>Ga0247824_10000052_pt1 | contig 42528 bp, 78 predicted proteins | sample 13C_PalmiticAcid_FD_194412 | JGI IMG/M metagenome (GOLD analysis project Ga0247824, IMG submission 194412) | Soil microbial communities from agricultural site in Penn Yan, New York, United States - 13C_PalmiticAcid_Day48 | ecosystem: Environmental > Terrestrial > Soil > Agricultural land...
TAAGGCGGCGGTCAGTGGAGGTTTTGCAGCCAAGGATTGGCACGACAAGCGATGGTACCGGAAAGCCGCGAACATCAGCTAGCAACCATCCAGTTTGATCGCCGGGCCTCCTCCTCCCGCCCAGAGCGATCAAGTGAGGTGATGCGGCGGGAACACGATCAGCCCCCTATGACTGGTCCTGTCGCATCACCAACAATCTCGGAAGCAAAAAGTTTCCGACGAGACGAACGGCGAGAGAGCCGATGGACTCAAAAGTATCATCGAACTCTCCCGCCTCATCATCCCACTCGGCGGCGGCGTTACGCGGGATGAACTGAATTACGTTATCGGCCCAGGCGGACCGCAGAGACGACGGGGAATCAATCCCTGCAAGGACGGAAACTCCGTCGTCTCGATTTTCATGAGTGCTGTGCATTGAAAGCACCTCCGTTTTCACAAGGAGATCAATCGCACAGGAGTTTTCGGAAATGCCCAAAAAGGCTTCGGAGAAATCAGAAATGTCTACTGTTGAGTTCTTTTGCCAGAAAACGTTGAGGACGGAAATTGCGCCGCCCAGCATCGGGAACGTGCAGGCGCGTATCAGATCCGCCGCCCGCGATCTCGGATGGTCGTACACCCGAACCAAGGATGCTTGGTACGCCGACCCCAGAATTTCGATATCGCCCAAAGAGCTGTTTCGCGTCGAGGCGATCAGCGGACTTACCTACGCACGAGAGGAGATGCGGGAACATGAACACGCAATCGAACGAGCCGACGCTCTCCTTGGGGGCAAGAATTCGCATCTCCTTGGCGAGATCGTTGCTGCGATTGTCGAGAGACTTGGCCTATCGCATCGCGCCGGAAATCAAGGGTGAGGACGAGAAGTGACGGCTTGGTACAACGAGAACAACCTCGCCGCGGCCCACATCCTTCGCCAGCAAATAGAAGACGGCGTCATAGCGCCTGGCATCGTGGACACCAGATCAATCAAGGACGTGCAACCGGATGACCTTATCGGCTTCACTCAATGCCATTTCTTCGCTGGAGGCGGTCTCTGGTCCGTCGCAGCTCGACTTGCTGGCTGGCCTGACCACGAACCAATCTGGACCGGAAGCTGCCCCTGCCAGCCGTTCTCGGCGGCCGGTAAAGGAGCCGGAACAGATGATCCAAGGCATCTGTGGCCGGACCTACATCGCCTCACCCGTGCCAGACGGCCCCCTGTCCTCATGGGAGAGCAGGTTGCGGGAGCGGCTGGCTACGGTTGGTTCGACGGAGTCCGCGCTGATCTGGAGAACGAAGGTTTCGCCGCAAGGACGATCGATTTCCCGGCTTGCAGTGTCGACGCGCCACACCAACGGAACCGGCAATACTGGTGCGCCCTCGATCTGGTCTACGCCGAGGGCGTCGGATGGGGAGAAGGGCGGCCCGAACCAGAGCTTCGGAGCTGGTGGCCAACCCCTGCCGGCGCAGATGCATCAGGCCGCATCCTATCATCCCACGCCTCTTTCTCTGTCGTTCAAGGACAGCCATCAGCCAGGGACAAACAGGACGCTGGAGAAGATGAAGGCGTACATGCCGACGCCGGTAGCCAGCCCCGACAACAAATCGCCAGAAGCGCATTTGGCTATGAAGGGACGCATGGGCGGCGGCCGCAAGGCAATCACGGACATCCAAGTCATGATGAAAGCCATCGCCGGAACGGAACCTACTGGTCAGACGCCGAATGGATCGAATGCCACGACGACAAAGCGCGGCGCGCCAAATCCGGTCTTCGCTTTCTGGTTGATGGGCTTCCCGGACGAGTGGATCTCTGGCGCGTTGGCGGCAATGCAATCGTACCGGAAGCCGCGAAAGAAGTGATCGCAGCATTCATCGATGTCTACGGGCTCCCGAGCCAATGGCGCGCCGCCGCCTAGCCCCACAGAACAAGGAACCAAGACAATGACCGATAAGCAAGAGCAAGACACAGCTGGCGTCAGGGTGAAGCCGCTGGAGTGGGATGAGTATGTAACCGCCCTCACGCCTCTCGGCACTCGGTACGCTGTTTATCGGGAGCACGGTCGCGATCGGGAATGCTGGGCAGTGAACGTCCTTGACGGTTCCTTCGATACCCCAAAACTCGCCCAGGCTGCCGCTCAAGCCGACTACGAGCAACGCATCCTATCCGCTCTCACCACTTCCTAACCCCACCCCTCAAACAGCATATCAACGAGGCATGAGGATGAAGACCCCGGATCAAATTTTGAACTGGATGGATCGAAAGATCTGGTCCGCCAACACATGGCTTGAAACGTTTGGCCGCGGCACGAAGAAGCAGCGCCCGGAGTTGGATATCGAGCATCGTGAGGAAGACATCGAGTGCTTTGCTGAGCTTCGCGGCGCCTATGTGAAAGCGCTGGAGCGCAGGCAATCTCAGGGAGGCGCAGCATGACCCTCTCCACCACAGAGACAGCCAAGACGGACACCGCGCGGATCCTGAACCTTTGGCACGACGGTTTCGACACCTACGACATCGCCAGAAAGCTGAAGGTGCATGAATCCGTCGTCTATAACGCTCTCGCATCGATGGGCAGCCAGAAGACGGAATCATACCGATATTCACGGGAAGAAGCCAGAACCAGCTTTGAGAGCTGGGGAGGGTGGAACCGATGAGGAGAGCCGCCAAGCGCGATGCTGCTGAACCGGAGATCGTGTCCACGCTAATCCAATGCGGCTTCAGCGTCTACCGGCTCAATCAGCCAGTGGATTTGCTCGTCGGGCATCGGGGCAAGAATTTTCTCGTCGAGGTCAAGACCGGCCGCAAGGGCTACGGCAAGAGCCTCAACGAGAACCAGCATGAATTCAACGAGGGTTGGCGCGGTTCCAAGGTGGTGATGCTGCACAGTGCGCAGGACGCCATGGATTTCGCTGTCATGGTTTCATCAGGAGAGTTCCGTGAGGGCTAATGATCCGGAAATTTGCCGCCGGTGGGCGTCTGATAATTTCAGCTACGACCCGTCAACCGGTGTGATCACCCATTCTTTCTCTAGGGCGTCTGTAAAGGCCGGTCAGGTAGCCGGAAGCGCTGAGAAAAACGGATACACAAGGATCAAGGTGAGGGGCACAAAAATCTTGGCCCATCGCTTTGCATGGTTCCTTCATTACGGTCGCTGGCCCGAAAACCAACTGGACCACATTAACCGTGACAGGTCCGACAACCGGCTTCTCAACCTCCGGGAGGTGAGTGCCGAAGGAAATGCCCACAATAAGGGCGTCCGAAAGAATAACCAGTCGGGCGTCTCTGGCGTCAGGTGGAGACCACATCTCAGCAAGTGGCAGGCGACAATTTCACGGCGCGGGCGGCGTATCAGCTTGGGCCATTTTGCGAAAATAGAAGAGGCCGAATTGGCTAGGCGTGAGGCAGAGCGCGATTGGGCCGTGATGGTTTCGAGCGGAGAAAAGGCATGAGCGCATTCGAAGACTTTTACGGAGCATACCCACGGAAGAAGGCCCGCGGCGATGCGGAGAAGGCATTCGGCCAAGCCCTTAAGAAGGGCCATACCGTCGAGGACATCATGAACGGTCTGGCGCGCAACCTGGCGGATCTCAGCCGGCGCGATCCTCAGTTCGTTCCATACCCGGCTTCATGGCTCCGAGCGGAAAGCTATTGGGACGAGCCCGACCCCATCACGAACAGAAACGGCAAAAGGACTGTGGCCGATGCGGCAAGAGATTTCAACGCCAGCTACGATCGTTTCAGCGATGCTCTCGGGCTTCCCGGCCTCGTCCATCACTGATCCTGACGCACAGGTCGGGGCCTACATCCTCGCGGTTCACGGTATCGAACTGGAGGCAGTCAGGAACGCGGCGGTCGCCTTCATCCAGGGGAAGGTCAAGCGGGAAGACAATCGTTTCGCCCCGTCGTGTGCAGAGTTCGCCGATCGATGCAGGGACGAGGCCAACATGATTGCCGCCCAGCGCCGGCCGAAGATAGAGCCCCCCGCTCCAAAGCCAAAGGCCCCCACGGTCGCCCCGGAGAAGATGAAGCTCCTCACCTTGGCAATCAAGGGCGACGAGCGGGCCCAGCAGAAGCTTAGACACCTCGGAGTATGGAAATGAGCGCAACAACTCAAACAGCAAAGGATGATGGTTAGATGGGTGTTCGGCATATTATCTGGACGGCTGAAAACATCGTCGCGGCGTCAGAGCTTTATCGCAAGGGCCTTTCCTTCGGAAGGATCGCATCGAAGTTCGGCACGACGCGGGATTCCGTAATCGGGATAGCCTTCCGCAATCGAGACCTCTTCCCGAAGAGGCTTATCATAACGCCGGTCAAGAAGAACCAGCCGCCCATGCCGAAGAGGCCCAAGCGCCCACCGGCCGTGCCAACGCCCCACATCGACAGGGTGGTGAGAACCACGTTCTCGGGTGCCAAGGTCACGATGCCGCGGGTTGTCTTCATCGACGGTCCGGCGCCAGAACAGTCGGTGGCGGCATGAAGGAGGGTATCAACAAACCAGACACTCTGACTGTCCGACTTGAATCTGGCGTCAAAGAGCGCATGGAGATCGTCCGCAATGCGATGCCTTACAAGCCATCGATTACGGCGATTGTTGACCGTGGCATTGAGCTTGCGCTGGCCGAGCTCGAATTCATGACGGGCGTATCCGCTGATTACCTAATCAAGATGCGAGAAACGGGCATGAGAGACAAAGCCCCCGCTCTACAGCCCAAGGAAGGAGAGTGAGATGAGCGCTGGGAGCGTAGAGTTCATCGCCTTCATGGCCGCCGTCTGCTTCATCGCGTGGCTCATCTCCAAGGGGCACCGCCACAAGTGGAAAGAGACTTCGAGACAGGAAGTCGTTCGGACGCGCGATAAGGTGTTGATTGGATTTCGATCTTATTGCGTGTGCGAAGAATGCGGCGAGCCACGTAGCTTTAACTTGGAATAACAGCGAGGGAACACCATGGCGGCGGCAAAACCCAAACGACCGAAGAAGATTGTGACGACCTGGCAGTCAAAGGAACGGCTGGAGAGCGTCTATGTCGACAACCCCTACTATTCCAAGGCCCACGACGGTGAGGGCGCCAACCCGATCAAGATCAAGGCCAGCCTCAATATCAGGGAAAGCGCGATCGTCACTCTTGCGGCTCGGAAGCATATCGACGAATCCCAACTGGCAGCCGCCAATAAATTCCGGTCTCTGTGGGAATCCATGGGCGGCGCTGGGGCTGGGTCATTTGATTACAGTCGCGAGCACGTCGATGGAGGGGGCGCCCGAGAACCATTGACGGAACGGCAGATCCGCGCCGGCCTTGAACTGAAGCGCGCACAGCAGGCCCTCGGCAATCGAGCATACGATATCATGAGCAAGGTCGCCGGCCAAGGATACGCTATCCAGGAGCTTGCCAAGACCCATCGCGAGCGCACAACGCTTACAGATTATCTAAAGGATGGTCTCGACGAACTGGCTCGCAATTGGGGCTATGCAAGCGGTGGGAATAAACGTAAGAGCGCTTGACGCCTATTGCTCCGTTACAACGAACAGGCTATAGATTAGCTATAGTGGTGATTTGCGCAAGGCGCACAGTCATTTGGAATGAGCGTTGCGTGAGTGGTTTAAACGTGAGCTCAAGCTACAGGCTCCCGGTTGCGGCTTAGACGCGATAACTGCGGAGTCCATGGGTTCGAATCCCATACGCCATTCCAAAGCCAATCGGGAAGACGGCACAGGCTGCATCGCCGCTGGGACAAACGACTTACTGCCAGCCGGCACGGATGAAGCAGCGGGGAGCGAAAATGCTTCTTGGGCGCTGTGGACGAAACCGGCATCGTCGCCCAGTCCTTCCCGAGCCCATTCACAGGTACAACGGCAAGCCCCGACGGAATGACTGTCTTTTCGTCGACTTGAGCCAAATTGCTTATAAATATCATAGCGCTGCTCTCGCCGACGGTACAATCGGTAATTCCGATCCTATCTCTTCCCAAGCCCCTTAGACGGAACGGTCCTCCAGGCTAGGCACACCGAAACCCTTCACCTTCGGAGAATAACATGAGCCCCATGGGTATCTCCATAGGCATAGGGATAGGCATCGGCCAAGGTAAGGGCGGTGGGGGTGGTCCTGCTCCGACAGAGCGGCTTGCGGCACACGCCATCGTCGTAGATTTCGGGGATGGTCTTCACCACAAGGGCACAACCAAAGGCCTGTCAAACCCGCTCGATCGGGCGCTTATGGCGAGTTCAGCGGTATTCCGACAGTTGGAGGGTGGCAACCAGGCCATCTCCGGCGATAATATGGATGATCACCAGACCATCCGGCAGGGCTACACAGACGCTCTGAACCCGTCAGTCTTGCTCTCTTCCATGGGCCACAACCCGCCTTACACCCTGTCCAAGGGCGGCGGCGAGACGCAGCAACAGTTCGTTGACCGGTTTATCGCCCGCTGGGGCGCCGACCTGATCGCCAATCGTTTCGTTGCGAACGCCGACCTTCGCTATGTGATCGGCACGACACCGCCGTCCAACATTGCCGAATCTGATGCCGCCGCGATATGGGCTGCGCAAGAGGCCTTCATCGATGATCTCATCGCGGACGGAAAGAGCGCCTACAAGGTAGCGTGGCAGGCCGGGTTCAATACCGCCACCATGTATTGGGACGGGGTTCACTTCAACGAAAAGGGCGGGGACTACACCGGGCCACTGATCGCGGCTCATCTGGATCAGATCGGCACGATCATGACGGCCGATGAGGTTCTGGATCAGGTCGCCGCAATCCCTGACGCGGGTATTGGCGCGAACCTTGAAACGAACCATAGCCTGGTTTCCAGCGGATTTTCCGCAACCCTCGCATTCACGGTCAACCCGGCCAACGGCGATACAGTCACGATCAACGGTGCGACATGCACCTTCGTCACTTCCGGCGCGGCTGGTGCCAACCAGTGCAATATCGGTGCTGCCGCCACCAACACGGCTACAAACCTGCGGACGCTCCTGAACGCCAATCTGGCGACATACGGACTGTCGGCGGCAACGTTGGTGCAAAGCGTGGCTGCCGTCCGGCTCGATGCGGCGCTGGCCCTCACTCTGGCGCGCTCGGCGGCTCAACCGCTCTTCGCAAATGGCAGGATGGCGACCGGCTGGGCCGTTTGCAACTTCTGCACCGGCATCGACGCAGTTTCCTGCGACGTTGTCTCGGGTGAGCAGTCTGCGGCGATTACCGGGGTTCCTTCGGCAGAGGGAACGGTCACATGGAACCGGCTCACAAACCTCGCCCATACCGGGCAGCCTTACGGCGCTCGCAATGAGTGGATGGGCGGTCTTCGCATCGACGATGGGGCCGGCGGCAATACCGATGGCCTCAAGACATTCGGCGCAACACAGGGCGGCGGAAATCAGGGTGTCTGGCTCAACGGCGGCGCTGCTGATGCCAACGTTGGAAACTGGAACGGGCAGTTCGATGGCTTCTGGCGCACGGTGCCCAAGTACATCCAGGCGCTGGCTCTCAACTACACGATGGCCTTTACGGCTAGGTTGTCCACGACGGTAAGTAATTCGGCCCGAACTATCCGACTGCGGTTCCGTAAGCCGACCGAACGGCAGGTCGATACCAAGGCCTTTGCCCGCCCGATCTACCTCGGAGACGATTGGGTACAGGGCGGCGCTACCAGCAACCCGCATGTTCCGACCAATCAATCGGCCCAGATGGGTCCGATCGCTGTTCCTGCAAATGGCGGAAGTATCACAGCTCGGCCAGGCATTGTTCAAGGCGGAAACGTCACATTCGCGCCCGCCTGGTACAAGAACGTGCCATCCGATCTCGCGGCCGATCTCCTGCCGGAGGAACACCCGACGACACCGGTTTCCCCGTTCGCCACGGCCTTCGCGTCTGGAACGTTCGCGGGCTTGGTCTCAGGCGACAAGCTGCGGTTCTATTCTCGGCCGACGAATGACTTCCTCGGAGCAGGCACCCGCCCGCTGCTGCAGCCTTACATCGAGTACACGGTCGCCTAACCCCACCGCCCCATCATCAAAAGCTAGGATAGGATCAACCCATGGCCGCTACAAATCCTTACGGCGCTGATGTTGCTGTTCTGGGGCCTGCCTCCAATGGTGAGGAAGTCACCCCAAGCGACTCCGCAGACCTGACCCACGTCTCCCGAGGCCTGTATATAGGTGTAGCAGGCACGATCTCGGTCGTCATGCGTGGCGGTCAGACCCTCTCGCTCACCGTAGAGGCAGGATTGCACCCTCTGGCAGTTTCCAGGGTGAGGGCCACAGGGACCACGGCGACGGGAATTGTCGCTGTCTGGTAGAAGATTCGTATCGCCAAATGCTCAGGGAGAACAGGCAAAGCATGAGTTCTGTAGTCTATAACGTCGTATGCTCGAAGTGCCTACAGCAGACTGGTTACTCCCACGCCCCGTTCTCTCATGAATTCGTTTGCGCGGTTTGCCTTAATCTGAAGAAGCCGTCGCTTCCGAGCAAGCCGCGGATGACGAAGTCAGAGGCGCGCAGGGCTCAGCGGCAAGCAGAAATAAGACCAGTCACGAAGCTTATTACGGACTTTTCCCCCAGCGGTAGATCTGGTCTCTACATCTACGCGGTGGTGATCAAGCAGCATCCCGACAAGGTAAAGATTGGCATGACTCGGAAATGGGTTAACCGCCGCCGGTCCTATGCCAATTGGGATTTGTCACCTGGCGATGCGATCATTGACGAACGCGTCTTCTGCATCAGCGAAGAGTTTATCGACCTCGAAAAGCTTGAGGCACACATTTTGTCTACGTTCGGCGAACCGAGAGCGTTTGGCGCTGAGTGGTTCCGATCTGACATCGACACGGCATGTCAGCACATCGACCGTATCATGTGCGCCAATGACATTAGCTACACTCTCTAGGAGGTTGAAATGATAACCACCATCCTAATTATTTTCCTCGTTCTGGTTCTCGTCGGTGCATTCCCGTCGTGGCCTCATAGCCAAGGCTGGGGCTACGGCCCATCGGGAGGCATCGGCCTTCTGGTGATCATCCTCGTCGTTCTGCTGCTAATGGGCAGGCTGTAGGAGGCACTAAAGAAGTGACCGATACAGCTAGGAAGCCACCACGCGCCGGCATGGGCAGACCGAAGGGCGCGGTGAACAAAACAACTGCACTGCTCAAGGACGCCATTCTGCAGGCGGCTACGGAGGCTGGCAACAAGGTCGGCAAGGACGGGCTGGTTTCATACCTGGAGCAGCAAGCGTCAGAGAACCCCGGACCATTCCTCGCCCTCCTGGGTAAAGTGCTTCCGATGCAAGTTGATGCAAGTGTCAACGGAGAACTGTCCGTGACCTTCAAGACCATTTACGAAGCCATCCCCGATAACAATGGCTGAATACCAATTCCGGGTGCGTTGGTATCAGCGCGGCTTTCACGAGGCTCTGGTCAACCAGAAGAAGAAGAGGCTGATCGAGATTGCCCATCGACGCTGGGGCAAGGATGAGATCGTCCTCAACGGCTTCAGGGAGCTTTCACAGAAGCGCGTCGGCACATACTGGCATTGCTTCCCGGAATACGCTCAGGCCCGCAAGGCGATCTGGAACGGGGTAAACGGCCATACGGGCAAGCGAAGGATCGACGAGGCATTCCCTCCCGAGATCCGCAAGCGCGTCAACGACAATGACATGTTCATCGAAACCGTCTGGGGCTCTACCTGGCAGCTTCTCGGTTCCGATCGGTATGATGCAACGGTCGGCTCTGGCCCTGTTGGAATAGCGTATTCGGAATGGGCTCTCTGCAATCCTGCAGCCTGGGCCTATCACAAGCCGATGATCGAGGAGTCGGGCGGAACCGCGGCGTTCATCACCACACCCCGCGGCAACAACCACGCCAAGACGATGTACGATCGGGCGGTTGGCAATGACAACTGGTTCGCTGAACTGTCCAGCATCACGGATACCGGTGCTCTTACTCCTGCGCAGCTCGCGGAAAGCCTTTCGGAATATCAGGACATGTTCGGCCTTGAGCTTGGCCGCGCGATGTTCGAACAGGAGTATTACTGCTCGTTTGCTGGAGCCATGGTCGGGGCCTATTGGGGCGCTGAGATGGCGCAGGCCGAACGACAGGGCCGGTTGCTGGATGTCGAGATCGACAAGCGTTACCCGGTCCATACGGCCTGGGACCTCGGCAAGGCGGTCAACAACCCGATCTGGTGTTTCCAGGTCATCAAGGGCGCTCCCCGCATCGTGGATTTCTACCGGCCGGAGTCGGAAGACGTAAGCGATTGGTGCCGCTGGCTTGATGAGCGGGGCTATCACGGCAACGACTACGTTCCTCATGACGCGATGTACACCGAATGGGGATCAAAGCGCACTCGCATCGAGATCCTGCATTCCCTGAAGCGGAAACCCTGCAGGGTCGGCAAGGTCTCGGTAGCAGACGGTCTGACCGCCGGCCGCGAGACGATCAAGGTTGCTCAATTCCACAAGGGCAACGATGAGCGCGGCGATCGTATGGAACTTGGCACCAACGGTCTGAAGAACTACCGCCGCGAATGGGATGACGAACTCAAGACCTTCCGGGAAAACCCCGTGAAGGATTGGGCAGAGCATATCGGTTCCGCCTTCCGGTATCTGGGGCTTGCCTGGCGTGAAGCCGCCAAGGAAGAACCGCCGGAAAAGAAGATCAATCAGGATTATCGCCCTGCTCGTGAACCGGCTGATGCTGGGGACTGGATGACCTACTGATGCGCACGTTTTACGCTCATACATGGACGGGCCGCAGCAATGATTGGCCGATGATCGTTATCGGGAAATACCCGTATGTGGTCCTTCGCCTTGGCTATGATGACAACGCCTGTGTGTACGGCGTGTTTGCCTACTTCTTCGGCCATACGTTCTCGCGCTGGATCAAGACCAAAGCGCAAATGTGCGGGGCTCTTTGATGCTTGCAGCCAATCACACAGGTTATGTTCAGGGGAGCGGACCGGCGCAAGGCCCCACAGAGGCTATTGCGACCACGGATCACCTTGCGCTCAAGAAGGGCTATCTGTCCTATCTCGAAACCAAGAACGAGGAAATAAAGGAGCAGCAGAACGCGCGGCGCTATTACCATGGCGTCCAGTACACGGCCAAGCAGATCAAGGTGTTCAACGACCGCAAGCAACCTGTCGTCACCTACAATCGCATCGGCCGCAAGATCAACGCCGTCGTCGGGCTGCTGGAGCGCCAGAAGCAGGACCCTCGCGGCTTTCCCCGCACTCCAAAGCATGAGGAAGGCGCGGAGATCGCGACTGCCGTGCTGCGGTATATCTGCGACGAACAGGAATGGGGCACGAAATCACCAATCTGCGGCATGAACGGCGCCGTTGATGGCATTGCCGGCGTTGAAATGCTGCTGGAGCAGGGTGATAACGGAGATATCGAAGTCGGATTTGATGTCGTCGATCCGTCGTCCTTCTTTTACGATCCGCGTTCCCTGCAGTGGGATTTCTCCGATGCTCGTTTCATGGGCATTGGCAAATGGGCAGACGTTGACGCGCTGGTCGAACAGTTCCCCGATAAGGAAGACGAGATCCGGGCATCGCTCGAAACCGGCTCAGAACTGACCAGCAACCCCGACACGGACAACAAGTGGTACTCGACGGGCGAGAACGGCAACCGTATTCGCGTCATCGACCATTGGTACATCAAGGGCGGAGAATGGCGCTATTGCGTCTACACCGGCTCGACGATTCTTGCTGAAGGCGTCTCTCCGTTCAAGGACGAGAAGGGCAAGACGCAGTGCAAGTACATCATGTACTCGGCCAACATCGACCACGAGGGCGATCGTTACGGCTTCGTGCGCAACATGCAGTCAAGCCAGGACGAGATCAACCAGCGCCGCGCCAAGGGCCTGCATCAGCTCAATACCCGTCGCCTCATCATCCCGGAAGGGACTGGCGCCAACATCGAGAAGATCCGCAAGGAAGCAGCTCGCCCCGATGGCGTTATCCTGTATCCGCAAGGCTCGGAACCTCCGCAGTTCGACGATGCGTCCAAAAGCACCGAATTGCAGGGTCAATTGGCCTTCCTCGAAGATGCAAAGAACGAGATCGAGAACTACGGCTTCAATCCTGCCCTGATGGGGCAGGGCGTCGATAACCTGTCTGGTCGCGCGATGCAGATCCAGCAGCAGGCAGGCATTGCCGAGCTTGGTCCGTATCTGCTGGCCTTCAAGGGCTGGAAGATCCGCGTTTACCGGGCGCTCTGGAACGCTGTGCGTCTGCATTGGACATCCGAGCGCTGGATTCGCGTGACCGATGACAACCAGGTGGCGCAGTTCTTTGCGGTCAACCAGATGGGCGTCGATCCGAACACGGGCGCTCCGGCGCTGGTCAACGCACTCGGCTCCCTCGACGTTGATATCATCATCGACGAAGGCCCAGACACGATCAACGTTCAGCAGGATGTTTACGACACTCTCACGCTCATGGCGAGGAACGGTGTCGACACGCCGCCGGAATTGATTATCGAGGCCTCTACGCTGCCTGGGTCAACAAAGAAGCGGATGTTGGAGACGCTAGAAAAGAAAGCGCAGTCCAACCCACTCGCCCAGGCCGGAGCGGAAGCGGAAGTCATGGAGCGGCGCGCATCCGCCAAGCTCAAGGAAGCGCAGGCCATAAAAGCCATGGCCGACGCTTCTGCAGCCGGCATGCAGCAGCCCGGTCAAGGCCCGAACATGATCGACGCTGCCAAGACAGAGGCCGAGATCCGCAACAAGGATGCCGGAACTGTCAAGCTCATGGCGGAAACCGACAAGATCAGGACCGAGACGGCACTTGCCCCGGTCGAAATGGCAAACCAGCAGGCCGAGCAGGAGCGGAGCCGCGAAGAGAGATTTGCGTTCAAGGGTGCCGACCTTCGTCAAGCGAGGGACGGCGCCACAGCGCAAAAATAAGAGCCGCCATCTTCAAGGGCGATTTCGGCCGCTTGTCCGTAACAAGCAGAGTGCCGCCGACTAGACGGGCGAAAGCCGCCGCCAGGCATAAGGGCGATCCGTGAAACCTCCCACGATCAGGAGACTACAGTGAACGAACTGGACGAAATCATGTCCGGTAGCGACGGTGTCGTGCCGGAAGTCAGCAACGAACCAGCAGCCAAACCCCGCGATGAAATCGGACGATTTGCACCGAAGGTTGAAGAACCGGCGGCAATTGTCGAGCCGATCGCAGAAGCACAGCCAGGCCCGGAAGAAGCCCACCCACAGGGCGGCATTCCCCAGGCTCGGTTGAAGGCCGAAGCGGAAAAGCGCCGTGAAGCCGAAGCAGATGCAGCGGCCCTACGTCGTGAGATCGCGGAACTCCGCGGAATGGTCCAGGCAACCCGCCAGCCCGCTCCGCAGCCACAGCAGGAACAGCCGCCGGCCAGCCTTTGGGATGACCCGGATGCCTACCTCAAGAGCCAGATCAGCCCATTGGAACAGAGGCTTCTCGCGCAAGCGGCAAACTTCTCCATGCGCATGGCCATCAAGGAACACGGCAAGGAAGTATTCGATGCAGCCGAACAGGCACTCGCGCAAGCCGCGAACACGCCAGACGGCCAGCAGTTCATTTCCAAGCTTCGCGCCTCCGATGATCCTGCCGAAGAGCTGATCAAGTGGCACAAACAGCAGCAGGCCTTTGCCCGCGTCGGCAACGATCCTGATGCATGGCTGAATGCTGAAATCGAAAAGCGCCTCAGTGATCCGGCCGAGCAGGCCAAGATCATGGAGCGCATCCGCAGTGGTGCGGCGTCCAACACCAATCGTTCACAGCCCCTAACCAGCCTGCCTCCGTCCCTCTCCCGCATGCCTGCCGGCGGCAATACCGCTGCGGACAGCGACATGAGCGACGGGGCGCTTTTCAGCCACGCAATGCGGTGACCTCGACAGGCATCGCCCGTCAAAAGGATAGACCTCCATGGCCTTGACTACGGTCCAGGACAACAACAAGCTTGTTGTCTATACCAAGGAAATCAACCGCGAATTCGTTCGCGAGAACCTGTTCTCCCCCTACATGGGGCAGGACCTTACCTCCATCATCAGGATCAAGCAGGAACTGAAGTCCGGCGGCGATCAGATGAACATCCCGCTCGTGACCAAGCTTCGCGGTCGCGGCACGGGTACCGGCACCCTCGTCGGCAACGAGGAGAAAATCGACAACTACGGCTTCCGGCTGTGGATCGATTGGGCTCGCCACGCCGTCGTCACCAAGAAGAGCGAAACGCAGAAGGAGTCTGCCGACATCTTCGGTGAGGCCAAGCCCCTGCTGTCCGATTGGGGCAAGGAACGTCAGCGCGACGACATCGTGTCCGCGTTCATGTCCCTCCCGAAGGAAAGCGCTCCTGCCGGCCTCGGATCCGACCCGGGCAATACCGTTAACGGCATTCTCTACGAGGACGCCACCGCAGCGGAAAGAAACACCTGGAACGCGGCCAACTCCGATCGCGTTCTCTATGGCAAGCTTGTCAGCAACTACAACGCCACCCACGCAACCGCGCTGGCGAACGTCGATACCACCGACGACAAGCTGTCTGCAGCCATCGTTTCCCTCGCCAAGCGTCGGGCCATGAATGCCAACCCGGCAATCCGCCCCTACAAGACGCGCGATGGTTACGAATACTACGTCATGTTCGCGGGAACGAATTCCTTCCGCGATCTGTCCCAGGATGCGACGATCATCGCTGCCAACAAGGACGCTCGCGCCCGTGAAGGCAACGGCATGGACAAGAACCCGATCTTCCAGGACGGCGACTTGATCTATAACGGCGTCATCATCCGTCAGGTGCCGGAGATCTCCTCCTACGTGACCAACGTCTGGACCACCCTCAAGACGGCCGGCGCCTCGTCTGCCCGTGTCGAGCCGGTGTTCCTCTGCGGTCAACAGGCGCTCGTTCTCGGCTGGGGACAGATGGCAAAGCCGACCTTCCGCAAGGAAGACGACTACGGGTTCATCACCGGCGTCGGTACGGAAATGGCCTACGGCGTTGCCAAGCTCGCCAAAAAGCACCCGATGGACGGTTCCAACCTCGTCCAGTGGGGCGTTGTCACGGTCTTCGTAGCCGCGGCTGAAGACGCTTAATCCAGGCATGGGGCGGGGAAACCTGCCCCTTTTCTCATTCATCATCAGGAAAGGGCAAGACCATGCCTCTCAACAACACCATTCCCGCGCGGAATGACCTCTACCAGTGCATTCAGTATCTTCGGAAGGACTTCGTGTTCGGTGACAATGGCAAGGTGCTGAAAGTCGGCACCTTGCCGGCTCATGCCGTGATCATGAAGGCCATTTCCGGCGTCAACGTCTCGACCGTCTTCAACGCCGGCACTGGCAACGTGCTCGACATCGGCACGGCGGCTGACGACGACCTGTTCGGGACCGACATCGCTCTCGGTACGGCGGGCCTCATCCCGCTCGACGAGGCGGTCTCCGAATATGTCGGCACCTCCGACACGGAAATCACGGCTACCGTCGTGCTCACGGGCACTGCGGCAACCACGGGTGTAGGTCAGATCATCATCGCCTACTGCACCCGCAACTAAGGAGGAAGCAATGGCACAGGTAAAATACAAGCCGGAACCGGGCGCCTCGGATGAAACCGAGCAGTTCGGATACGACTTCAAGGGCGGCAAGCCTGTCGAGGTCACCGACCCCGCCCATCTCACGAAGTTCCGGGGAAACCGGTTCTTCGAAGTCTCGGAGAAAGCAAAAGCCGAGAAGAAGGACGACAAGCCGGCGGATGAAGGCCTGAAAGCTGTTCACGTCGCTGGCGGCCGGTTCGTCATCAAGAAGGACGGTGAGACCATCAAGGAAGGCCTGAACAAGGCGGACTCGGATGCTTTCAATCAGCTTTCTGATGCCGATAAGGCCGAATACGTCAAGTGAGACTCGAGGAGTGGCGGATATGAAGACCAGAGCGGACCTGATTACCGCCACCCTCAAACTCCTGAACACCATCGGTGCGGGCCAATCGCCTGAAGCCGAGGACGTGCAGGAAATCGATGATGTCATTGACGGCAAGCTGGCAGAGCTGAACGAGCGTGACATCTACTGGTCGGCCGATACTGAAGAGTTCGAAGACCAGTATATCGATCCTCTCGCCACCATTCTCGGCGATCTCGCCGCCCCGTCCTTCGGGCAGGCTCGTGATCCGGGCCGGGTGGCTGATGCCATCGCGCGTATCCGGGCAATGAAGCCGTCAACCTTCGTAGACGGTTCCGTTCTCGCGGTTGACTATTTCTGATGGTAGAGATCCCATTCCCGATCACGACCGCGCCGGGTGCTCGCCCGGGTGAAGGCGCAGGGCGCTTAATAAACGCTTACGCCGAAAAGCTCGGGGACGGAGCAAGAGCGCCATTCGTGCGCCGCCGCGTTCCTGGCCTCGATGTCATGGGCGTGAGTGCCCACGTTGGCATGCGGGGCATGCACTACGACGGCAGCAGCACCCTTTACATCGCCCAGGCCGAGCGGTTGCTGAAGGTGACCGTTGTTCTAGGCGCTTATGTCATCACCGACCTTGGCGAGTTGCCGGGTGAGGGAAGGGTGACGTTCGCCCGCAACAACAAGGCCCCGGTCCCGGATATCCTTTGCGTGACCGAAAACGACGTTTATGTTGTCGATGACAGTTCGCCGCCGGTTTCGCTTGGTGAACCTGACCTTCCGCAGCCAATCACCGGCTGTTTTCTGGCGGGCTACTTCATCTTCGGTATTCGCGACGGTCGAGTGTTCTTCTCCGGCATCAATGATACGACCGTCTCGGCTCTGGACTTCGGGAAGGCCGAAAACAGACCGGGCGGTATCCTTGGCGCCTATCCCTACGGTGAAATGCTGCTGCTCTGCGGTCCTTCGTCAATCGAGGTCTGGCAGAACTCCGGTAACGCTACGGGATCGCCATTCTCCCGCGCTGCGGTCATTCCCCGCGGTATCGCCTCCACATTCGCAATCGCCGGCTTTGAGGACGGCTTCTCGTCGATCGTCTTCGTCGGTGATGACAACGGCGTCTATCTGCTTGGGGGCGGCTATTCCCCGACCAAGATTTCCACGCCTGATCTTGATCGGCTGATCGAGCAGGTATCGGACAAGACTACGCTTGATGTCACCGTTTCGGTCACCTCCGGGCACAATTGGGTATCGGTCACCGGCCCTGAATTCACATGGGAATATGAGGTTCAGACCGGCCTCTGGCATGAGCGCAAGAGCTACGAGCGCGACAACTGGCGGGCGATCTGCTCCGCCCAGGCGTTCGGCGGTTGGGTTCTTGGCGATCGGGAAACCGGACAGGTGTGGATGCTCAACCCGAATACCCAGCGGGAGGGGCTGGAACCTCTGGTCATGACCGTGATTTCGCAGCCGATGAGCGGCTTTCCGAACCGGGTATCCATCCCAAGGGCGGATTTCGACTTCATCGTCGGCCAGGGCCTCGTCACCGGGGAAGAGCCGATCGAAACCGATCCCGTCGTGTTCATCTCGTGGTCTGACGACGGCGGCGTGACATACAACACCCCGTTGATGCGAAAGCTTGGCGGTATCGGCCGCTTCGGAAACCGAGTGTCGGTCAATCGTTGTGGAACAGCCGGTCCTTACGGGCGAACCTGGAAAGCCGATATCTCTGATCCCGTCTATGCCGGCCTGCAGTCCGGTCAAATGGATATCGAGGGGCGGTCGAGATAATGGCGACGACCCTCGATCCGCTTCCTCCTATCCCGCCACCCACGGAACCGCTCGTAGACCCCAAGACGGGCTTCGTGACCCGCACCTGGTATCTCTGGTTCAAGCGTCTTGACGATCACATGCGCGATGTAGAGCGCCGCACCTATGATTTGGAGAACCCCTGATGGGCTTTTTGTCTGGCATCCTTGGTCTTGACGCTGGCAAGGCGGTAATCAAGGCTTCGAAGAAGAACGACGAGCTGCTGACCGGTCTGGAGACCAAGGGCAACCAGTTCATCGATACAGGTGAGAAGAAGTCCGAAGGCGCTCTCAACAGCGCGATCGGCGTCTATGACCCGTATGCAAAGGCCGGGACCGGCGCGGTCAACATGTATTCGAACGCCCTTGGCCTCAATGGCGAGGCAGGAAATGCAGCCGCAACCGGAGCTTTCCAGACCGGTCCCGGATATGACTTTGCGCTGAAGCAGGGCGAGCAATCGGCTCTTCGGGGGGCGTCAGCAGCGGGCATGCTCAACAGCGGCAACACGCTTACGGCTCTCAACGAATACGGACAAGGTGTCGCCAACCAGGAATACGGCTCATGGCTGGACCGGCTCAACGGCCTCACCGCAACCGGCATGAACGCGGCTGCAGGGCAGGCAAACGGCTATGGCGGTCTTGCGAGCCTCTACCAGGGCACGACGGATGACCGGCTTGGCCTCGCCAGCGGCGTTGTTCAGGGCAGGATGGGCGTCAACAACCAGATGGCAAGCGGCCAGGAAGCCAACAAGGCGGCCGGTGCTGGCCTGTTCGGCAACATCCTGAGCGGCGGTATGAAACTTGCGACTGGAGGCCTGTTCTAATGCCGATTGCAAACCTTCTCGTCCCCAGCGCGCAAATCCCGCAGTCCGATTTCTCGTGGGTTGGCGATGTCTTCGGCTCCATCGGCAAGGGCATCGAGCAGCATAAGGAAAACAAGTCGTTCAACACGCTTGCCGACCTGATTGCCGGCGGCCAGACATCCGCACCGTCCGCCCCTACGTCCCCGGCTCCGGTGACCTCAACGGCTTCCTCCTATGCCGCGGCGCCCGTTGGCCCGGTCTCCCGTGGGCCGGCACAGGGCAGCACCTATCAGCCTTTCATCGATACCGTTCGCGGCAAGATCACCAACCCTTACGGCTTGGCAGCAGTCGCAGCGACGGGCCGGGCGGAAAGCGGCTGGTCTCAGGCAAATGCCGACCGGACTTGGTCCGACCCGTCGCAGTCAGGTAGCCCAGGCACTGCGGGGGGCGCAATGTCTTGGCGTGGTCCCCGCCTGGCAAGTCTTCAGGCTTACGCAAAGAGCAAGGGTGAGACCGGGAACGGATCGCCTAAGACGCAAGGCGAATTTCTGTTGGTCGAGAACCCTCAACTGATTGAACGTCTGAACAGTGCAAAATCGACTGATGAGGCCGCCAACATCATGGCGGATGCTTGGCGGTTTGCCGGGTATGACCAGCAGGGCGGAGAGGCGGCCCGTCGTCGAGCACTGGCCCAGAACTACTATGCGCAGGAGTTTGGCAAGGGCAATCAGGCTTCCGCAGCCATTGACCAGGCAGCACCGCGTTCCGGCTATGTCGATCCTATGGTGTCGGCTCCAAACTCCCGACCGCAGGGCTTCGATGCTGGCCGGTTCGCGTCCGGTCCTGAAGTCCAAGGCGAGGAAGCTCTTATCGCGCAACTGGCAGCCACCAACGCCCCATCGCCCGCTCCGGCTCCCGCTGCCCCTCCTGCAGCCGCCTTCGCTCCCCAGCCGTCACAACAGCCTCAGATGCAGCCGCAAGCACCGCAGGAGCAATCCAACCTGCTCGCGGCCGGCGTCACGCCTATCCAGCGCGGCGGTGTCGATCCGAAGCTTATTCAGTTCATGCTCCGGGACAAGAACCTCCGTCAGGCTGGCTTGCAGCTCTGGCAGCAGAACGCCACCGGCAAGACCTCAGAGCCGTGGCAGTTCGTCAATCTTCCCGATGGAACGCTCGCCCGTGCTAATCAGCAGACCGGCGCTATCGAGAAGGTCGGCAACTTCGCCAAGCCCGATAACGATACGGCTGTCGTCGGCAACGATCTCGTGCGCAAGAGCGACGGGACGGTCATTTACAACGGCACGGCAAAGGCTCCCCAGATCGTCGAGCTATTCGACGAGGCGACCGGCCAGCCCTACAAGGCGCAGTACAACCCCCAGACCCGCAGCTATGACCGCGTAGGCGGCGTCAAGGCGCGCTCCGGCATGTCCTTGACCACAAACCCGGACGGCACGGTTACGCTCACTGAGGGGACGATCGGCAACATGCCGAAGCTCACCGAGTCCGAAGGACGCAATACCGGCTTCTATGGCCGAGGCATTGAAAGCCACAAGACGCTGAACACGCTCGAAGACGAGGGGACCAGCGTTGCGAACAAGGTTGCGGATGCTGTTCCGATCTTCGGCAACTTCGCCAAATCCGACGATGCGCAGAAGTACACCCAGGCAAAGCGCGACTTCATCAACGCTGTGCTTCGCAGGGAAAGCGGCGCAGTCATCTCGCCTGAAGAGTTCGCGAACGCCGACCAGCAGTATTTCCCCCAGCCTGGAGACGGTAAAGAAGTCATCGGCCAGAAGCGCCGGAACCGCGAAACGACCATTCAGGGCCTGAAGGTCAGCTCGGGTCAGGGCGCAGCGTTCGCGCTCCCGCCGAACTCTCCATCTGCACAATCCCCGTCCAATGCTCCCAAAGCAGGCATGGTGGAAGACGGATACCGGTTCAAGGGCGGCAACCCGGCTGACCCGAAAAGCTGGGAGAAGGTGAAGTAATGGCCGGACCCTGGGAAAAATACGCCACCCCGGCTCCTGCAGCCGCTCCCGGCCCGTGGTCCAAGTACGCCGCTCCTGAACAGCCTGCAGCACCACAAGTTGAGCAGGAACCATCGCAAGGCTATTCCGGCTCAATCCTGCCGCTTTCCAAGGACGCGGAGGGCAACGTCAGCTTTGACAGCAATGCCGGTATCGTCGGCGCCATCAAGCGCGCCGTGATGCTTCCTGGCGAGGCGATGGCCGGCAACATCGATCCTGGCAGCCAAGAGGCTATCGAGCGTTCCGCTGAATTTGCCGGCGTCTTCGGGCCTATGAGCGCGGCCTCCGGTACTGGCAAGGCTATTGCAGCCAACGCCCCCCGCGTCGAACGCCCCGGCATGGAAGCGGCTGCGGCTGCAGAACGCCTCAACATCCCATTGCCCCGCGCCGTTGCCAGCGACTCCACGTCCGTACAGCAGACTGGCAAGATCCTCACGAACGTTCCGATCGGCGGCACTCCGCTGCGCAAAGCGTCTCAGACCGCGATCGAGCAGCTTGGTCAGGCGGCAGACGACGTGCAGAAGAGCGTCGGCACGGGCAATGTCGCTAATGCTGGGGCCGCGGCACGTGAGGGCATCGCGGCCCATACCAAGGCTCTCGGCAGCAGAGTTTCCGATGCCTACAATAATGTTGACAGCCTGGTCACCCAGAACGTCACCACGCCCCTTTCCGAGACGGCAAAGGTCGCCCTTGATATCTCGGGTCGTCGGGCGAATGCCAAGCTGCCGGAGAGTGCCGCGATTGGCCGCGTTCGTCAGGCGCTCGATACGCCCGATGGCCTCAACTACCAGGGCATCAAGGATCTCCGCACCTCAGTCGGTGAAATCCTCGACAACCCGTCGCTTCTCCCGGCCGATATGTCAGAGGCAGAGCTTCGCCGCATCTATGGCAGCCTGACCGCAGACCTGAAGAACGCAGTTTCTCGCAGCGGTGGCGAAAAGGCATCCCAGGCTTTCGAAGCCGCCAACCAGCTTGCAGCCAAGACGGCCCGCGAGCGCGAGGGGCTTCAGAAGGTGTTGGGCCGGGATATCTCGGATGAGCGCCTGTTCGACCGCGTCACGGCCATGGCCGGCGGTAATTCTCGGGCCGATCGGGTTTCGCTCGCACGGGTCAAGGGCGCCGTAGGCGATGACACATGGAAGGAGATTTCCTCCGGCGTCATCTCGCGCCTTGGCAGGGATGCAGACGGCAATTTCTCTCCCGATCGGTTTATCTCCGGCTACGGCAAGATTTCACCGGAAGGCAAGCAAGCCCTGTTCGGAAAGGGCGAACTGGCATCATCGCTTGACGATATCGCTGCTGTCTCCCGGCGCTTCAAGCAGATGAACCAGTATGCCAACCCATCCGGGACAGGACAGACCGTCATCGGCGGCGCGTTGATTCCCGGCCTCTATGCCGAGCCCATGACGACTATCTCAACGGTGGTCGGTTCGCGGCTGCTGTCCTCGGCTCTTGCCAAGCCTGTATCGGCCAAGGCGCTGGCTGCCTATTCGAGAGCCTATTCGGCCCACGCCACAACGCCGTCAAATGCCTCTCTTCGGGCGCTTGAAAACACGTCTCGCGCCGTTGCGGCACTGATCGCCAATGAAGCCGGTGACCGCAGTGTAGCGGCGCAGATATTCCCGGCGATTTCCAGGGTCCAGGAACTGCCAGCAGAGCAGGGGAACGAAAATCAACGGGCTCCAGAAGGTCAGCAGACCGGTGTACAGGGCCAACCGCGCATGTTGTTGCCGAACGAGCTTTAGCATCGGCCGAATCTTTCACCTCAGAACAATCTTTTTGCAAGGCCCTCCGGGGCCTTTTTCCATGAGGAATCCACATGTCAGGGTTTTGGCCGCAGTCCTCTTCACAGGTCAATGACCTGAACGGCAAGCCGATCGTCGGCGCCAAAGCCTTCTTCTATGAGGGCGGCACCAGTACGCCGATCAGCGTCTATCAGGACTATGGCCTGCTGACGCCGCACTCGAACCCGCTTTCGACGGACGGATATGGCCGGTGGCCGGTCGTCTTCCTCGACGACGTTGCCGAGACTTTCTATCGGGTCCGCGTGACCACGGCGAGCGGCGTCATCATCTACGATACCGACCAGATACCGATCATCGGCCCGAACGAGGGAAGCGGGGGCGGGGATGCGCCGGTCGATCCGAATGCCGTATTCAAGACCGGCGACCTCAAACCCCGCTATGGCGAAGGTTTCCTTGACGGGTTTGTCAGGGCAAACGCCAGGTCGATCGGCACGGCAACCAGCGGCGCGACGGAACGGGCCAACTCTGATTGTCAGCCGCTTTATGAATTTCTCTGGAACGCCGATCCCAACCTTGCCGTAGCCGGCGGCCGGGGCGGAAGTGCAGCGGCGGATTGGGCGGCAAACAAGCCCTTGACCCTGCCGGACTTGCGCGGTCGTGTCTTGGTCGGCCTGGATGACATGGGCAACTTGGCGGCCGGCAACCTCACTGGCGCTACAGATCTCGGTTATACGGTCGGCGCTCAGTCAGTCGTTCTCACAGTCGCGCAGATCCCGTCGCACGATCACGGCGGCACGACATCGACCGCAGGCGCCCATACCCACACATACACTAGAGCAGTGGCGGGCGGCTCTGTCGGCGGCGGCAGCCCTGACGACATCGAGTTGAACGGGGCCGGCGTGACTGGCTCGTCTGGCGACCACGCGCACACGATCACGGCCCAAGGCGGCGGCACGGCCCACTCCAACGTTCAGCCATCCATAGCGGTCACGATGTACATCCGCCTCTAGAGCCCACGCTCGGGAAGAACCCCACATGTATCAGGCCACACTTTCACCCGTTTCAAACCGGGCCGATTGGTCCATGTCGTTCGAGATCGTCAATGACGATACGGACGAGACGATTACCGATCTCACGGGCGTTTCCGTCACAATCGAGGTTCGCGAAAGCCGCTGTTATTCCCCCAGGCTGACGGCCAGCACCGCCAACGGCAAGATCGTCGATCTGGGCAATGGCGTCCTTGAGATGCAATTCACCCGATCGGACATGACCGGGCTTTGCGCCGGCACCTATGAAATCGGCGTGACGATCGAGCGCGACGACTACACCTCTCAATACCTGATCGGCACACTGCCTGTCCTAAATGGGATCGTTTCACGATGACCAATCTTCGACTTCGCGTCCTCCCCCGCTATCCGGCCCGTATCACCGGCACGGGCGGCATCACTGTCGAAAGAGAGGATGTTGACCTTATCGTCAGCCCCGATTTCGGCCAGTTAGCCATTGTCGAGGCCGTGCCCGACGAGAACGAGACGTTTTTCCAGGCATGGACACGGGACGTTGATACTTACAGTATCATTCCGTTCTCTGCCGTTGTTGATGCGGCGGCAGCAATCATTGGTGGCGACATCCAGCCCTTGAGCCCCGCTCTCACCTCCATTGCGGGGCTGACGACTTCCGCCAACAAGATGATCTATACGACCGCCTCGAATACATACGCGGTCGCGGACCTGTCGCCGTATGCTCGCACGTTGCTGGACGACGCGACTGCCGGCGATGCACTGACAACCTTGGGCGTCTCGCCCTTCATCCAGACCCTACTTGACGATGCGAATGCTGCTGCGGCGCGCGCCACGCTCGGCATTACCGATGCGACGGGGGATGCCATCAACACCGCCGCGGCTCTAACCGGCGCCAACCTCGCAGATGGCGACAAGTGGGGCGTCTATGACATCTCGGCCGCCGGCCTGAGAAGCATGACGACCTCGGAAGTCGTCTTGGGTTTATTCAAGACCTCCCGCACGATCTCGAACGCGCAGTTCGCATCCGCTACGTTCAAGCTGTTCAACGCAGCCGGTACGCCTCGCGCCGCGCTGTTCGACAATACCGCCATGACCGCCGATCGGACCCTGACGCTCCAGGACCGATCTATGACGGTTGGCATGGTCCAACTTTCGACAGGCACTATCCCGACGACCGCAGCCGTTGATTTCGCTATCCCATCTGGGGCGCGGCGTCTGACCCTGGTTCTGTCGGCATTCAGCACAAGCGGTTCATCCGCCCCCATCATCCAACTTAAGACGGGAGGCGCGGCGGAAACATCCGGCTATGTCGGCGGTATCTTTATCTACACTACCAGCGGGGCGAGCGGAAACTTTTCCGTTGGCTTTTCTCTTACCACTGGCGGCGCGGCGGCCAGTGTCTATCACATGGTTATCGATATCATTCTTCAGGACGGCAATACGTGGGAGGCCCGCATTAATGGGGGATTCAGCAATGCGGCAGGGGCTATCTTAGGAGTTGGCACAAAGACATTGGCGGGCGTCCTAGATGGAATTCGCCTGACGACGGTCGGCGGAACAGAAGTCCCCGATGCAGGGATCTACTCACTCTATGCGGAGTATTAAGAATGGCGCGCGTTGCTAAAATTGCCATAGACGGCAAGTCCACATACCGCGAAGAAACGCTGCCGGATCTCACCCCGGAGCCCACGCTGCAGGACTACCAATCCGCAGTTCAGGGCGTAATCGACGCCGCCGCCATATCGCGTAGATATGCAGACGGTAAATCGATGGATGGCTACGTCACTTCAACAGTTCCCTCATGGGCTAGTGAGGCGCAGGCCTTCGTTGCGTGGCGCGATGCTGTCTGGCAGTACGCCTATTCCGAGCTTTCCAAGGTTGAGGCGAAGAAGCGAAAGCAGCCAAGTGTTGCAGATTTCCTGCTTGAGTTGCCGGAAATTGTCTGGCCGTGAATGAGCTATTGGCGTGAGTCCACGAATATGCAAGAACGCCCCTTTAGGTTGAAAATTTGGACTGGGGTCTATGCGCGTACTTCCGTGGTTTACTGACGATACTGTAACTTTCCTGATCAATTTCATCGACGGCTTCAAGAAGGAACACGGAAGATTTCCGGCAGTTCTTGAGTTCGGAATGGGTTCAAGCTCGCTTTATTTCGGGAACCGGTCCTCGGAGCTTGTCAGCTTCGAGCATGACGCCGATTGGTTCGCCAAGACGACGGCAATCATGGACCTGCAAGGATGGGATCACGAGTCCCATCTGTTCGAGCGCCCCTATTCGGTGAAGATTGCCGAGATCGTCGGGGACAGGAAATTTGACCTCATCCTCATCGACGGCCGGGACCGGGTAGCCTGCCTATCGGAACTGATCCGCATCGATGCCTTGCGTGAGGACGGCGTGTTCGTCATCGACAACACGGAACGGATGTTCGACCGGGAGAAGGAATACGGGCCGATGCTCGATATTCTCCGTCCTGACTACAAGGTCGTCCACTTCGAGCAGAACGGCCGGGATCGCACAGGCTGGCATTCAGGACACAGGTGGCTGTCTACGGTTGCCTGGAGACGGGATGGCCGGCAGTATCGCAAGAACGGAACCTCGACGGATTCCCTGCATGGCCTCCGTGGGCTTCCCAAGCGGCTGAAGCGCTCCATCGCAAGACGGCTGAAGTAAGCCACCCAAACGCATCACTGACCACATGAGCCCCGCTTCGGCGGGGTTTTCGCTGTTCTGTATAAAGGACCACCATGTTCTGGACAATCTTTCGGCTCGCACCTTTGTCGGTCGCGATCTTCCTCCCGCTTGCCGTCCTGCTTTGGCTGGCGACCTTGCTCGCGTTCATCTTATCGCCGTTCATTGCCGCCATCTCTATCGCCACAGGTAAGAACATTGTCGGCGGCCCGCTGTCCTACCTCACAACCCACAACGCCACGCTTGACGGCGGTATCGACCAGGGCGTGATCGGGTACGAACCAAACCTGAGCGGCTGGCGTCTGTGGTGGCAGCGCACATGCTGGGTTTGTCGCAACCCGGCCTACAAGTTCGCGGCCCTCGTGCTCGGCTTTCCGACTGAGGGTTCCAAAGTTGTGTTCGAGGCCGGCAGCAAGGACAAGCCTTATTCCTACTGGTCCGTCGTCCAGGCGGCGAACGGCCGTCGATATTTCGGCTACCGCGGCGGCGGCACGTGGATTGGCTGGAATTACCGGCCCTATGGCGGCTGGCATCAGCTTCAGGCCAAGCCTTTCTGATCTAACCAACAAGGACATACTCATGAAGCTCGTAACGGACTGGCGCCGGGTGCTTAAGCGCGCCTGGTCGATCCGGCTGATGATCCTTGCCGGCATCCTGTCCGGCCTAGAGGTCATCTTCTCCCTTCCAGATATAGCCGATCGCCTCGACTGGCCGCAAGGCATCTTTGCAGCGCTGTCCGGCCTCACCACCGCGGCGGCCTTTGTCGCTCGCCTTGTCGCTCAAACCGGAGTTTCCGATGCAGAAAAGTAATCGCCTGAAGAAAGGCGGCGCTGTTGCTGCTATGACAGTGGCGCTGGTCGGCGGCTTCGAAGGCCTGCGCCAGAACGCCTATCCAGATCCGGCCACCAAAGGCCCCCCGTGGACCGTCTGTTACGGAGAGACCAAAGGCGTCCAACCCGGTGATCACTATTCCGTCGCTCAATGCAAGGCCATGCTGGAGGATTCGCTTCAGGAATACGCGGCCGGCATCGAGCGCTGCGTCACGGTTCAACTGCCTGACAAGCGGTATGTGGCCCTCATCTCCTTCGCCTATAACGTCGGCACGAAAGCGGCCTGCAACTCCAGCGTCGTGAAGCTGATCAACGCTGGTGCGACCAAACAAGGCTGCGATGCCCTGCTCAAGTGGGACCGCGCGGCTGGAGTTCGGTTTCCTGGCTTGACGAGGAGAAGGGTTAAAGAGAGAGAGTTTTGCCTCGACGGAATAGGGTAGGTTTCTCCGCCCACCTGTCCTCCGGCCAGCCGCTCCTTATCCTGTACTTTAGCGTCGTCCATGTCAGTCCGAGCTTTCTAGCTAATCCTCCAAGGTGATACGTTTCCCCCCGGTAGAGGACGATCACGTTGTTTTTCAGGTGAGAAGATTGCTGCCGAGGCGTTGCCCACACGCAGTTCTCCTTCGAATACCCAAGAGCGCCGTTGGTTCTATCAAGAGTCGTGCCTGCGGGCCTCTCCCCCATGTCGGACAGAAAGTTCTCAAAAGAATTCCACTCATCACACACAGTGATGCCGACTGCCCCATACCGCGCATATTTTTTGGCGGCCTGATTTGTGCATCTCTGCAGCATCATGGCCCACGAATTGTACGTCTTGCTTTGACCCGTCTTCGTAGTGTGCCCGTGCTTTCTGCTCGTTGTCTTGGCGTTGCAAGATCGCGAGCAGAACCGCCCCCTACCGCGAGCAATCTGCGGCTCCGTCGCCTTAAAAGGCAGCCCGCAAGTCTGACAATGCACATCAATTCTAGGGATCCTGGCAGCCATCAAACCCTCCAATCTTTACAAGAGGTTATACCATGATTCGTGATGGAAATAAAGCTGCCGGCAAGATATTTCTGGAGGGAGCATGATCCTTTCCCTCATCCCCGACGTGATCAAGCTGCCGATCGCCGTGGCTCTTGGCGCGGCTATTGCCTTCTACCCGGCTAAGTGGATCGGCGCGGCTGGAGAGAGGCAGGTTGTCGCTACCGAAGCCCTCAAAACCTCCGTTACCGTCCTTCGTGAAAGGAACACGATCAATGAAGAAGTCACCGCTTCTGATGTTGGGGCTCTGTGCGCTGCTCTCGGCCTGTCAGACGACGAAACCACAGAGTGTATGCGACGGTTGGATGAAGCTCCGGGCGAAGCCGGACACAGCGGTATTCCTCATCCAGAAGGATCGATCGCTTGCGAACGGGATCGCCAGCCATAACATCTTCGGGAAGAGCAAGGGATGCTGGGGTTAAAGGTCCGGCCAGAAGCGGCCGGTTCGAAGACCGGCGATGTGGCCTCTAGAAACTCCAAACATCTCGGCAAGTTCTCGCTGTTTCTTGTCTGAGCAAGCCCGAATGAAGACCACATCGGCAGATGTAAGTTTGGCAGCCCCGCAACGCTCGCCCCTGTTGGACCTCCCGTGCATGAGCTTGTCTGCTTCATTCTGAGATTGGGTTTTCCACGAAAGATGACCTGGATTGCAGCAAGATCGCACTCCGCATGAATGAGCCGCTTGATGCCTCTTTGAGGGGGCCGCGCCTTTCGAAAGCGCGCACATAAACCGATGCGCGTGCGTTTTCTTCCCGCCAACACTTATGGGCGCATAGCCTGTGTCGTCTGTCTGGAACGGGAATATGAGACAGTCGTCGCCGCAGTGCTGGCTATTCGATTTCAGCCATTCCAGCCGGTCACTTCCCCATGGCTCCCTAGTTGGGTCTCCATGGCGCATCATTCTCTGGTAGTGGACACCGCACATGCCTTTACGGCCGCCGTTTACTCGATCCACAGTGGCAGAACATCCTTCAACTGAGCAAATCATATCACCATCCTTTCTAGGGAGAATAGCAAAATGCGTGCACCATTTCATCAAATGACGCCAGATTTACACAGGAAATAGCATGCGAGCCAGAGCCTCGTTGTGACCCGAGGCACTGGCTCTAACCACGAAACGATCTTACCAGGGATCGCCATGGCTTCGCATACGTTATGCTTGACAGGTTCCCGAAAGATTAATTGCAAATGCCAACGGGGATCAATTGCTGATGGAAATGCTGAAGGAATATTGGGGGCTCATCGTAGCAGGAGTTACGCTCGTGATATGGTCTATTCGATTAGAGGCGAAAGCCAATGAGAACTCAAAGGAAATCCGCAGGATATGGAACCAGAGAGCCGAGGATCTTGCCGCGCACAGGGAAGCTCGTGAAGCTACGAACTCTTTGCTAACAGAGTTGCGAAATGACGTGAAGACATTGCTGGGGCGCGTCCGGCATTAGAGCCATCCGAACAGGTACGCAATACCCACCCCTGCAATCATAAGCAGGGCTATGGAGAGCTGGAGGGATACTCGGGTCATTTGAACCCCGGGTTTATCCACTCGATCAGCCGCAGAACTCGCTCGGAAGGAACGTTTTTCGACCATCTCCAATACTGCCACCACCTCGGCCTGGAATATCCCAAGCTGACCAGGGCCTCTGCGAACTCTCCCTCTCCCTGCGCCTTGTCGACATAAGGTCCCAGGGACACCCTCGTCTCGGAGTTTGGAGAATCCTTCCAGACAAGCCCAAATCTATACCATATGGATCCGGATGTGTCGCTCATGTCCTACTCCTTCAGAGCCGCGTCGATCGCGCTATTCCACAGCGAAAGCCAAGCGCCGGAATCGCCGTAGAACTCCCTGCGGCCAGCAATCTCGTCTGCTTCGGTGCGAGGCTCAAGAACGGCATAGACGAGATTGGCGTTTCGCATGGCCTCGATCGCGAATCCTGCCGCATGCTCATGCTCTTTCCAATGCGCTTCAATATATTTGCGCATGAAGTCATGATCCGGGTCCCATCCGAATTCATCGGTAGCGCGGCTCCGGGACGGACCGGTTATTTTCCCGCCGTGGCTGCAGGCAATCGCCCGCGCCACTTCCTCGATCTTGCTCATCTCACCCATCCGTATTCCCTTCCTCTAGCTTGGGTAGATCCGGTATTGCCATAAAATGCGTCGGCTCATCACCCTCGACCTGAGCCCACTGCGAGCGCTCGTTGGTCCCGGAATAATACCAGCGTTTGACCTCTGGATAAAACTTCCCGAACCGGATCCACTTCTTTTCGGAATGCGCGCAAAGGCAGTGATAGGCGAGAGCCCATTTCGTCCCGTATGGATATTCGGAGATGGGTTGCCACTCGCTCATTCTATTCTCCTATAAGGCCCTCCGAAGAGGGGAGAGTTACGGCTCTCGAAGGGACGGTCACTACACAATCAGCCCGTTTCAAAAGCTCTTCGGCCTCGGCCATATAGCCGAGGTAGGTCCCATGCATTTCTTCAAATTCCTCGTTCACCTTGGCGATCTTGAATTCTGCAAGTTTCCCGTCTATCGACGCCCACGCTCGGGCGAAGCGTTCGATTATCTCGGGAGTGAATTGGACGTTACTCATCCTTCGCCCCTTCCTTCATCAGGTCCGCAGCTTCCTGCCCCTGCTTATCAAGGGAGGCCAGATATCGGCGGCGGGTGTCCAATTCCGACCGCTTCGGGGCGTTTGCTTTTGCCTTTTGACGTAACTCAAGCCGCTCACCTTGTTCGGGCCACCTGATGATTTCCGGTGGAAAGAACCAGCCAAGCCAAAAGGTCGTCTCGTCCTCATCGGTTTCCGCTTCGTCTTCCATGTTGTACCAGCGGAACACGCCATCAAGGCCCTCGGCAAATCGGACTGCCTCGACGCCGCCGGCATCTATGTTGACCACGATGATGACCGTCCCGTCTTTCGGGGCGTAGGACATCGGCATAAAGTGCGGCTTGTTCATTGGTCATCTCCGTTGATGTGGCGCTGCAACTGCGCCTCCTTGATCGTCTTCAAGTCCTTGAGGAGAACCTTCCGGCACATCTGCCGGATAGCGTCACCTCGTGATCGTATGCGGTTGGCGAACATCCAGTCGTCGATCAGGCCGAGTTCGCTCTTGGTCATCATGACCGTTACGCGCTGGTCCTTCAGTTCTGGTTCCGGGTCCATATGGATTTCCTAATGTTTATAACGTTTATACAATTGCACAACGTGGTAACTATGTAAATCTGTTTCTTCTTTCCGGAACGCTCAATGAACAGATTTTGCAAAACGCGAAAGAAAGCCTGCAAAACACCCTATTGCTTTTTCCCCATAACCCGTTGAAAAGACTTCGGCGCGGACGTGGCGAAACTGGTAGACGCAAGAGACTTAAAATCAGTTGGTTCCGTTGTTTTTGTTTATCTATCTCTGCAAACGCAAGGTATTTAGGCTACTGAAAACGACGGAACAAAATGAGATTTGCAAAACATTCAGGGCTTCTTTTTCCCCTCGAACGCCCTGATCACCCGAGCCTCGTTTTCTACGTGTCTCGTATAGTGCGCGCCCATCCGCTCGGACTTGTCCCCCAGCGCCGCTGCCACGTCTCCCGCATCCGCGCCGGAGCGTCTTAGCCCAGCAGCATAACTCGTGCGCAGGCCGTGCAGCGTTGTCCCGGCGCCGATCTTCCCCTCGCTTTCCAGATCCCGCAGATAATGGCTGACCGCCGTTTGCATCTGTACTTCCGATTCCCACGGCGTTCCGTCCTGCCGGGTGCAAATCTCCAGAGCAGTCTTGTCGAGTCCGTCGAGATACGTCTGCAGCTCGGAGGTTGCGGGTATCCATGTCTGCTCATCGTTCTTGCGCGTCACCACCCGGAAGCACCGACCGAACGCGGCGTCGGGCTGATAGTTCTGCCAACGCAGCTTGACGATCGTCTGCCCACGGTATCCGGCATGGCGCGCGATCATCATCGGCGTAAGGAGATAGGCGGGGGCGTTCGAGGAGACATATTCCCATTCGTGGGCTTGCCATTCGCGATTGGCGTTAGGGTCAGCCTTGTGGCATTTGTCCATGCCGAGGGCAGGGTTGCCGCGCATCTTCCGGCGTTTGACCGCCTGGCTGAACATGGAGGACAGCGCCGAAATCATCAGGTCGGCAAATCGCGGCCATTTTTCCATGGCGCATTTGTCGCGCAAATCGTAGAGGTCTGCCTGGGAAATGTCCGACAGATCGATGTCGAACGCTGGGCGAAGGTATCGGAAAGCGTTGCTGTATTGGGTTCTGGTCGCCTCTGCCAAGGTCTGGTACTTCGGGCATTCGCTCTCGAACCACTCGACCAGAGAGCCGAGCGTGCCGTCCGGGTATGTCCGCTTCAGGTCTCTCAGCCTACGGGCGTTGTAGGCCGCGATGAAGTCCGGCATCTCCATCCGCTTCATCAGGTCGGCGCGGCTGCCGACGAAACCGCCGATCAATTTTTCCTTGGTGTCGCGGACATAGACATACCACTTCCCGCGCGCCTGGACGACGTTAAGCCCTTCGAGCTTCACTTTGACCACCATATAGACGCTCCACCAGACTGCGCTTCGGGGAGGCATCCTGCTTGTTTGGATCGAGTTTATCCAGCCATTCGTCGAGGCGCTGGCGAAGATATCGCTCGCCCCTTGTGGATTCCGTGAATCGCAGCGGTTTTACTGGACACACCTTCTTGAACGTGTCGGCACAACAGCCGCAATATGCCGCGGCCGTCTTTAGGTCCATGGCTGCAGGCCAGTATGGGAGAGCCGGTGTAGTCATCTACTCCTCCTCGCGAATGGAGCCGGCGCCTTCCGCAGCGCATCTCTTTCAGCCTTCAGCGTCGCAAAGTCCTCATTCATACAATGGACGACGCCCTGGAGATCGGTTATCTCGGCAAGGAGGGCGGCGATGTTTTGAGGGCTGCAAGCGGCGATGAACTGACCGTTTTGTTTCGCATTGTCATGCGCCACAATGTGGCATACTACCGGCCCCATACTGCCATCTGGAGAGCAAACATTATATGTCAGCTTCGGCATATAAGCAGACCCGAATGAATTCTCCCACGGTCCCGGCGTCGGCCCTGCTTCCAAAGCCTCCCGGATCTTCTCTATGATATGGTCTGCTGTCATGGCTGCTGCTCCAATGCTGCGATGATACGCAGCTCAAATTCACTGCGTTCCGATGGGCGCCAGATCTGCCACCACTTTTCACGGAGCTTTGGAAGCTGATACACGCCATCGCGCATAGCGTCCGAATAGATGGAAAGCAGCGCTTCCTCCTTGGTCTCAGCACCATCGACGGTGTACATGGATGTGCCGAATACGCGCGTTACGGTCCAATGCGTCATGGCTTAGCCTCGTAGAGTGACCGATACGGCAACGCCTGTTTCGGCTGGCGCGCGGCGGATTTTTCGGATATCGGGAAGCCAGCGGATTTCAGCTTGCCGGCCGGCTGCGTAATGCCGATGTGTTTTTTGCGAACCGCGGCGATCTTGGCCTTGGCCTTCATCTCGACCGCCGTCTTTTCCTTGTGAGGATCGACGAGGGCCGGGAAGAGATTGGATTCTCGGTGCTGACCGCCAAGGATGAGAGCTTGCTTATGTTCAAGCTCCCATTTCTCGCTGGGGCCGATCTTTCGTCCGCTGATATGGCAGGTGCCATTCTCGCGATCGAAGATGCGAAGCCTGACGCGGGGCGGGACTTTGGTGTCATCGGTCTTGCCGATCCATTCCTCAACCGATCGCATCAGAGCTCCTCCACTTCGTAATGGAAAGGCAGGCCTTTGATGTCCTTGGCGAACTTACTCGATATGCAGTTCTTGAGCCTTGATCCCCGATAGGAAGATCCGTCAGGGAGAAAGAACTGGCGAGTGAAGAAAACCCGCGTAGGATATCCCGGCGGCTTATGAACCGATATTACCGTGTACTTGACTAGCCCCACCCCATTTGCCAGCGGGGAAGCATATTCAGGGTCCTCGTCGGTGACATCCCACGCCCCGGGGCGCCAGCGTTCTGTTTCGAATTCAGGATCTCCGATGTTCTCGCGGACGATCGTGAAGGGATGGGGGCGCTCGAAAACCTGCCCTGGTTCAAAGATAGCCACCATCACGCGCTCCATATCCGGCCAAGCCAGAACAACGTCCGGCGAAGTACCGTCAACTTGGCACGCTCGCGCTTATCGGCCTGCAGCTCCTTCTGAAGCTGTTTTGTCCTCTCGTCCCTCAGGATCAGGTAGGAGAGCGTTGTTGCCCGGGCCTTTGGATACCGGATGATATGCTTTTGAACCGTGTTCATGCTGTCCTCCGATTGCTGTTGGCGGGCTCCCGTTCCGGGGCGAAATATCCGAAGTCTCGGGCCAGCAATTCGGTAGCGGCTTCGAAGAACCGGATCATTTCCGGCTCGTCGCATTCCCGGGTATTGATGGCGCGGGGGACCCCGACGAGGAAGCCGTTCGCAAGCCTGATCGTGTCCACGAACTTGACGGCTGGGCGGATGTACGCGTCCAGCGCTTCCTTCGTGGGCGCGCACCCGGTTGCGTCTATGCAGTCCTGCAAGGTCGCCCAATAGGCGCGGAGCCGATCAAGGTTGCGCCACTGGCGTATTTCCAGTTTCACGCGCTGTCCCTGCTCGATACCATCGAGAGCCTGAAGGTCGTATTCCATCTCCGGCGCGAGTGAATTTCCTCGACGGACAAAGGCATATACCGGTTTCTCGGCTCGCTTCGCCATGATCAGCCCCCCGCTACTTCAGCGAACTTGACCAGAGCGCGGTCGCGGATCGAATAGGCCACATCGATCATGTCGGCATGCCCAGCAGTCTCCAGCGTTGCCGGAGCGTCGTAATCATTCCAGATCGTGGCGACTTCTTCTGCGTTTTTGGCGCTGCTGATCGACGTCTCCAGCTCTTCCAGGAAGGCGCCGAAGTCGAACTCGTTCTCTTGCTCGCCCGTCACATCGACGGCCTGCGCGTCCTCGAAATCGTATGTCTTCCCGACTGTTGGGGGCGGCGGCGCAACCACGTTCTGAGACGTGATGACCTCCGGCGACCGCTCAGCCTCGTCAGGATCGATGATGCCGGCAAACCCGAAGGCATAGCGGGCGCACTGGATCGCCGCCTTGTGGCGCAGCATGCGCTTCGGCCACTTCTGCCAAGGCTCGGTCGGACGCTTGCACTCGTCCATGTATTCGGTGACAACGGTCGGCCGGTTGCGGTCCTTCCGGTAGATCGAGCAGACGACCGCGGTCAGGTTGCCCTTGCTGTCGAACTCGTCCTTGAAGTCCACGCCGTCGCACTGCGGATGCGAGTTGACCAGATTGAGCCAGCCGTCTACGCCGACGATCGGCTGGACGCCGCCGCCCTTCTTCGGGAAGGCGTAGATTTCCCGGGTGATCGGGTTCAGGCCGTAATCCTTGGCGACCATCAGGAACGCTGCGAATTCCTCGTTGGTGGCGTTGGCCGGCATGCAGGTCGCCTTGACCGTGGCGGCGAACGCCTTCGGGTCCATGTTATACTGGCTCGCCATAGAGGCGATGAGCGATTGACGCTCGACTGGCAATGTTGCAACGTTGGTCATGCTGCCTCCTCGGGCCACTTCTCGTTCGAGTGCCAAAACTGATAGGTTTCGTAGGGGATCGGGTATTTCGCGACGTAGGGCCAAGCGTGGTCTATGTTGGCCGGCGATCCGGCGATTTCCGCCTTGAACTCGTCGCCGTCTTTCCAGATCGCCGCAGCCACGAAAGGCCGCTTGATCGGTGCCAGGTCCTTGTTAAGACCGCGTCGGTCGCGTACTTTGAAGTATCCGCACTGCGGGTCACTGTCGTGGATCGGCGGCTTCTCGCCTCTAAGCGATTTCTGCCACCAGTCGAAATCATCGGCGCGCATAGGCTGTTACCTCTTGATTGATCTTTGCCATCCTGTCGTCCACCGGCTTTCCGAAAAGCACGTATGAGGACATGATCAGGGCGAACATTCCGACGAGAGCTAGCGGTGTTGTGACGGAATCACGGGGCATCGGAGCCTCCATTGAGGGCGGCGCGGGCAGCTATTACAGCCGGGATGTCATCGGCGAATTCATCGCCAACTAACGTATCCAAGAGCCCCTGAACGGATCGGGACAGTTCCGCGGCGTATTCCCGCGCCTTCTCCAAGGCTCTCTCTAGGCGCTCAATATCGGCCTCCCTGTCGGAAAGCTTGGCAGCGAGATAGACCATGGAGAACGGGTCATCGCCGGTAGTCTCGGCGCAAAGCTCCTCCTCGTCAGATAGGCGCTTGATGCCAGTCTGGAGCCGGACGAGTTCCGCATCCTTGGCGGCGATCTCTGCCTTGTGGGCTTCGAGATTGATGGCGGAGCGGACTCGGCTTTCGTGGTCCCGTTGAGCTGCCTCCTGCGCCAACTCAAGCGTCTCGAACTGATCAGACACCTTCGGGCAATAGTACCGGTTGTCAGTCGGGTACTTTTCCGAGACGTCATGGATCGAGTATGTTTCCCAAGGGGTGTTGGCGTCCCACGACCCACGGCCGTATTCGTGCTTCAAATCCCAGAAGCGCCATTCCAGCGGCTTGATGGTGATCTCAGTCATTCCCCCTTACTCCTTCTTCGCGGGTGGGAGGGGAGAGGCGATCTAAGCGCTCGATTTCTGCTATGATGAGTGCCGCCGCTTTGACGAGGTTGCGCCGGTTTGTAGTCGGCTTGAACCAATCCTCATCCCAAGACCAATAAGTCCGATGGACACCAATGTGAGCGACGGACGGGAGGCCATGGACCGCATAGCAGACAGCGGCGCCGGCCATTTCTCCGAAGACGTGTCGATCGTCGTGCTCTGGAGACCAACCCTCAGCCGTAACCTGTCGGCGGCGCTCTGCAATAACGTCCAGTTCTGCCCGCGTCTGCTTGCTCTCACTCATGGAGGTTAGCCCCTACTGGATGGCCTGCGCGATTGAAGCCGTAACCCGGAGGAGAAACAGCGGGCTTGACCCACGCCGTATCGAAATCAGCCATTGCCTCGGCTGGCGTCGGGCCGGTTCCGACAACGCCAGTCGGCAGATCTCCATAGATCGCCAACCACGCATTTCCGTCCTGAATGAGCGTAGGCCGCATCAGGACATGCGGCAGGCACCGCATGATTTCGGTATTGAACTGTGAGTTCAGAACGCCTTGTTCGGATACGTAGCTCATTCTGCAGCCTCCAAAGACGAGTAAATCCGGTTCTCTGCCCGAACATGGTCATAGTCTGGCTCGGACAGGCCTTCCTCGTGATCGCGCCAGTCCATCTGGGCATCAGACCGGCATTCGATTTCACGGGCGAGGTGCTGGAACAGATAGCGCTCCAGAGACGGAGGCTTTTTCAGGATGCCGCGGCGGATCGTCGGTCCATGATCAAGCTGGATCTCGGAGACGAAGAACTCGCCCTTGTAATCGTCATCGCCCTCAAGGATAGCCTTGCCGGAAGCCAGCAAGCCTTCACCGAGAACTCGGATTTCTTCGAAGATGTATTCGATGCTGTCTGCCATTTTGGTTTCCTTACTAGGGTAGGGAGGGATCAAGCTTCATCGAGATCGGAGAGAGCCTCTTTGAGATCGGCAGAGGCTTCAGTGATAATTTCCTTGAGGCGCTTCAGCTCTTCTGCGAGCGTGTCGTAATCGTCGGCACTGACCCAATCGCCGTTGCTGACTTCGGTCATCACACCCTCGGTCTGGCTGTAGTCGCCTTCCTGCTTCAGGTCGTATCGCTTCACGTCTGCCATTTCCGTACCCTCATGTTCCGCGTCGGCCCTGTGCCGTTACCGCTGGGTTTGATCTTGGATGGTTAGGGTGGTAGCTTTGGCGATGGCGTCATGAAGATGCTTCACCGCCTCGACAGGGTTTCCCGAGAAGCCCGCTTCGCTTTCCTGCAGGTTGATGAACCCCGGCATTACGGCGCACCACATAGGCCGACCCTGTTCTGTCAGACCATCTTGGAAAATGATGGGGTCTTCCTGCTTTGGGCCTCCGTGGGCCGGGCAGCAGGGGCCGAAGCAGTACGGCGGGTTGTTGATCAAGAACCGCGCGTTGACCTTTTCGGCGAAATACTGGCGCGGGTACTGAGGCCCGAAAGCTTCTTCACCACAGAAGCCGGACGGGGTTCCGCCCATCCACATCGGGACGCAGCATTTGCCGCCTTCCCATGCAAGTCGCTTCCCGTCTGCCATCTTCTTCTTCCCTCTATCTGAGACTAGGTTGTCTCTGTGGTGGTAGGTTGCTATGCTTGGGAGGTGGTGGACAGCGCCGCGTCGATCTCGGTTATTGCTCGCGACAACGTGCCGAGAACGTCTTTGTCCACGACCTGATTACTCTCTACAGCGCCACGAGCGTTACGCAGCCTTACCCACGCAACAGACAGAACAGATCGCAAACGGGCGTTGTCCGCGCCTAGTTTTTTAGCCGCCTGACGTAGGGTCTCTTCATTCTTGACCCATTCGTCTTTGGGTGCCTGTGAGTAAGCAGTTCTTTTCAGACACCTTGGGCACTCGTAGTAGATCCTTGAACTAAGCTTGCCTCCAAACTTCATCACCATCTGCTTGCCGCAAGAACATATTGGCGATGAAGGAGGCGAAGCCTCGTTACCTGCGACGGCCGTCATGGCATCCTCATATCGGACCCAGTCACCATCAGGCTCTTCCGCCATGTTGACGCTGTTCAATCCGTACTCGCCGACGATCTCGGGGTGATATCTCTTGATCATGCGGCGGCCTTCAGGATCTCGCGGCGTTCGCGCTTGCGGTCGTAGGTGGCTGCTTCCTTCGTGCCGTGTCCGACGTTGACCGCGATCTCCTTACCGACGCAGCCGCGAGTGCGGAGAAGGTCGATGAAAGCCTGCGTTTCGGCCAGGGTGGTGAAGACGCCGGTGAAGCCATCGCAGTAGACGTGGTAAACTTTGGTCATTCGTTCGTCCTCATGTGTGCTTTTCTCTGAGGACCGTTATAGGACGTTTCCTATCGTTTGGTCAATAGGGAAAATCCGATTTCGCGGTTATGATAGGAAAAAAATGATTGCTTGGGAGAGAATCAGGGCGTAGAAAATAGAAAGCCCCGGTCAGGAAGTGATCCTGCCGGGGCGTTGGTAGCGGTTTTGACCGTCGGAAGTTTTCTCCGCTGCCAAATGACAACCGGTTGTAACATAAAACCAGTTGCAGTCAAACTCAAAACCTCCGAACGAGTTCCCGATCTCCAGAAATCGGAGCCAACGTGCAGGGATGCCGCGAATGTGATCGGGCTAAACTGTATAGGGAAGGCATGTAGCAGGACACGCGGTCTTTGAGACGGACCTGAACGCCCCGCAAGGGTGGATAAACGACGAAAGCGGAGAGGTTGGCGCAAATGCCATCTGCCGGGAGTGCAGGCCCCTAAGAGGAACCCGAGGGCATTCGGAGACTCAGCCTGGTCGATAAAGCGTGTTTGGCTAGATAAGCTCTGTCTACGGAATACGACGGGAAGTGGTTACCTCTCCCTCCGTCTCTAGTGACAGCTATGTCTTTAGATCACTCGCCACTCTTCAGAATGTAGTGGACCGATTCAACCAATCGAGCATCAAACTCCAGCTCTTTCGCGGGGTTGAATTGCCAGAGAACCAGCCTTTCCGAGTTCCAGCGAACAAACTTCTTGATGAAGGCGAGGGGAGGCCCATTCTCCTCTTCCCGGATCTGCGCGACCACATAGTCATTTCTGGTCGGGCGCCGTTCGGGATTGACGAAAACGGTCTCGCCATCTTCGTACCTGGGCTCCATGGATTCTCCGCTCACGCGGACGGCGTATGCGTTCTTGACGCCAATCAAACTAACCGGCGCTTTTACTCGATCTAACAAGTTGCCATTCAATTCGAATTGTCCATCCACCCCACCCACTACCGTACCATAAAGTGGTATAGCGGGCCCTACTTCTGGCTTTTGTGACAGTATCGTGGCATTCGCCGGGTGCGTTTGCAATACGCTTATATTAGGTCCGGCTGAAGGAGCGCCTAGTTCGGTCTCCGGGATTCCGAGCAGGTGGGAGATGGTAGCTCGGTCATCTGCATGCAGCCGTTTGGGCGTATTCTTGTGGATGTATTGGTGCATATAGGCGTGATTTTTGCCTAGCTTGAGGGATATCTCCTTCAAGTCCACACCCTTGTCCTTCGCGGCATCGAATATGATTTTTCTTATCGCATCCATACTGAATTCATTCGCATTTTATGATTTCGTGGTCCAATAGGAAGTTACCTCTTGCGTGATAGGCCGTTTCCTATTATACCTATCTCTCATGAGCGAAATCGAAGCCTTCAAAGCCACTGTTGAGACCTTCATTGCGAAGAAGGGGATTAAGCCGACGAACTTCGGAAAGGAGTACGTCGGGGACCCTCGGTTCGTCTTCCAGCTCAGAGAAGGGCGGGAGCCAAGGACGCGAATTCGGGAACGGGTTCTGGAAGCGATCAAGCAGGCAGAGGCGGCACAGTAATGTTGAACGTCTCCGCCTATCCGCTCTGCGCCACCCGTCTGCGTTTCCAGAACGCGAACCTGAACGATCCGGCGATGACGCCGTATTGGGCCGCGGTATCCGTAGCCTTCGATATCAGAGACGCTGAACTTGCCGAGCATGGCGGGTTCAACTTCAACAGCCAGACCGACGAGAACGGGCGCAGGCTCCTCTCCGAACTGGAAAAGCTGCTGGCAACGCGTGCGCAGCGCAGGGCGGCAAACTCCACCTTCGCTCATGACGGTCTCCGATCGATGCTTGGGGCGAGGGGCGTGAAAACCTCCCTGCTCAAGGGTGAGGATGATTACTGGACGGCGGCGGAAACGCTCTTTCCGGGGTGCATCAAACGCACTGGCGGCATGGCTGCGCTCTACGTGCAGATCAACTCCATACCGAAAAAGCGGCGTCAGGCTCTCGGGTTTTCCAACCTTAAGAGCCTCCCAGCCGACTGGATTTCGGACGCGACTAATCATCAGGCCAAGCTCGCCCCTTCCAAACCCAAGCATGTAGAGGAACACAGATGAGCGAGTACACCGACGACTTGGTGAAATCGACGTTCGTGCCGAACCGTCCATCTGTTGGGGTTGTGTCTCCCGAGGAGACGCTTCCGTTCGAGGAAGAGGCGATCTCCCTGCTGGTGAAGCTTGGAGTTCAGAATTGGGGCAGGGCGTCTCTGGCTATTGCCAGCGTCTATCTTCGCAACGCTTTCAACGATGGGTGGGTGGCAGGGCTCAATCATCATGGTCCTTCCAAAGCAAAGCAAGCAGAGGAGACCAGATGAGCGCGGAACAAGCGAAATGAAGGTCGGCAAAGGGTCCGGCTGGATGATCTCATCGTGTCTCCCTCCATCTCAACCAAGGCAGGAAATCCCATGCAGCACAAAGAAAGCATTCTCCCGCGCACCAAGGCTCTCGACTGCTACTGCGGCGGCGTCCCCAACTGGCGCGTTGCCCTTGTCCACTATGCCGCAAAGTTCGCCGGCCTCCACGTCAAGCTTGAAGGGATGCCAATCGGAACGAACAGAAACCTCGACAGGAACAGTGTCGATGCCAGTTCGCGCCAGATCGCCGGCTGACCCACAACCCCAAGAACACAGGAAAGCAAACGATGCCTGAGGGGAAGATCGAGATACCGGCATACGGCAGCAAAGAGTTTCGCGCCGAGCTGTTGAAGATCATGCCCGGTTACAAATGGACGGTGCATGGTTCTCGGAACGACGCCGTACTGAGAGCCACAGGAATCCAGAGCAGCGGATTCAACCGCCTCTCTACCCTCGAAGTCAAGCGCATTGCAGTTGGCGATATGAAGCCGGTCTATGAGGCGAGATCGGCTGGCTACGGGATGCGCGCCAGATGGCTCCATACCCATTCTGACGGGACGCTGGCGAGAGCCCTTCGCGGTCTCCAGGATCACTACGAGTGGCATTCTAACAACTTCAGAAGCCATGCCGCCTCCCTGAAAATCGGCCGCGAAGCTCCACCATCCTCCACAGAGGAGCGCTGAACCATGACTAACGAGAGACACGAGAAGGCGCTCGAAGCTGCCTGCGGCAAGCACCCGATGCACGTGCGCCCTGAGATCCTTGAGGAGATGTTCGCCACATATCTCGAAGCCATGGATGCAGTGATCGTTCCGAAGCGGCCGACTGACGAGATGGGCCGGGCGAGCAGGATCGTAATTGATTGCCGCGGCCTGGACGTCGGTCGCGTCACGACCTGGGGCGTCAACGCTTGGGACTCCATGCTCGCAGCCGCCCCCAACCACTTCACCAACGGAGAGTAACACCATGAACATTATTCTCGCATGCGCTGTAGGAATGGTTCTCGTGATCGGTGGCCTCACGATGGCGCTGTGCCGGTCAGCCTCTCCGAAGACTACGGCATCACGCCGGTCCGAAGACGACGAGCAGATGGAATACCTCTGCGAATGGAGCGCCATCCGGGCAATCGAGCGTGAGCTCTCCTTGGAGGACGCCCGATGAGCTACAGCGATAACCCTATCCATAAAAACGAATGCCTCATGCAGCTATTTGTTTTCGGCCCGACGTGGGACGGGAATGTCGTGTCCAAGTCTGAGAGGGACGCCCTAGTCGATGCCGGCCTCTGCGACAGGTGGGAAGGCTGGAATTTCCTGAACGAAGCCGGAGTTAAGGCGGCGGTCAGTGGAGGTTTTGCAGCCAAGGATTGGCACGACAAGCGATGGTACCGGAAAGCCGCGAACATCAGCTAGCAACCATCCAGTTTGATCGCCGGGCCTCCTCCTCCCGCCCAGAGAGATCA
>Ga0247824_10000053_pt1 | contig 42203 bp, 25 predicted proteins | sample 13C_PalmiticAcid_FD_194412 | JGI IMG/M metagenome (GOLD analysis project Ga0247824, IMG submission 194412) | Soil microbial communities from agricultural site in Penn Yan, New York, United States - 13C_PalmiticAcid_Day48 | ecosystem: Environmental > Terrestrial > Soil > Agricultural land...
GCCCTTGTCCTTCTTGGGAGGGGGGAAGGGGGTTGGTCGATCCCCGCTGCGGCCAATGGGTGGGTGAAATTTGCCCACAATGCAGGCAGGGCTGTGGTTCGCCCCGCAGCTTTGTTAACTCGGTGCCTGCGGCTAATCTGCAGGGGATTGTGGCTTAAACAGCCGCCAACAAGCGCAACCGGGGGCCGGTGCATCCCGTCCGGAGGGGCATTGGCGAATCGGAGAGCGTGGGACGGGACTTTGCACAGGAGCGGGGTGTGACGGGCAGGCTGCGAGAAACAGCAGACGGGCCAACTTCCATTGCGAGTAACTGCCTCGCTCGCCCCCAACATCGGCTGCAGTCAGGTTTGGAGATCGTTAGTTGCTCGGCTGGAAGGGCCTATTCCTGCTTCCGGGCGACTTGGCCCCCGCCCCTGCCGCCGGTGGCATCATGTGTCGGATCCGAACGGTGCGATGGTGATGCTCGGCCTGCCCGTGAGAGCGTCACAGTAGGAATCCAACCTTGTCCGTTGCCACGCGCACTTCCCAGTATCGGGAGTGGGGAATGACGGAGTATTGATCATGATGGAATATTGACCGAGACAAGGGGTCCTATCGGGTCCTCGAGGGACTCACGGGCACCCCCTGGCGCCATGGCAACGGGCGATATATTGCGTACCACGTTGGACTCGACAGGGCGGGGTCACCGGACCAGCCAGAGGGCTTCCACAGCTGCACTCTGTCTCGCCCTCTCTCTCTCAGCCGCACCCCTGCTTTCGCTGTTACGTCTTGGAGGAGTGTTCTCGAAGGTTTCGATGCATGCTCTGTGCCGCTGGTGTGCTGAAACCCGCTGCCGGCCAGTGATAGTGCCGACCGGCATGTCAGACTCCCAGTCTGACGCTCTCGTACGAGGGGCTGGAAATGAGATGGACACCACCATCTCGAGATGAGCTTGGTGTGTTGAGGTTACACACTCCATGCGCGTCAGCGGCGCTGACTTTGGCATGCGGGCGGCGAGCTGGAGAGGGGTGTAGGATTTTGAGCCTTGCCAGCAACGCCCTGCTCGGCAAGTTTTGAAACGCGCGATCCTCCAGAGAATCCGCCCGTTAGCGGCAAGATCACACAGACTGCCGTCAGTGGAGAGCAAGTCCACAGCGTGGGTGCTAAAAACAGTACTTGACTGAAACAAAGACGGGGAACACTTGACTCGTCTCGTCGTCCGGTGTTGGTCGGCGGTTGCTGCGTACTAATGCACGTAGGGAAGGATGACAACTCCCGCTATCAGATCAGCGCAGGACACCCTCGTGGCCCATTCCGAGGGGTTGGAACGCGGGCACATGGGAGGCGCGCCCGTCCATCCACGTGGGCACACCCGCCCGGGCCCGGAGGAGAGCTGGCGGCGCAACGGGCGCAGGGACCGAGACGGCCCAGTTCTTGGTCGGCGTGGAGCAAGGCACGACGGACACGATGGTACCTGAATATTGATTAGAGTGTGGTCGACAGCGTGCCAACGCCGCTTGCCTGCTCATGCCCCATTTCCCGCGACCCTGGCCGAATGCTCGCCCGCGCAAGAATGGTCGCCGGCCGGCATTGACATTGGTTTCATTGCAACGCGGGGCGGGGCGGGACAACCAAATGGGCCGTGATGGCGGAAGCCCCGTGGAGCGGATGCATGGAACGTTCGAAATTCTCGAAGGGTTCCATGGCAGACACGAGAGAGGTGATCCAGGTGCTGTCAGCGGGGCGTTGCAACAATGCACCGTCCAAGTGCGAGATGCACGGTATCGGAGGTGTTGCGTGGTTGGTGGACGGCTCCGGGAGAAGCGGATCGGGATTGCCGTTCGAGTATCGACTGCATCGACGTCTGTGATGTCGGGGTCGTACGAAGGACGCGATAGGCAGTCGCCTCGGCGTGTCTCAATTAAACAGTGGCAGACTGCGACGGCAGAGTGAGACCTGCATCGGCGGGATCTTTGGCTGCTGCGTGTTGCGTGCCGCGTGCCATGGCGCAGAGTAGGAGCGCGACGGTTGAGCCGTGTTTTGACGATTTTGGCTGTGGTTGAATGAAGACGGGAAGCTGATGAACCCAAAACTCCCTGGGGCCAGGGGCATGCTGTTTCGGTTACGGCACTTGCCGTCCTCCACGTGGAATTCTGCCAATAGTGGTGGCTCACCTCGGTGTGCCCGCCACACCGAAGCTCTGACCTGCCTTGAACGTCAACCTGAGTCGCGTCGCAGGCAGCAACGCCACGTGATCTTCAACTTTCTCAACATCAACCATCAAGGCACGATCAAACAGCGGCCGCTCTTCTTTCTCGCGATTCATCGAGGCGGTAACGGCTTTTTGCTTTTCAGGAGACGGTTGCAGGACTAGGATAGAAATCAGAACGGCCAGGAGAGTCGGGGGAAAGTGCGCGGGTTGGAACCTGCGCTGGGGTCGGGTCTCGATCAAGTGCAAAGTCCACGAGTTGGAGGAAGGAACCCGAGGAAGGAACCTGCAACGCACGAGAATCGAAGGGGCCCGACCAAGAGGTTCCGTCTAAGACTGCAAAATCGGCGATAGAACATCTCTCCCCATCCTAGTCGCTCGTTGCAGCATAGACCGCCAAGATGGAGTTCAACATTGAGTAGGCGGGCCTCGCTCTTCCATCCGCGTCGCCATGGCTAACCAGACGGCCACAGTGATCTGCCCGTTCTCTTTCCATATCCCCGCATCTACCCAGGCAGGTCATTCTTTGCATTGTGTTCTATTCTCATGACGCTAATCGTTTGCTAGAGCAATATGCGTATGTTTGAGTCCAGACGTTGCTGCTGTGGATTTCACTGACATGGAATGCTGCCCTGAAGATACATGGTGGACTTGAAGAGTGAGTTTTACCAACGCGTGAAAATGAGAAGAGAGCAAGACGTCTCCAAGGGTTGCGAGCTGACATGCTGTAGAAACGCTCGATGCTGGGGGAAACTGCGTGCTGGAGATGCCTTCGGGCACAGGCAAGACGGTCACTCTGCTGTCCCTCATTGTGGCCTACCAGCAATACTATCCGTCACACCGCAAACTCATCTATTGCTCCCGTAAATCATCACGTCCCCATCGGGATGGCCCCTTCGCTGACTGACTGGTCACGCTAGGGACGATGTCCGAGATTGAGAAGGCCCTCGTCGAGCTCAAAGCCCTCATGAAGTTCCGCACAGAACGCCTTGGGTACGAGGAGGAGTTCAGAGGTCTTGGCCTCACAAGTCGTAAAAACCTCTGTCTGCACCCGTCGGTCAAGCGGGAGAAGAGTGGCAACGTTGTCGATGCACGGTGTCGCAGTCTGACCGCCGGCTTCGTCAAGGAGAAGAAGGAAAAGGGGGAGGATGTGGAGGTTTGCGTTTACCACGACGTGAGCACACACCTCAACGCACTACCTACGATGACTTCTGACGGCTTCTCTAGAATCTTGACCTCCTCGAACCTCACAATCTGATTCCCAATGGCATCTGGACACTGGACGGCCTTCTGCAGTACGGCGAGCAACACAAGCAGTGCCCATACTTCACGGCCCGGCGGATGGTATGTCTTGCCGTAGCCCCGTCATCTTTTCCGACGGCACTGACTCGTTACAGATGCAATATTGCAACGTCATCATCTACTCGTACCACTACCTTCTCGACCCCAAGATTGCCGAGCGCGTCTCCAAAGATCTGTCCAAGGACTGTATCGTCGTCTTTGACGAAGCCCACAACATCGACAACGTGTGCATCGAGTCTCTGAGCACAGACATCACTGAGGATTCGTTGAGGAAAGCCACGAGGGGTGCCCAGAATTTGGAGAACAAGATCAACGAGATGAGGGATTCGGACCAGCAGAAGCTGCAGGACGAGTACGAGAAGCTTGTTGAAGGGCTCCGGGGCGCCGACGATGGCCGCCAGGAGGACTCCTTCATGGCCAATCCCAGTAAGCCACGGCCTGGTTTGTATGAGATGTACACCGGACGATGCTAATGTCTTCTCTAGCTCTCCCGGACGATCTGCTCAAAGAGGCTGTTCCTGGCAACATTCGAAGAGCAGAGCACTTTGTTGCGTTCCTTCGAAGGTTCATTGAATATCTCAAGGTCGGTCAATACCCTACCCACCATTCTCTGTGTGCGTTTATTGACTGTCATCAGACGAGGATGAAAGTCCGCCAGGTCATTTCAGAAACGCCGCCATCCTTCCTCGCCCATCTCAAAGAATACACCTTCATCGAAAAGAAGCCCCTGAGATTCTGTGCCGAGCGGCTGACCTCTCTTGTGAGGACGCTCGAGCTCACCAATATCGAGGATTATCAGCCCCTGCAAGAAGTCGCCACGTTTGCGACGCTTGTGTCGACCTACGAGAAAGGGTTCCTCCTGATCTTGGAGCCATACGAATCTGACACGGCCGAGGTGCCCAACCCGGTCCTCCACTTTACCTGTCTGGATGCCGCCATCGCCATCAAGCCGGTGTTTGACCGTTTCAGCTCCGTCATCATCACGTCCGGGACAATCTCCCCTCTGGAGATATACCCCAAGATGCTCGACTTCCCCACCGTCGTCCAGGAATCCTACAGCATGACTCTGGCCCGGCGGTCCTTCTTGCCCATGATCGTGACCCGCGGAAGCGACCAAGCGTCCATATCGACGAGCTTCCAGGTCCGCAACGAGCCCAGCGTGGTTAGGAACTACGGCAACCTCCTCACCGAATTCGCGAAGATCACTCCAGACGGCATGGTCGTCTTCTTCCCCTCATACCTCTACATGGAGTCCATCATCAGCATGTGGCAGGGCATGGGCATCCTCGACGAGGTCTGGAAGTACAAGCTCATCCTGGTCGAGACCCCGGACGCGCAGGAGACCTCGCTCGCGCTCGAGACGTACCGCACGGCGTGCTGCAACGGCCGCGGCGCGGTGCTCCTCTGCGTCGCGCGCGGCAAGGTGTCGGAGGGCATCGACTTTGACCACCAGTACGGGCGCACGGTGCTGTGCATCGGCGTGCCCTTCCAGTACACGGAATCCCGCATCCTCAAGGCGCGCCTCGAGTTCCTCCGCGAGACGTACCGCATCCGCGAGAACGACTTCCTCTCCTTCGACGCCATGCGCCACGCTGCCCAGTGCCTCGGCCGCGTGCTCCGCGGCAAGGACGACTACGGCCTCATGGTCCTCGCCGACCGCCGCTTCCAGAAGAAGCGCGCCCAGCTGCCCAAGTGGATCAACCAGGCGCTGCTCGACGCCGACACCAACCTGAGCACCGACATGGCCGTCAGCAGCGCCCGCCGGTTCCTCCGGACCATGGCCCAGCCGTTCCGCGCAAAGGACCAGGAGGGGATCAGCACGTGGAGCATGGCGGACCTGAGAAAGCATCAGGAGAAGATGGGCGACGACCGCATCAAGGAGCTGCAGGCGCAGCGGGACATGGAGGCGACGGCGCTGACGGCCCAGGTGGCGGTGGGTGTGGTGGAGGATGGGCGGGTGAGCGACTACGAGATGGATGAGGATGATGAGGCTGAGTTGATGGCGCTGGATAATAACTGAGCGTCGGGCGCTAGCTTCTAGGATTTTGTACTTGTTAGGGTAGTCGACATAGAGGAACTATTGGGTTTGCGGCTCTGTCTGTCAGCGGGAGGAGAGACGTGAGGTCTGCGCAGTGAAGCATGGTGCTCAGACAGTCGGCATGACACAGAACAAGCATTGGATCGAATGTGCCTTAGTTGACTGGTCAATGAATGCATGCTGATTTGATTACTATCACATATCAGGTCGAAGCCAGTGACTTGACGGCAGAGCTCTCTCCCTCGCCTAACAAAGACGCCCTCTTCATCTCACCCCGCCTTACAACGGCGTGTCCTTCGCCTGCGTCCAAAAATTATCCATCTTACGATGTGAGAGAAACTCCCTCGCCTCGCCGTCCGTCTCGCACACCTTGCTCCCCCACTTCTTAAACGCGGGCGCCTTGCTCTCGCCCTCAAACAGCAGCACGCACTTGTTTGCCGACAAGTCCTTCAGCTGCCCCTTGTCATCCTCGCCCTTGAGCCAGTCCCTCACCGTAGCACCACCGCCAGTGGCGGAGGCAGCCAGAGCAGCAGCGTCCTTCTCCCTCGAGGGCAGCGACTCGGTCCACTTGATACGGCGCAGCATGAGGTTCTTGTAGTTCTTGACGCTGTGCTCGCCGCCCTCGACGATGACGAGGCAGAACTTGGGGTGCATGATGCAGACGCCCGTGAGGCCGTGCTGGGTGGCGTTGATGCCGATCTTGTAGCGGTGCTGGCCGTTGGCGAGACTTCCGATCTTGAAGACGAGCACGTGGATGCCCTTGGCCGCGTCATTGGCCTGGTTGGTCGCGATCTTCTCGTGCCGCTCCTCCTTGCTCAGCTTGCGCTCCTCGTTGGTCTGCATGTGCTTGTCGAAGCGGGCCGCGATCTCGCGGTTGACGCGCGCCTCGACGGCCGTCGGGTCCTTGACGGCCTCTTCGCCGAGAACGCGCATCAGGTTGCCCTTTTTGACTTTGGGGGCCGGTGCTGGCTCGAGGCCGAGGCGGATCTTGGCTTGTGTTTCTTTGAGTTCCAGCATGCGCCGCTGTCGCCGGAGTTTTTTCTGCTCGTTGGGGGTTAGGTACATGGGTTTTGGCGCGGGAGCAAGCTTGTCTTGTGGCGGCTCGATAGCGACCGGGTGTTGGATGTACAGCGTGACGATGCTGTCTGGTGTTGTCAACTTCAACGACTGCGGGATGTTGCCGTAGTCCTTGCCGTCAATGAGCCCTTCATCCCACCACTCCAGCTCTGGGGGTGCCTCGATTACAAACGCCTTCTCAACAGCCCTGTCTTCCTCCAAGCCTGCCTTGCGCGCCTGCTCGGCGATTCTTCGCTTCATGTCTTCCAGCGCGGCCTGTCTCCGCAGCGCATTGGCCTGCTGGATGTATTTGCCCTTCTGATTGAAAATGAGCTGCCTTGACTCTCTTGCCCTGCCCGTCGGTGCATTGCTCGTATCGAGATATGGATTCGCCCGGGGGCCATCCTGTGTCGTTGTCGAAAGCCCGAATGGCCTCCCCTTGGCGGTCTTTGCAGCATCTTGTGTGGAGCGCTGGCCTATAGCTCCTCTGAGGGAATCACTAGGCTTTATGGGAGCGTTGAGATCGGCGAGGGCTGGGTGGAGGGGCGTGTTGAGGCCACCCTTGGCCTTTGCGGTACCGACGGCGGCAGCGACTCGAGCCTTGAGGGCGGCCATTCGGTCGGCAGCGGACTCGGGCTTCTGAATTCTCGATGCGGAGTCATGGCGGGGGCCGAGCCCCCCGGGTTGCTGATTTCGATCCATCGTCGAAGCATGCGCCGGTGCTGGCTGGCTTGAGGTCTGCGAATCTCGACTCTCGAGGCTGGGTGGGCGGACAGTGCCGAGGTGGTCTCGTGCTCGAAGAAGAGTCGAAAGCTCTGCAAAACGTTCGTTGTTTGGCTGCTGAATTAGGGGATGCAAATAGAACCTGCGTTGCTCAAACGCTGGGTGGCGGTTGGCGCGCTGGGGACGCAGGCGGAATCAACTGAAGCTCAGACGGGTTGTTGATGCGAGATGACCGACGAAGCAGCGACGGGTTGGAACCTGGAAGCTTGGCTCACTTGGCTGGCGTCTGGCGCGTGCCAAGCCCCAGTCAAGCCCGGGCAGCTGGGTGGAGGGTGCCCCACATCCCTCGCGATTGCCAGAGTCGGTGGGGTTTTGCCTGCCCTGACCGCCAAAAAATATTCTTCGCTGAAGCTGCGTCTGCAAATCCCCACCAATCACCGACCTGAAGCTGCTGTCCGAGAGAGAGAAGCGTTTGTCGCGGCCGAGTTTCGACCTCGCAACCCGCGCCAGAGAGTCAACACTTCACCAATTCTCGCCACGACGGGGAGACTGCGATGCCGAATTGCTAGGCTGATTCTACTCCGTCCGCTTGCCCAGCATGAATATCGCACAGCCCGTGGGCTCGTCGCTGGAAAGCGTCGAGTTCACCTTTCTCTCGGCCGACGAGATCCGGTCGATTTCTGTCAAGCGGATCGAGAATGACAGCACCTTCGACAGCCTCCTCAATCCGGTGCCCGGCGGTCTCTACGACCCGGCGCTGGGGTCGTGGGGGGATTCACTGTAAGACAGTCCCCGATGCGCCTCTTGGTTTTGTTGCAATGGGTCTTGGAGCTGGTGAGGAATGGACGAAACGGGGGGTCGGGACTGACGGTATACAGATGCCGAACATGCAACCTGAACCAGGCCCAGTGCCCAGGGCATCCGGGCCACATCGAACTCCCCGTACCTGTCTACCACCCGGCCTTCATGGACCAAGCCTACCGTCTGCTCCGAGCCCAGTGTGCCTACTGTTACAAATTCCGACTGCCGCGCCATGAAGTCCACAAGTACATCTGCATGTTTCGGCTGTTGCAGGTCGGCCTGATCCACGAGGCACAGATGATTGAGTCCTTCTCCGTCAGTGATCTTGGCGAGCAGCTCAGGAAACTGACCTTGTCCGACGTTCCCGATGTGGAGGAGGACGAGGCGGAAGAGGAGGGAAGCAATTTGCATGACGCCACCATGCGCGCCAGGGAGACATATGTACGCCAGGTCCTGCGGGAACACAGGCTGAACGTCAACATTGGTGACATCCGTAAAGGCAAACACGAGGGAGCCTCTGAGATGAGGCGCGGCCTCGTCAAGGAGTTCCTTGCCCAGATGGTCAAGGAGAAGAGGTGCAGGAGCTGCGACGGCATCTCACCCGTCTACCGCAAGGACCGCTGGGTCAAGATCTTTGAGCGCGACCTGAGCGACAAGGAGAAGGCAGCCATGGCGCAAGCTGGGAGGAAACGGACCGACGCGCTCGCCCTGAGCCGCAAGGTCGAGAAGCACAGCGATCTCAATCCCGACGAGGGGATTGCTGACGTTGACTCGTCCTCTGAGGGCTCGTCTGGAGAGCGCGACAGCGAGGGAGAGGGCGAGGAGCTTGACGAAAACGGGGACGTGGTCATGACGGATGCCCCCGCCAAGGCGCAACGGGGCAAGCCCAAGCCCGCCAAAGGTGCCAAACCTGCACAGCGGTACCTCAGCACTATGGAAGTCCACAAGCGCCTCGAGATTCTCTTCCAAAAGGAGCAGGAGATGCTCTCCCTGCTCTACAACTCGAAGCCCCGGCCCCGGAACTCCAAGCCCCTCACAGCCTCCATGTTCTTTGTGTCGACCCTTCTCGTTCCCCCCAATCGCTATCGCCCAGAGGCTCGCATGGGCGACTCTCAAATCTCGGAAGCTCAGCAAAACAGCCTTTACAAGATGATCCTGAGGAGTGCGTCTCTGGTGGCGCAGATCTCCCGGGAGATTAGCAGCGGAAACAAGGAGGCTGCGGAGGAAGGCAGGAGGATGAGGGATATGAGCTCTCTGTACCAAGCATGGACAGAATTGCAGGACGCCGTCAATTCGTTGATCGACCGTGATAAGAACCCAGTCCAAGGCGCGGCTGCCAAGCGGAACGAGGAGGGTATCAAGCAGAAGCTCGAGAAGAAGGAGGGTCTGTTCCGGAAAAACATGATGGGCAAGCGTGTCAACTTTGCTGCCAGAAGTGTCATCTCTCCCGACCCGAACATCGAGACCAACGAGATCGGTGTCCCTCCTGTTTTTGCCAAGAAGCTCACATATCCCGAGCCCGTGACGAGCCACAACTTCAAGGATCTTCAGTAAGTCGTCTCGATCACGTCGTTGCGAAACCCGCGGCTAACAGAGGGCTTCAGACAAGCTGTCATCAACGGTGTTGGTAGGTTTTGCAACAGAGCCATGCTCGGGTGTAGAGTTCGCTGTTGCTAACCATGGATTTAGACAAGTGGCCTGGTGCCGCAGCCATTGAGAACGAAAACGGCCAGATTGTCAACCTGCGGAACAAGTCTGTCGAGGACCGTGTTTCGCTAGCGAACCAACTTCTGGCTCCGACGGGAAACAACTTCAGCGGCCTGCGGAACAAGAAGGTCCATCGCCATCTTACCAACGGCGATGTGGTCCTGATGAACCGGCAACCGACGCTCCACAAGCCCTCCATCATGGGTCACAGAGTCCGGGTGCTCCCAGGGGAGAAGACCATTCGCATGCACTACGCCAACTGCAACACCTATAACGCCGATTTCGACGGTGACGAGATGAACATGCATTTCCCCCAGAACGAGATTGCGCGCGTGGAGGCGCTTCAGCTCGCCGACACGGATCATCAGTACATCTCTGGAACTGCCGGAAACCCCCTGCGTGGTCTGATTCAGGATCATTTGTCCGTCTCCGTGGCCCTTTGTAGCAAGGACGTCTTCCTCGACCAAGGCGCCTACCAGCAACTCATCTACGGCGCACTCCGGCCCGAGAGCGGACACGTTACGGGCGAGAAGATCGAGCTTGTGCCCCCAGCAATCATCAAGCCAGTGCCCCGCTGGACAGGCAAGCAGGTCATCACGACGATCCTCAAGAACATCAGGCCAGCCGACTGCGGCGACCTCTGGATGAACGGGTCTGCTAAGATCAAAAACCGCAGTTGGGGCGAAGACTCTGAGGAGGGCAACGTCATGTTCCGCGATGGCGAGTTTGTGTGTGGTATTCTCGACAAGTCCCAGTTGGGTCCAAGCGACGGTGGGTTTATCCACGCGGTGCACGAGGTCTACGGCCCTTCGGTTGCAGGGAAGCTTCTCAGCAGCATGGGTCGGCTGTTGACTCGGTACCTGGCCATGATCGCCTTCACTTGCGGTATGGATGATCTTCGCATGACGCCGCAAGGCGAGAAGGACCGCAAGGAGACGATCAAGGCTGCTGCGCATATCGGTCTGGAGGTGGCGGCCAAATACGTCTCGCTTGCGGAGCAGAAGCCGGCCAAGGAAGACCCCCTGCTTCTGGAGCGTCTCGAGGAGGTGCTCAGGGACGACAAGAAGCAGGAGGGCTTGGAGTTGCTTACCAGTCAGGAATGCGCCAAGCTCTCAACAGAGATCACCAGGTTGTGCCTCCCCGCCGGTCTCGAGAAGCAGTTCCCGAAGAACCACATGCAGTCTATGACCATCTCCGGTGCCAAGGGCAGTCCCGTCAACGCCAACCTCATCTCGTGCAACCTGGGCCAGCAGGTTCTGGAAGGTCGCCGTGTCCCCGTCATGGTGAGCGGCAAGACCTTGCCGAGCTTCAAGCCATACGACACGGATGTGAGAGCAGGTGGCTACATCATCCAGCGCTTCTTGACGGGCATCCGCCCGCAGGAGTACTACTTCCATCACATGGCCGGTCGCGAAGGTCTGATCGATACGGCCGTCAAGACATCACGCTCCGGCTACCTCCAGAGGTGTCTGATCAAGGGCATGGAGGGCCTGAGAGTCTCGTACGATTCGTCCGTCAGAGACTCGGATGGCACGGTTGTGCAATTCTTGTTTGGCGAGGACGGCATCGACATTGCGAAGCAGAAGTACCTCAACGATTTCGAGTTTGTCCTGCGCAACCTTGACTCGCAGCTGCCGCAGATTCGGTACCACGAGCCCGGGACGCAAGCCCTGTTCGAGCACAAGGACGAGGTCATGAAGCGGATGAAGAGCGCCATCCGGTCCAGCAATGGCCGCAACCCCCTCGATCCAGTAGCATCGGAGCTGGACCCCACCGCCTTTGCCTTTGCGACGTCGGAGAAGTTCTACAGCAAGCTAATGGACTACGTCAAGACAAACAAGGACGGGCTGATCAAGGACAAGAAGGGGTCGGACAACCAGAAGGGCCAGATCGCGCGCAAGACCGCCGAGAAGATCCTGGCAGCCAAGTACATCCGGTCGCTGGTCGAACCCGGCGAAGCTGTTGGTATCGTCGCTGGCCAGTCCGTCGGAGAGCCGTCGACACAAATGACACTGAACACATTCCATTTGGCCGGTCACTCGGCCAAGAATGTCACACTGGGTATCCCGCGTCTCCGCGAAATCCTGATGACAGCCAGTTCCAAGATCTCGACACCGTCCATGACGCTCGTTCTCAACGAGGAGCTCTCGGAGCAGGACGGCGAGCGGTTTGCCAAGTCCATCAGCGTCCTCCCGCTCGCCCACGTCACCAAGGAGGCAGTGGTCCGGGAGCGCGTCGGCCGCGGCATCGGGCACGCGCTGGCCAAGTCGTTCGAGATCAGGCTGCGCTTCTTCGAGGCCGAGGAGTACGTCAACATGTATGCTATCGACATCGTTGACGTGCTCGGGACTGTCGAGAAGAAGTTCATCCCGCTGCTTTCGGCCCTCACGAGGAAGGAGATCAAGAAGAAGCTCAAGGAGAACAGCGCCGCCACCCCCGAGATTGGCGTCAAGTCGGGCGTTGTGGAGTTCGCGCCCACCGGCGCGGAACGGGAGAGGGCCGCCGACGATGACGATGACGACGAGGACGGGGATGACGACGCCACGAGCGCTAAGCAGCGGGCCAACCGCAGCGAAGCGGTCTCGTACGGGCCGAACGACGACGAAGACGACCGCATCCAGAGCCAACTCCAGCGCGAGACGGACGACGGGGAAGAGGGCGAAGAGAGGCTCAACTTTGTCGACGAGGCGTACGGCGGCAGCCCCGAGCCCGAGGACCAGCTGGGCGACAAGACGGACGAGGAGCGGTCGAGGTCGCGCGAGGCGCGCATCAAGAACAAGAACGAGCACGTGGCGCGGTTCCGGTGCGACGAGGTCGGCGGCGAGTGGGTCGAGTTCACGCTCGAGTTCGACGCGTCCATCCCCAAGATCCTCATGCTCAGCCTGGTCCAGGAGGCGGTCAAGAAGTCGGTCATCCAGCAGATCCACCGGATCGGCAACGCGGCTTTCGAGCCGAAGAAGAAGAAGGACGAGGCCACGGGCCAGGAGCACATCGTTGAGATGCTGGTGCACACCGACGGCGCCAACCTGCGGGCCATGCAGCAGTACGGCGACTACATCAACCCCAACAGGATATCGACCAACGATATCGCCCAGGTGCTCGAGGTGTATGGCGTTGAGGCCTGCCGGAGCAATATTGTTGGGGAGCTCAGCGGCGTTTTCAGCGGTCACGGTATCGCGGTGGACCCGCGCCATCTCAACCTCATTGCCGATTTCATGACCAGGTAAGTCGCTCACTCCGGGCTTGTCCCTCCGTGATTAGTGATCAGGCCCGACTGACCCCATGTCTTACAGGAACGGCGGCTTCTCTCCCTTCAACCGGATCGGCTTGACGGGTAACGTCAGCCCCTTTACCAAGATGAGCTACGGTATGTTTGAACCTCGCCTAAATGACTATGCGTCTCACGAACAAGAGCTGACGTTTTCATGTGACAGAAACCACGGTCGCTTTCCTCAAGGACGCGGTCCTCGACGGCGACTGGGACCCTCTGGCCACGCCGTCGAGCAGGCTGGTGGTGGGCAAGCTGGGGACGGTCGGCACGGGCTCGTTTGATGTCCTCACGAAGGTGCCGACGGAGCACAAGGTCGCTGCGTTTTAGATGGATTGCCTGTGGGAGTGGAAAGATGGTGTGCTGGAATAGAATTTGGGAGGAAAGGTTAACCATTTGGGAGGAGAGTCGTGTGTAAGTGTGGAAGCCAGTGTGCTGGTTAGACATGTACAGCTATATCACGCGCGAGGTACAGTAACAGTACTGAATTCAGGATGTTTTTGTCGAAAGCAAGCTATGGATGGTATATCTCTCCTCTGTTATCGAGTTCCTGGACCATCATCAGTACCTTACCTGATCCCTGTTAATGCCCCTGTACCCCACACTCCGGAGCGGGGTTGATGCTGCCTCTGGCCCCGGTTCAGCATTCCTCGGCTCGCCGCTTCGGTGTTTGTGGCAAGTGCGCCCCGAACAGCATCCCATTTGGCGGTCTCGGCGGTGTCTCTTTTCGTTGAGGTGTTGAAGTGCCGGACCCATCTGAGCCATCCATACACAGTGCACCCCTGTTTCCCCAAGGGCGTGCCTTGACGGTCAAGTGGTGCATGGACCTCGGTTGGCGTCTTTCTCCACGCTTTGGTCTCTGGTTCAGTGGACAGACAGACACTTGCATGGGATAAGAGGTATCCCCGCTGTATCCAGTATAAACAACAAAGAAACCGCCACTCGAGACAAGGAGGGCCAGCCATCTATCTGTCTGTCTGTCTGCGCTTCGCATGCTGCCATCGCGCCTTTTGAGAACCCCCCCGAGAATAGCTACCGCTGCCATCGCCAACATGGCCCGCCCCAAGATCACGCTCTACGTCGACACCGTCAGCCCGTTTGCCTACGAGGCGTATCACATTCTGAGGGTGAGTTTGAGAGCTGGAGTGAATGGAGTCCTGGGCTGACAAGACACAGCATGATGAGGTCTTCAAGGGCTGCGACATCACCTACGTGCCCATCTTCCTCGGCGGGCTGATGCACAAGGTGAGTTGTCCCCAAAAGTATGGTCTCGGGCTGGGGTTGACTGGAGGTGTTGGCAGTGTGGGAATACGCCGCCGATCAGGATCAAGAGTACGTTCAACTTCCCATCTTTCAGCCCCCTCCACCGCTCACCATACTGACTCTCCTCTCCCGCGCAGACAAAGAGACCTGGATCAACCGCGAACGCCTCCGCTGGGCCCGCCACTTCTCCATCCCCATCACCGTCCCCCTGCCGCCCGACTTCCCGGCGCCGTCCCTCCCCGTGATGCGCGCGCTCGCCGCCATCGGCACCGCCGAGTCCGAGTCCGACAACAGCAACGGCCAACCGCGCCTGATCAAGGCGCTCGACGCCCTCTTCTCGCAGCACTGGGAGCACGCCGTGGCGACGCACAAGCCCGAGGTGCTCAAGGAGTCGCTGGCGGGGCTGTTTGGCGCCGAGGAGGCCGAGAAGAGTGAGTTCCTCACGTACCTACTGCGTACATACCTACCAAAGCATCTATCCCTGGGCGCGTCCACTGTGTCTTGCAGTGCTGTCTTGCGTCCCTGCATTTGCGTCGAAAGCGGCCCGCCTTGCCCTGCAGTTGTAGTACATTCAACCGCATCGCACCCTGCATACACCTCCCAACTTCATCCCTTCCCTCCTCCCCTCCCCCATCCGAACAACACTAACAAAACCCCACAAACAGTCCTCACCGCCGCCTCCACAACAGGCAAAGCCGCCCTCATCCAAAACACCGACGCCGCCTTCGACAGCGGCGGCTTCGGCCTGCCCTGGATGGTCTGCACCAACGCCGAGGGCCAGACCGAAGGGTTCTTCGGCGTCGACCACCTGGGCCAGGTCGCGCAGTTCCTGGGGCTCGGGCGGGGGGAGAACAAGGGCGGGTGGCGGGCTTTGCTTTGATCTTTGGTGACTACCTTACCCAAGGGGCAACAAGGTCAACCATGTGCTGTACATACTCGGTGTGTGTGGATGTAGGCAGGCAGGCAGGCAATACATAGGCTCAAGAGTCATGGCAGAGACTTGCTGGAACCCTGAGAGTGGGATCTGAGATTGCTGTGTTGTTGTGACATGGGTGTTTAAACAGGCAGGGGGTCGCGTCGCGGCTCCACCACCAGGAGGGCCGGCGGGGCTTGGTCGTGTGGAATGTTTTGGCAGCAGGCAAGGCGCGTCGCGTGGGCGAGAACAGACAGTTGGGAGAGCAAAACCATGTCACCAGTCACACAGGCAAGAGGCAAAGTATCGTGATCATAAAATCAGCGTCGATATTAGCAGCATGCATCCCTTGCCGCCATGTAAGTGTACAGCCCCGAGCGAAAACCCATCGCAATCAAAAACGCCGGTATCCCTTTGTGCCGTGAAGTGCCCTTCGTCCAGAGCGTCCCAAATGAGAAAGTCATGACCACCCAAACCCCAAGCTAGCAAAGACCCAAAAGACCATGCTTAGTTGCGCTCACCACGGAGGCGACGAGCGAGCTGGATATCCTTCTGCAGAGGCTGTTAGCAGGCTGTTCCCCGCGCTGTGACTCAGAGGCAGGCAGGTGTGGCAACGTACCGACTGGATAGTGACACGCTTGGCGTGGATGGCGCAGAGGTTGGTGTCCTCGAAGAGGGAGACGAGGTAAGACTCGACCGACTCCTGGAGCGCGCCGATGGCAGAGCTCTGGAAGCGGAGGTCGGACTTGAAGTCCTGGGCGATTTCGCGGACCTGTTTGCAGACGCGTTAGTGTGGCTGTCAAGACAAGCGCGCGATTGCCGGTCGCGTCGCAGCGACCGACTCGAGAGTCAAAAACGTACCAGGCGCTGGAAGGGGAGCTTGCGGATGAGCAGCTCAGTCGACTTCTGGTAGCGACGAATCTCACGGAGAGCGACGGTACCGGGCTTGTAGCGGTGGGGCTTCTTGACACCGCCGGTGGAGGGAGCCGACTTGCGAGCGGCCTTGGAGGCGAGCTGCTTGCGGGGGGCCTTGCCACCGGTGGACTTGCGAGCGGTCTGCTTAGTGCGGGCCATTGTATCTGATGATGTGGGATTGATGGGTAATGGATTTGTTGATGGGAAGTCGAAAAACCGCGATGGGGTTGATGATTGATGTGGAGTGGTGTGTGAGTTGAAAGGGGAAAGAAAGTAGTGGGGGGTGCGAGGTTTAAGTAGGCAGGCGGGGGCGGTCACGCTGCCGGCTGATTAAAGTGGGCGGCCCTTTTTGCTTTGGTTGATTGAGCCTGCCGTTTTTTGTTGATGCGCGCAGCCAAAAACCGGGGTCTGTTGCAAGGGAAAATGGGTCAGCTTTGCAAGCGCGTTTTCGCTTGGTTTTTGGGCGGGAATTTGGCAGCGCAATGATGGGTGTCAGCTGCGCCGAATTTCTATTGGCCCAAAAACCTGATGCACGAAACGCAGGGGCCAACTGCGGAAATGTGGGGTCAAATCCGCCTCGTTGTCGCAGCCGATCAGCAGCCAACCACAGTCGGGGTACGTACCTCAATTCGAGATCGCAACACGCGGGACTCTCGTAAGGCTGGGAGTTGTGAAGGGATGCCGTGCGATGTCCCAGCCGACCACGACTCGGAATGCGATGTATTGTGTAATTGCGGAGAGCGAGGGTCGGGGTCTGGCTCGCTTGGCTTGCTCGGCTGTTCGAGAGGGAGGATGCTTGGGAAAGGAACCAACTACACGAGTTGAGCTTCGTGTAGCCACTTGAGCTACGCAACTTCAACTCTACCTACGCACAGCGGCTTTAAGCCGCTGCTCTGCCATTCAATACCATAGTTTTTGGTGGCGACTACGTAGCAAATCCCGTTTTTAGATGGTACGGGTATGCAGGGAAGAAACACACATGTCAGAGGTCTTGCCGTGTGCATATCAATCTTAGGTGTGACACCACAGAGGCACGTGGCATGTCAATGTTGAGACTCAAGGCACAACGAGATGAGGAGGCTTCGGCGCATCCATTACCCTCCGGTACCCCAGGTGAGGCGAGGGAGAGCAGAGGCATGGGCAACTGGCATCGAGATCTGCCATCCCCGCATCGCCTGGTAGGGCAGTGCGGAGGACAAGTCTCCTGGGGGAGGAAGCTTATCCACATGTGAGTACGTACTCTCATGCCCAGCACATCCGGGACCCGGGATGTGACTACACCCGCTCCGCCTGTCATGAGAAGAGGAGGCTCTGTCATCAGAAACCCAGAATGCCAGATGCGAGTTACGGGGAGGAGTGGCGGGTGCCTTGAGAAGGCCCGCAATGATCGGGCCGGGCTGCGCGGGCGGGAACCATATCTCGCCGGCTCCCTGTCGCAGAGTCAATCGAAACAGTTCTAGCGGCAAACTCGCCACTTCCAGAGAATTGCGTAGTTTGGGATTTGAGCCAGTCAAAAATCAGGGCAGGTTGGAAAATGGCACATGTTGTTCGAGGTGGGGCATTCCGCCGAGCAAGGCGTGTTCCACCGGACCCCTGCGCTCCTGGGAACGCGTTCCCAAAATCAGCTGCAGGGGTGGGAAAAAACAGCGCCAAGCAAAAATCAGTCTGATCTGGGCTCTGATTGCATTTGCAGCCGCGTTGATGCCGCATCGGCATTGCCACATTTAAAGCCGGCTTCTTCCCCACGTTTCCTTCCAACCTTCCCCCATCCCTCGTACACACATCCCACAACCACACAGCTGTCGCACATCGTCAGCCTCACTTCACACCCACACTTCTTCCATCCACTTTTACATCCATCAACATGACTGGACGTAAGTTGCCTCATGCATACATCGCCCACTTCACCTCGCACACGATGCTAACATTCTCTCCCCACAGGCGGCAAGGGCGGCAAGGGCCTCGGCAAGGGCGGTGCCAAGCGCCATCGCAAGATTCTCCGTGACAACATTCAGGGCATCACCAAGCCCGCTATCCGCCGTCTGGCGCGTCGTGGCGGTGTCAAGCGTATCTCTGCCAGTATGTCCAACCCATCCTACCGTCTCCAACGCGTCCCACGCACACACACAAACGCGTTACTAACGCGTCATCCCAGTGATCTACGAGGAGACCCGCGGCGTCCTCAAGTCCTTCCTCGAGGGTGTCATCCGTGACGCCGTCACCTACACTGAGCACGCCAAGCGCAAGACCGTCACGTCGCTCGACGTTGTCTACGCGCTCAAGCGGCAAGGCCGCACCCTCTACGGCTTCGGTGGCTAAATGCCGCCGTCGCCACGACGACCTTGATGAATCATTTCGGCGCGCTTTCTCTCTCACTCTCACAACAACACTTTTTACACCATCGGATTATGGTTGGGCTGCGATGAGTTTCATGGGCAAATGGGTTTTTTCTATTACTTTAGTGCTTGGTTTCGGTCTGTCTGGGGTTCAGTGTACCATAGGGGCGGTCAACAACAATGGGTGTTTTACACGGGGTGGACATACCAAAGCATAATCGATGCGGCCCTCTGCTTGCTGCAGAACGGGTTCTTGATCAAATCTTCTCTGCCCTACGCGTTTGGTGACCTGTGACGCGTCGAGTGTGTTGTTTGCGGGGCCGCCGTGACACGCGCCATGGTCAAAGTTCTCTCAGGCTGGAGCGGGGCGTGGAGCGCCGGGCTGGCTGCCGTTTGCCCGAGTTGTGGTTTCAGCGGAGGCCTCAAGTCTTTTGCGTCTGACTCGGCTGGTTTGGCACCTCGAGTCTGTGACTCATGCCCCTGTGTCCCCCTCCACGGCTGCTGCCTGGCGCGTGTGTCCTCACTCACCGAGTCCGAGCCCGGGATCTCGAGCTTCTGAGTTCCGCAACAGGCCGGCCCTCGTCAACCAAGTGCGCGTCCCCATGGCCTTTTGGCTCGATCACCTTTCTCCTATCTGGATGAGCAGGCCGTTGCCCTTTTCTGAGTTATGACCACGCATTCGTAGCGTGCTTTGCCGTGTGGTCTGTTTAGAGAGGGTGAGGGGTGTGTTGGAGTGGGATACCGACGTCGCCTGACTTCGCAGGTGTCATGTTGGAGCATGAATTGAGCCTGGGGGACTAGATCAACCAACACAATTCCCTGCTTTTAGTGTTGGCTATTCCACTGCATGTGTTGCTTTGTGGTCAAGCCTTGCAGCGCTTTGCCGTCTCTGACTGATGATGTGATAATTCAGGTTATACAGTCATTTTTCTTTGTGTCAACCAAGATGTCTCCCTGCAACATTGGCAACAAAGATGGAGCTCATGTTGAGTGAGGCTTGTAGCATACGAATATCATGCACTGTACATTCTTCGGGTCATCTGTATTCGGAATTGCGAGTGTCGAAATTGTTCACGGGTTGTTGGTGTTGAGGGTTGGAGTGATATCAGTCGTGATTCACCTTGTCACCATGCTGGATTTCCGGTCATAAAGTGTGTGTCTAATAACCTCGGCCTAGGAAGTGTGTAGTTTTGTACCTTTGTTGGGGAGTTGTTTAATTACCCTGACAACCTGTCGAACATGGTGGGTTTGTTCTTTTTCTTTTTCTTTTTCTCTTTTCTTTTTTTTTCTTCTTCGCATATCCACAAGTTGACGAACTTGAATAGATCCGAGTTTCCGCTCAAAGGACCAGAGATATGTACTAGCCGCTGAGATATCTTCTCTTCGGTCAGTAAATTTGCCAATTTCTCCCGCCTCCATGTAAAGTTGTGGGTATTTGCAAATCAATGTGATTGACATCTATTAAATCGAAATAGTCATTGAGCAGTAATTTGAAGGCCGGGGCCACAGCACTTATGGTACAACAGAAATTTTATGAGAGCATCATGTGTTTAATCGCAATTAATAACCCAAGGAGACATTCCAGGTTGTCTTGCATTCTTTCGGTAATCATGCGTACACTCTGCCTGGTCTCAACATGATCAGATTTTACCGCAACTGAACTAACCTGCACCCAACGCATCGCGACACTACCATACCACTAACACAATCCGCAATTCGACAGACACTCTTCCACCTAGTAGTATGTGCGCTCCCATCATTCCCATGTCCTGACAGGTAGGACCCATCTGCGAGTGCAGCAACTTCGCAACCAGCAATACAATAATCTTCCAACACCAACAGCGGCGTCAAGCATGATCGGTCAAATTGCTGGCCCCGATGACATAAATCATGCCCACTCAACCCAAAGAAAACTTGAACCCCGCCATCTCGTCCCATGGATATGTAGCCCACTGTGATGTGCGAGGACGCTCTAACACCAGATACCAGGCAAACCCAACCAAGAAAAAGGCACAGAACGAGGGGTTCGAGTCTTTTTGGTCAGCCACACTTACCCGCACCTTCACCACTGTCATACAGCGTATAAGTAAATCGGGCGCAAGACAGTCGCCCCGCATCCCTAATGCCACCCAACAAAGTCAAGCAGGGTTCGTTCAACTTGACCCCGGAAAGTTCCAAGCTACCTGATAGTCACAATGCTAACCTAAAGCAGCAACTCCGACTCAAGGCCAACCCCTCTCAACAGGAAGACTCAACTCCGACCGCCTCTTGCCAATGTAAGCATCTAATCAGGCCAAGTGCAAGTTCAGACTGGCGCTACTGCCGCAAGGTTTGTCATATGAACACATAGGGGCGAGAGTGTGATGGATCTGGCCCGTGCCGTCATGTGTCATCTCTATATTCAGTGACGTCTGCCTCTATCTAGACAATCAAAGAGACAACTACCGGGAACACTACGGATTTATCCCGTGTATCGTTTCAATGATACACACACCCGGGCGCAGTAAAGGGCGAGGCAAATCCCTTCCATGGTCTCGGGCAGAGTCAACAGAGGTACCAAGAGTTCGAGGCATCTAAGCACAGTTGTAGGTGATCCATGTCGAGGACTCAGAAAACACCCGCGTTGGGTGCTGAGACACTCAAAGTTGAGTCCCACGCGGGGTTTTCAGCGAACGTTCTGACAGGCTACGGAGTGAGCTCCTTCAACCTCTGATTCCCATGGAAACGGGGGATGTAGCGGCACCACTGCAGTCAATCCAGGCTTCCCCCACGAGGGCTTCTTTACAGCGTGGCTTGTCAAGCGAAGGTAGGCACTATTCACTACACACCTACAGTACCTGCATGTTAGCCGGGAACTAAATTTAGCACACTCCCGCAGAAAATCTTCAACACCTTGACTTCGACGAAGGTCAAGAAGCCGAACGACCCTGCATCTCTGCCCACTGCGGTTGGTAGGTACTCAACAAGCCGCGGTGTCAGATGCCCGCATTGCCAGCACCCCTAACAAGTGTCGCTAAATTCTCCAACACTACTGGTTCCCCCAGAGAACAAAGGGACGTTAACTTCGTGTTGTTCCGACCCATGACTCCCAAGCTCAAGCCACAATCTGAATACGAGGTGCAAAGGCCTGTGGCTGCAGGTCTTGGCTTCTTCTTCCGCTTAGGCGAAGCGGAAGTTGGGGTTCCAGGGTAGCATGATTGGGGTCCAAGCAACCACCAAGCCGCGCTTGGAATGTTACGTCGCCCGCCTGGGGCTGAAAAGATCCTTACTTTTCCCCGCAAGACTCGGAGCTTGGTATGAGTTGTCAATGTGCATGCCTACTCGGTACAAAATGGCCAACGGCCGGCCGAGTAACGGTCGATGGTTCCGTTCCATCTTCGTCTCTGCACCGACACTCGTTACTCACCGGGAATCCGTGAAACATCTACACGCAAGATGATGTACTCGTCGCTCGTTTTGGCAGGAATTGCCGCCCTCATGTAAGTGCACGCCACACCTTGTTTCTTCCACCCCGGCAGCAGCAACTGACCGAAGGCCGCCAACAGCCACCCGGCGATGGGCTCGCCCGCCTGCCCCGCGCCATCAAGCAAGACAACCAAGACCACCACAACATCGTCATCGAGCTCGACGGGCCTGCCGGCGTCCTGCACCTACCGGCCCACGGCCACATGGTACGCCACCACGGGGTGTGCCATCGCCTGCCCGACCCAGCCGCTGTGTATCGCAGATAGTGAGTGACAACGCAACCCCCCTTATCGGGAGAGGAACGAGTGAAGCTGAATCCCTTATCCAAGACTTTGTTGTGCTGCCCTGCGGATGCTCCCGCGCCGCCGTCAGCCCGACCACCGTCACCATCTGCCCGACGCGGTCGCCCTGCTACCAGTGCAGCACCGGCTGGGGCATCGCGACCATCACCGATTCCAACTGCCCGCCGAGCGCGACTCCGACCGCGGTGGCTTAGGGACCGACGGGAGATTTCGGGGATGGTGATAGGCGGCGAGGGCGGATCGCGGAGGGTAGCCGGAACGGGGGGAACAGCCGGCGGATGGCCCGGGGCGAAGTGATGGTTGCCTGTGCCAGAGTCAGGGGGGATGAAGGCGGGGGAAACTCGAGGATCGGTTGTTGCTTGCTCGAACCAGACAGGATACCCTAATGTCACTTGGCTTTCACAACCAGTGGTTCTGCTCAGTTTCAGGGGAGTTCGTAGGCCAGTGAGGCATCGCACGCCAGTGTGCTCCATCTGCCTGTCCCAGCTCAGCCTGTGGTCAGTTTCAAGCATGCCCGAGTCGCAACCCAAGCCCCGCACACATGATCCAACAACCCGGCCGCGCATGATGCCGGCCGGACTGCGATAGCGGCCCCATCAACACTCAGAGCAACGCTGACGCCACGCAGAGGTTTGGGGATTTCCGCACCCTGGATTCGTAATGACGTGCGGTCAAGGGTCCCTCCAAACTTCGCCACGGCCTGATCTTGCCCGCTCCTCAAACTGCTCCGAAATGACCACTGGCCTTCATGAGCTCATGGATCGGAGCCATGGAGCCGCTGGGCCGCATTACGTTTCAGATGTCGCACGAGATCTTGAAGCAAGATCTGATCATGTCGCGACAAGAGCGATGAGAAAGGGTCCAGCGGTCATCGGGAACTCGAGGAAGGCAGCTAGACAACAGACGGGGAAGGAGCCAAGACGCGTGAGATCACGAACTGTCGCTGCCTCATCCCTGCCGCTGGGCTGGATGTGGTCGACTGAAAGGGAAGGAGCCGTTTACACACGGCAGGCAAGGAAAAGAAAGAAAGAAAGAGAAAGGAGAATAAAAACATCAAGAGAAAAAGGGGGAAAAAGAGAATCAAAAACAAGAGCAAAGAGAAAGAAAGAAAGAAAGAGCTTGGGGATCCGGCTGCGTCCTAAATACCTGCGAAACCTGCTGGCTGATTCAATTTAATGGGAATGGAGACGCGCATGAGCGCGCGCTGGTCGCGTTGACCGGGGAGAGTCTCAGAGCGGAGAATTTTAATTGGCTGGCGACACCCAGTTTTTCCCCGAAAGGAATGAGGCCCCAGGGAGTTCAGTGGGGACCACTTTCCATTCTCCGGGCGCGCTCCTGCTGTTTTTGCATCGCTTCACCACAATCGCTCCGACCGAATTTTCTTTCTCCCCGAGCCTGTCTCGGTCCGAGTCTTTCCTCTAACCGCCAGAATATCACCGGTTCGCAGCATCGTCACCGCAAACAATGGCATCGTCGTGGCAAGTGCTGGCGGCGCCGGCCGGCGTTCTCGAAGGTTTCTCGTATCGGCGATTCGATACGGCCACCGGGTGACCGCACCCGTGTCGGGAGGCCCTAGCGCCCAACCGCGCCCGAGCAATGACCCCAACACGGGGGCCTGGGCGCTCGATCTGGCGCCCATCGAGTGATGTTTGAGCTCTAGTGCGGATGACAGCATCCCCAAGCTGTCCCCGCGCCAGGGCGATGAAGGGCACGGGGGATGATGCGTGGATCTCGACCGGCAGGCGGAGATCGGCGCGGCCGCAACTCAAACCATTCCGTCTGTCGATCGCTTCCTGGCCTGAGAGGGAAGAATCGAACAAGTGTTCGATTTGTTCGATTGTTCGATGGCGTTTCGAGTTGTTCGGTTTGGGGTCTGGAAGCCAACCCGTCGCGTGGCAGCCACGTCGACCTCGACGGGATCGGGGGTGGCGGGTGGGATGTCCCGCTCTGTGAGCGCCCGCAGATGGGGATGGTGTTCCTGCCTGGAAGCCATCCTTGGCCTGGCCATCCCTGACCTCCTGGTGTGGATGGCAGCCACGTTAGAACCCTTGACGTGCGGCTGTGGTAGGGCTCCAACCCCCGATGCCGGTCAGCGGTCAGCGGGAGAGGCGTCACTCGCTAACGGCCGTCGCTGCAGGGTCCAGGCTCTGTGTAACGGCGATCCAGATCGGAATCAGACGAGGATGCGGATTGGCACGCCGAGCTTATTTCCGGTGACAGCAGCTGCCAGTGGGGATGCCCGAAGGGCTTGACCTGACATCATCTGTGCGGGATTGGGCTGGTTTGGACGGGGAGCTCGTGTTGCTGGAAACATACTACTGGCCAAGACCGTGTGGGATGCGTGGTTTTGGGCTGGGGCCCCGGGATACGACCAAGGCCGTTCCCCAGCATTCGAACCTGGCATCTCTGGCGTTTGGCATCGCCGGTGATACCACGCGGGGGTTGTTTGCGTTCAATCTTTGAGACATGCTCCGGCGACGGCAGGGTTTGCTGCGCCTGAGAGCTCCGTTGTTACCCACCGCAACGGAGCCGAAAGGGGTTCCCGCCAGTTCCGATGGGAACGGGCCGAATAACGTCACTCCACCGGTCGTGGGATGGGCTTGGGAAATCTGAGGGAATGACGACAGACGGTGCCCTGAGGGCCCACGCACTACGGGCCCGTCCGGTGGCGACGAGCAAGTGCCGCGATGCGCGGATCCAGGGTGCACTTGGTTGTCTGATAGGTTGCCTGATACGATGGCAGTGGCCAGGGACGAACCGCTAGCCCGAGCTGAGCGTTGTGGCAGGCACGGCCACACACACGGTGGAAGGCGCGCACCTGCCAGAGGGCTCGCGGAGCATCCACTTTCGGCAGGACCGGTGATGCTGGGCGGGCAGCTCCTGCACGCTTCGACTCCATGGGGACCCCTCGTCTCGTCTCCCCAGTCTCCCGTTCTCGTACTGCCCTTCCCCATGGCATGGAAAGGCCGCATGTCCAGCTGATCGCAGGGAATCCAGCCAGATCTATCGTACGTGGAGTGCCTGTGGGAAGCCCGTTCTACTCGGACTGCCCGACTTTCTCCTCTGCCGGTTTTGAATTTAACAGGACCTCGAGCCCGGGCTTCATCGCTCACTTTTTCTTCTCACCATCCAGTCTTTCACATCATCCCGGTCTTTTCATCATACAGTCGCTCCATCATCCAATCTTTTCTATCATCTCGTCATAGAGACAGTACCCTCCACACTGTGGATTACAACACTCACTCATCTTGACTTGTTGCAAACCACTCGCCATGGGCTTTATTCGCTCTAACAAAGCGTCCGCCTCTCACGGCAAGCCGGACGGGCCGGCGCCGGTCGATCTCGCTGCTGAGCAGAAGATCACGGGCAAGGCCATCTTCCTTGGCATGGTCGCCAGTGTTGGCGGCTTCATGTTTGGCTATGCCATGTAAGTTTCCCCCCCCGCCCCTCTCGGCGGCCTGTGCTCGCGGCTCTTTGCTGACCACGACACCAGCGGTCAAATCGCCGGTTTCTTCGACATGGAGGACTTTGGCAGCCGCTTTGGAGAGTACAACGCCGACACCGGCAAGTACGACTTCAGCGCTTCTCGCCAGGGCACCATCGTCGGCCTCCTCCCCGCCGGATGCCTCTTCGGCTCTCTGATCGCCGGTAACATCGCCGAGACTCTCGGCCGTCGCCTCGCCATCTGTGTCTCGGCCCTCTTCTGCTGCATCGGTAACGCCATTGAGATTTCGGCTTCGTCTTCCTGGGTCCAGTTCGCTCTCGGCCGTTTCGTCTCTGGTCTCGGTATCGGCGCTCTCTCCGTGGTTGTCCCCATGTACCAGTCCGAATCGAGCCCCATCAAGATCCGCGCCCTTCTCATCTCCTTCTACCAGCTCTTCATCACCCTCGGCATTTTAATCGCCAACTTGATCACCTTCGGCACCCACAACATGGAGGGCTCAGCCTCGTGGCGCATTCCCAACGGTCTGGCGTTTGCTTGGTCTCTGATCCTCGGCGGTGGCATCCTCTTGCTCCCCGAGTCGCCCCGCTTCGCCTACGGCAAGGGCCGTGAGGAGGAGGCTCGCCGCACCATCGCCGGCCTGGCCGGTCTCGACGAGAACGCGCCCTCGGTCAACCAGCAGATCGACGAAATCCGTGCCAAGTGCGAGGAGGCCGCCGCCGGTGCCACGACCCGCTGGTACGAGATCTTCACGGGCCCCCGCATGTTCTACCGCACGATGCTTGGTGTCGTCCTCCAGGCCGGCCAGCAGCTCACGGGTGCCAACTTCTTCTTCTACTACGGAACCACCATCTTCCGCGCCACCGGTCTTAGCGACAGCTACGTGACCCAGATCATTCTCGGTGCCGTCAACGTGGCCTGCACCTTTGGCGCTCTGGTTGTGGTGAAGAAGTGCGGCCGCAGGAACGCGCTCATCGTCGGTGCCATCTGGATGATGGTGTGCTTCCTCATCTACTCGTTCATCGGAAAGTACAAGCTCGACCCCGTCAACCCCGCCAACACCCCCACCGCCGGCAACATCCTCATCGTCTTCTCGTGCCTCTTCATCGCCGCCTTCGCCACGACCTGGGGTCCTCTCGTCTGGACTGTGGTGGCCGAGCTCTACCCCGCCAAGTACCGCGCCCCCGCCATGGCTGTCGCGACGGCCAGCAACTGGTTCTGGAACTTCATGCTCAGCTTCTTCACCCGCTTCATCACGGACGCCATTGGCTACTTCTACGGCCTCGTTTTCGCCGGCTGCTGTCTCGCGCTCGTCCTCATCGTCTTCTTCTTCGTGATTGAAAGCAAGGACCGCAGCCTCGAGGAGATTGACACCATGTACCTCATGCACGTCAACCCCGTCACCAGCGCCAAGTGGGACGAGAAGCGGGCCATGTCCGAGAGCGGCCACTCTGATGAGCACATCGATGCTTAAAGGGGTCATTTTTTCTGGGAACCAATCCTTCCAAAGGATACCTTTCTGGGAAGCGGCGGTGTTGAATTAGACGGCCTGGTGTCACGGTGCTCATTTCGCTTTGGGGCATTTACAAGTTTTGTGGGGTTTCACCTTGGGTCCAGTGTACGATAAGTGTTGGCGGGCGTGGGGGTCTTTTGGAGGGGTGTTAATGGGAGAGGGTTCTGGGGGAAGGGGTTGGGGCATTACTAATTCGCTTTTGGGATCCTGGCTTTTCACTTTCCTTCCACTGTTTTATTTTATTTTTGGCTGTTAACTCGGGGCGGCGAGTCTGTATGATAAAGGTGCTAGCTAATAACTAAAAGTAGAAGGGGAGTTTCATAGTTTTTGTGTTAGACAAGCCGGGAGCCCAGGAGGCAATCGAGATTACTCTGTCAAAAATCGGTTCTGTTCTGAATTGTGCTGCCTGCTTGTGCATTGTCTCGAGTAAGCTGCTACCTACTTGTGCATTGTCTCGAGTAAGCTGCATTTGGGGGAGTGACTCGTCTTTGCCTGCGACTCCATTCTCTTTCATCACCGTTTCAAGATGGGTTTTGTGTTGGGTGTTGAAGAGTGGATTATTCTGTGAGGAAAGATGGATGGACGTCGGAATTGGGACCGGGACCCCTGTCGCAAAGTGCCGGGCTCCCGTGCCTGCCCTGTCCTGTCAAGTCGTCGTCACGCAAGACAGGACAGGCATTTGAACTCAGATTGACGCACGCATCTTGTTTGGCTCCATCTTGAGTCGTCCGCCGCATTACGGAGTATTCCTTCCTTATCTCACACATTGCGTTTTGATGGAGGAATTGGTTTGGTTCATACACAGCATACTACCAGGTCACACCATACCATGCCGTGCAACGAATGATTCATTCTGTCTCGTCGTTTAACTCGAGGATTGTCTTGTCTTGCGAGATACACGGTACGCAGCATTTGGTAGATAGGGAAAACGGAAACAAAAAAAAAAATCTCTGTAAAGTGGACGTTTGCCACTCTCTACAGGGGATCCCGACTTGGCGATTGTGGCAGGGCGGATCTCTGTTTGGTGCTACGGCGGCGGCACTGCCAAGGTGACACCGGAGTCCTGCCGAGTCGCCGCAGCGTTACAGTGCAGGCATGCATGCGTGCAGGAGGTGATCGACGGTGGGGTCCGGCTGTTGATGAGGTTGGTTCTCCTCGGCGATTTTGAGGTGGGATTGAGGAGGGGCTTTTGGGAAATATTGATGGGGATTTTTGGGTTTGTTGTTTGCATTATTGGATGTGTGTGTGTGTGTGTGTTCCATCATCCATTTGGAAGTGGATTGTTGAGGTTGTGGATGTGGATACGCACCAGATGGACTGTTTTGGGTTGCTCGGTCAAGGGAAGGTTCTGTCAAGATTCTTCGCCTGTCAAAAGCAGGGTTTGGCGCAGTTTGGCTCGGCTCCGGCCGGTGGGGCCGTGGGCGGGAGGATGCGTGGTTGGTCCGTGGCGTGTGGTGGTGAGGTTTTGCTGGTGGGCCGAGCCGGGCTGGCCTGGGCTGGTCCGGTCGATTCGGTGTTCGGCGGTTTGTCTCGGGTCGCATCTGGCTTCAGTAGTTTGAGTTTTGATCAACGTGCTTGCGCGGGTGGATGGCGCTGGGCGAGGGAGGCGAAGAAGAAATTTTGAGCACTACTCGAGGCATGTAACGTCTTGATCATAATCGGTGCTGTGAAGCGTGAATTGTGCCGAGGTTCTATGGAGAGGATATATACCACGACTGAGTGTGGATGGTGGAGGGTTGTGTGTTTGTTGATTATGAGATGAGAAACTTGACACCTCTGTGAAGCTCAACCTCCTGCCAGCCCTGGATTTTCCTCTCATCCCAAGTCAGGTTGAAACTCGGGATCATCTCATCATACCCATACGACGTGAACACGCCGTACCCATCTTTCGGCAACTCCCATACGCTATCCACTTTACGAGTCTCACCACCGGAGAAAGCCTTGCCCACGCCGACAGGGTTGTGCCTACTTACGTTTTTTCATTGCGTTTGCCTACATACCACCCGGAAGCTGCTGCCGGTCCTTTGGCGGTGCCGTTGCGCCTGCTGCATCACTGTCGTTTTCGCTGTCGGGGTTGAGCTTGTCAGGGAGCTCACTAGCTCATCCAGTCACCCGCTCACTCACCACTCACCCACCGGTTATCTCACTTACACGGGTTAATTTTCTCTTATCGCCGTCGCTTGGCCTCGGGTCTGGATTCTGGGTGGTGTGCTGGGGGAACGGAAAAAGGGGTCTCCACAGTCGACTTTTTTTCTGACTCTTCTCCCCAGGGGGCTCCGGCCGTGACTCTTGTCTCTCGGTGCTTTCCACCTGCTGGTTTCCACTACTTCCCCGTCTGTCCCAGTCTGTCGGTTGCTTGGTTCCTGTTTGAATCCGGTCTGGGCTCCGGAGTGCTGCCAGGTATCGTCGCGCCGCATCTGTCTCTACGCCGGTCGAGTTCGAACGAACACCCCACTTGAAGCGCAATCCAAACGCACCGAGCAAGCGAGAGAAACGCTGGGCCGATGAAGGCCGACGAGATTTGGCCGGCCAGCCCGGCGGAGTTCTCCTCCTCCGGGGAGGATGTCGGCGTCGTCAGGGCGACGGGCATCTTCGGCCTCGGCGACGAGAAAGCCAAGAAGAAGGGCGATGGCGTCGACAACACCACGAGCGACGCCGACTCGGCCAAGGCCGGCGAGCTGCAGCGCCAGCTGTCCGGGAGACACCTCAACTTCATCGCCATCGGCGGCACCATCGGCACGGGTTTCTTCCTCGGCACCGGCACCGCTCTGGTCAAGGCCGGGCCCGCAGCATGCCTCATTTCGTACATCTTCGTCGGCTCGATCCTGTGGTCGGTGATGGTGTGCATGGGCGAGATGGCGACGTACATTCCGACCGCTGGCGCTTTCTCGGCGTATGCGACGCGCTTTGTCGATGACAGTTTGGGCTTTGCGGTGGGGTGGCTGTATTGGTTCAGTTGTGAGTCTACCTTGCCCTTCCAACCGTCCCTGCTGCAGTGGGTTTAGTAGTGTGAGCAAAGCGCTGACAGAGCGTGGAAACAGGGGCTATCACCTACGCTTTGTCGCTCGTCGCAGCCGGTCTCATCATCCAGTACTGGAAGGAGGACGTCAATCTCGGCATCGTGATCGCCGTCTTCTGGGTCGTCTTCACCCTCGTCAACTACCTCCCCGTCGGCATCTACGGCGAGCTCGAGATGTGGCTGTCGAGTCTCAAGGTCATCACCATCGTTGGCTTCATCATCTTCGCCATCTGCATCGCCGCAGGTGCCGGCCAGGAGGGGACTCTGGGCTTCAAGTACTGGCACGACCCGGGCGCCTTCAACGAATACCTCGTCTCGGGCGGCGTCGGCCAGTTCGTCGGGTTCTGGGCCGTCCTGATCCAGGCGTCGGTCGCGTACCAGGGCGCGGAGCTGGTCGGTGTTGGCGCCGGCGAGGCCCGCGACCCGCGCAAGACGGTGCCCCAGGCCATCCGCGTGACGTACTGGGGCATCATGGGCCTCTTCGTCGTGACCATGTTCCTCATCACCATGATCGTGCCCTCGGACGACCCCAACCTCCTCAGCGACTCGTCCAACGCGTCGGCCTCGCCGCTCGTCATCGCCGCGCACCGCGCCGGCGTCAAGGTGCTCCCGGACATCATCAACGCGGTGCTCCTGACGGCCGTGCTCTCGGCCGCCAACTCCAACGTCTACTCGGGCAGCCGCGTGCTGGTGGCGCTCGCCGAGGAGGGCCAGGCGCCGGCCATCTTCAAGAAGACGAACCGCTGGGGCATCCCCGTGTACTCGGTGGCCGGCACGGCCCTGATCGGCCTGTTTGGCTTCCTCAACCTGTCGTCCGGCGGCGGCAGGGTGTTCAACTGGCTGCTCAACATCAGCGGCGTGGCGGGCCTGACCAACTGGGCGGGCACCTGCCTGTCGCACCTGTTCTTCATGCGCGCGCTCAAGGCGCAGGGCATCTCGCGCTCCGAGCTGCCGTACGTGTCGCGCTTCCAGCCGTTCACGGCCTACTATGGCCTGTTCTTCAACGTACTGGTGACGCTCACGCAGGGCTTCACCGTGTTCATCAACTGGAGCACGAGCGACTTCTTCGCAGCATACGTCAGCCTGATCTTGTTTGTGGTGTTGTGGGCAGGACACAAGGCGTGGTACCGGCAGCCCATGGTCGACCCGGCCAAGGCGGATCTGGTTCGTGGGCGCTATGACTCGTGCGAGGAACGGTCTGCTGTAGACGGAGGAGTATGAGATGAGGTGAGATGAGAGAGAACAGAAATGAAAAAAACGGCGCTATGGGTTTGGGGCTGGGTTGAGAAACAGGACGCTAGACAAAAGAATCGGGACTAATAGACATGGCGGATGTGCCGGGGTTCCGGCCGGTATCCGGTATCGGCGAGTCGGAACCCAACAGCGGGTACTGTGTATGAGAATAATGGCTGGCATGCATGATAGATCGCGATACGTAGTACCCCTTTGCTTGTTGAATTTATGGTTGCTTTCTAGATGACATGGCGCTCGCGTCTGCACTTGTGCTTAGAGGATCATGTTCCAGCTGACCTTCTTGCCCCTCATCATGGCCAACACACCGACTGGCAGGAACTGCTTGTCGACGAGGCTCAGCCCGCCGAAAGTCTCCAGCAGTTCTTTAGCGTAGAGCTGCAGGAACCACTTCTTCTCCGCGTCGAGCCGGACGCTGTCGGCGGCGAGGAACTCCTTGAGCCCGCTCTCGACCTCTTTGCTGAGCGCGATCTCCTCCGTTTCCGGGACGAGGATGAGCTTCTGGAAAGTCAGGAAGAACCGATTGCTCTGCCGTTCGCGGAACCTGGAGTACTCGTCGAGCGAGTAGAAGGTCTCCATGTCCGAGTCCGAAATGGCCCCCTTCTTGCACGATTCGTCGTCTGGGTAGATGTAGCGGAGGCGGCGGCGCAGGGCTTTTTCTTCGAGCGCGTCGAAGGATTTCTTGGATTCCAGGTACTGCTCCCGCTCTAGCTTGAGGAATTCTTCGACGATCTCCTCGGGTGTCTCGGTGATCTTGTTCCGGACCAGGAACAAGCCGACGAAGGGGTTGCGGAGCCCCAGGCCGCCCAGCTGTTCTGGCAGGTAGACAAACGAATCAGGCAGGTCCGTCACCCCAAAGCGATCCTGGATCATGTGCTTGACTGGCGGGCGCAAAATGGTTAGTCGATTTCAGGACGGACCGGGGACGAGATGTTCACAGGGGAGGTTATAACTTACTGTGCTCGATAACGCTTCCCTCCTTGCCGTCGGAGCCGGGGAAGAGTCTCCGAAGCATGTTCTGATACGTGTTCAGGACCTCGTTGACATGATCCCGTCCGAAACAGTGGGCAGGCTCTCCAAAGGTGTGGCTGAAGAAGCGACCGATGCAGCTGTTCCATGTCTGGACCCACGAGAGCACGCTCTTGCAATCGGTCAGCTGCTTCTTGAGCTGGTCTACGTGCGCAACGACGAGCTTCTGGTCAATGACCCATTTGCCAGATTGAGGATCCAGCGTCAGGAACCCGATCTTTACCGGGCCCGTCGGCAACGTCTTGGCGATGGTTGCGTCTCGCTTGGATGACCCGTGAATGTAGACGGACCCGGTCTTGGCCTTGTTGAAGTCGAGACCAAAGACCTTGGCAAAGGACTGCATGCAAGTCCATGCCTGGGCGCTCCTTTGGGGCTCGCCGACGAGCCAGATGTCATCGTGCAGCCGGTACAGCAGGATGCCCGTCTCGCGGTTGACGGCAAGATCCATAAAGAAAAGCACCAGCTCTCCCGTGAACTTCTCCGAGGCGTGTGCCATGGGAACGCCCCTCTTGCGAATGCGAGGGCCGAGCTGGGGACGATCGTCGGAGGCAGCATCGAGATTCAGGGGCGACTCGAGGTACTTCTTGAAGAAGTCGATCCAGTCCTGGCCGAAGCCAATGTAGCGCATGACAGCAAAGACGGTGCTGTGCGAGAGACCAGTTGCATACCACTGCAGGTCGGTCTGGACGAGAGCCACGCCATTTCCGGGCCCTGTTCGGGTATCGTGGGTGACGTTGCGAAGCCGGTGGACATACAACTCGGCGGTCAGATGGCGCAGGAGCTGTTGTTTGATGCCGGAGCGCTTCTGGGGCGAGGCAATCACGTCCGTGTTGCTGCTATCGTCGCTGTCGTCATCATCGTCGTCGTCGTCGTCGTACTTGTTGTCGCCGTCGAAAAGCGAGGTCTGGGTGGCAGGCAGCTGCGAGAGAAAGAACTTGGCAAAGTAGTCTGTTTTGCGCTGTTGCTCAATGCTCGTGTTGATTCCCATGCTGTTGTAGAGATAGAACCGGCGCCTTTCCAGGTCGGCTGCGGAGGGCGCCATGTGGCCCTCGACGTCCCTCGAGTACACAACCTCCATGAAATCCTTGAGCGCAGGCTTCAGCAGATTGCACAGCCTGATGCCAATGTACTGGACAAAGATCATTTGCAAGATATCATCATCGGCCCAGACGCGGTACTTCCCATTGAGGCCGCGGCGTGGCATGACGCGAATGCCGTCCTTGCCAGCGTCCCAGTGCCACTGCTTCAAGTCGGAAAAGCGCATGTTCAGGACGTCAGCAATCTCGGACTTGGCGATATCGCTCTCGAGGAAGTCGCGCAGGATGGCCTGCTTCTCATCGCTGAGGATGTCTTCGGTCAGGAGGCCTTTGATGCAGCTGGTGAGAGACTCCTCGTTGAATGGGGCCGCCTCGGCCATGAAGCTAGTGCTGACGTCGGCAATCTTCTTGCGCAACTTCTCGACCTCCTTTTGGCTCTCCTCGTCTGGGAAGAGTTTGTCGAGAAAGTCGAAGATCTCGGTCTGGTCGGTCTCGAGCGGCTCAAAGACAACCGACTCAAACTTGTCGACGAGTTCGCCCAGGCGCTGGCGCTGGCGTTCCACCAGCTCAAAGGAGTCGTCAGCATCTTCGGATGCGGCGGGCAACGCCTCGTCGATTGGTTGGTCCATCCACTCTGTGACGGCGCATTAGAAGTCTGGTTTCACATGCAGATAGGCATAACAAAGAACGGCATACCGGTCAGGAGACGCGAATACAGATGGGCCATGTCCAGCTTGCGGCTCTGGATGTCGAGCTTGGCGCGGAGCTGGCGGTTGAAGCTGGCCAGCTTGGAGATGGGAATCGAGGCATCATAACGAGACTGGTCCAGCCAGCGCTGGAGGTTGTTCAGGCCGGCGTCCTTGGAGGCTGCTGGGTAGAGCTCTCTGACAGCCTCGAGGAGACAGGCGAGGCGGTCTCGCTCGTCGGCAGCGGCATCGGCTTTGGCCACATACTCGCTCTTGCGGTTTTCGTAGGACTTGTGACGCGATTCCAGCTCGCGGATCTTGCTGAGGGTGATGCTCTGCAGCGTCTTGGAGAGGACCGACTTGGGGGTCGCCATGTTGGAGCTCTCTCAGGTCAAGGTGTGCAGACGGGTGGCTTATTCTTGGTAGCGGTGGACGTTGATGATGGACAAGATAGCAAATGTTCAGGACCAGTTGTCGTGGCGAGACTCTCAACGGCTTTATCCTCAGCTCTCGAAGCCAAGCCGACCAGGGGGAGCTCTCGACGCTAGAGCAGAAGCGGGAAGCCAGTCTTCAGCTCCAGGCAGAACGACCACGGGGGCCATGGTCTGGAGAAGACCAAGAGAGGGGGGAATTGCATGTGTCATTTTTCTTGCTAGGGCAGCAATGCTTGAAGGGTCTCTTGATGCCTGTCGATGCCTGTCGATGCGGGTCGATGCCTGCTCTGTGGATGCAGGGCGGCAGTTGGATGCTGGTGCCAAGCGCAGTCTGAGACGAGTGGTTGCATCTGGGGAAGGCAGCAGCAAGTGGGGCTGAGGGTTTCGGGGATAGCTTCACTCTTTTGTTGGGCTTTCTGGCCATCGGTGGTGCATGCTTCGCAGAGCTTGCCAAAAGAGAGACAATTGTGTGACAAGCAAAAGGAATCAAGAAGATAACCAGCCGAAAAGTCGAATTGTTTGTTCTACGGAGGGATTTATGACCCGAAGTGTTGGAGAGATGGCTGTGACGGAGCTGTCTCCGGTGAAGAATGCAAAGAGTATGTAAGCGGTGAGGAGCTCGCCAAACGACGGCCCTGCCAAGACAGAGAGACAGGCGAGAACACGCAAAAGCACAGGCCACTCGAGAGCTTGGGGATCTGCCCCACAGCGCAGCTTGTCCCACTTTCCCCTTCTCTTCGTAACCCCACCATCCGCTGAGCTCCGACAACGGCTTTGCTTCCTGTGCTGCCCCTCCATTGCGGTCTGGCTCAAGCTTCAACAGACAAGCCCTCCTGGAAAGGTGCATTGTTGACGAACCGCTGGAAATGAGGGATATGTAGCTATTTGTGAATGCTTGAGGAGGACACACCGAGCTTCAGATTGACAAGGAAGAATGCTCATCCCGAAGCACGGTTAAGCGAGTGACCGACGTGGGATCAAAGTTGGAGTCTAGTGACCAAGTAAAAGAGTATTTGGGAGAGCTTGCGCAGAGAAGAGGCGTGGTAATTATACGGAATCGCCCTGTGGTCAGACTGCGACAGGACAGTAATAATTAGAGCCCGCTGTGTAATCGAGAGCTGGCCCGACCGACGCTGCAGCGAGGGGGTCCGCTTAAGTTTTTTTCCCCACGGCGGAAGAGCTCCCGAACGTTCTTTGACCACACCAAAAACCCACAAATTGCCCACCGCCCGCCGCTCTCGTACCGACCCCGGCCTATGACCTGACAACCTCCAAACCTACAACCTGCCCACCACCACACGCGACAGGCGCATGCTGGGCCCAATTGAGCCCTCACGCACCGTCTGATCACCATGGCGGGCTCCGGCGACTCGGATCCCACGCGGATCGCCATCCTCGGCAAGGACAACATCGTCGTCGACCACGGCATCTGGCTGCGCTATGTGACTCACGACCTGCTCCAGAACCTGCAGTCGTCCACCTACGTCCTCATCACCGACACGAACCTCTACCAGACCTACGTGCCCCCATTCCAGGCCGTCTTCGACAAGGCCGCCCCGAAAGATGCCCGCCTGCTCACCTACGCCATCCCCCCCGGCGAGTACTCCAAGGGCCGCGAGACCAAGGCCGAGATTGAGGACTGGATGCTCGCCCAGGCATGCACCCGCGACACCGTCATCATCGCCCTCGGCGGCGGCGTTATTGGCGACATGATCGGATACGTTGCCGCCACCTTCATGCGCGGCGTCCGCTTCGTGCAGGTCCCCACCACCCTGCTCGCCATGGTTGACTCATCCATCGGCGGCAAGACGGCCATCGACGTGCCCATGGGCAAGAACTTGATCGGCGCCTTCTGGCAGCCCCAGCGCATCTACATCGACCTGGCCTTCCTCGAGACCCTCCCCGTGCGCGAGTTCATCAACGGCATGGCCGAGGTCATCAAGACGGCCGCCATCTGGGACGAGTCCGAGTTCACCGCCCTCGAAGAAAACGCCGCCGCCATCCTCGAGGCCATCCGATCCAAGGCGTCGAGCCCCTCGGCCCGCCTCGCCCCCATTCGCCACATACTCAAGCGCATTGTTCTGGGCTCGGCCCGCGTCAAGGCCGAGGTCGTCTCGTCCGACGAGCGCGAGGGCGGCCTCCGCAACCTGCTCAACTTTGGCCACTCCATTGGCCACGCCTATGAGGCCATTCTCGCGCCCCAGGTCCTGCACGGCGAGTGCGTCGCCATCGGAATGGTCAAGGAGGCCGAGTTGGCCCGCTTCCTCGGTGTCCTCCGCCCCGGTGCGGTCGCCCGCCTTACCAAGTGCATCGCGAGCTACGAACTGCCCACCTCCGTGCACGATAAGCGCATCGCCCGGTTATCGGCTAGTAAGGAGTGCCCCGTCGATGTGCTCCTTCAAAAGATGGCCGTCGACAAGAAGAATGAGGGCCGCAAGAAGAAGATTGTGCTGCTCTCGGCCATCGGCAAGACGTACGAGCCCAAGGCCACCGTGGTCGACGACCGCGCCATCCAGATTGTCTTGTCCCCCTCCATCAGGGTCACGCCAGGTGTCCCCAAGGACCTCACCGTCAGCGTGACCCCCCCGGGCTCCAAGAGCATCTCCAATCGCGCGCTGATCCTGGCTGCTCTCGGAGAGGGCACCACGCGCATCCACGGGCTCCTCCACTCGGATGACACGCAGTTCATGCTGACTGCCATCGGTCAGCTCCAAGGCGCCACCTACTCCTGGGAGGATGCGGGAGAAGTCCTTGTCGTCAAGGGCAAGGGCGGCAAGCTGCAGGCCAGCAGTGAGCCTCTGTATCTGGGCAATGCCGGCACTGCTTCGCGCTTCCTCACGTCTGTTGTCGCGCTCTGCTCGCCGACCGCCGTGTCCTCTACGGTCCTGACGGGCAACGCAAGGATGAAGGTGCGGCCGATCGGCCCGCTTGTCGATGCCCTACGCGCCAACGGCGTGGCTGTCAAGTACCTCGAGAAAGAGAAGAGCTTGCCAGTCCAGGTGGATGCCAACGCCGGCTTTGCTGGCGGCGTGATTGAGCTCGCTGCCACTGTCTCGTCGCAGTACGTCTCGTCCATCTTGATGGCTGCTCCCTACGCACACAAGCCCGTGACGCTCCGCCTGGTTGGCGGCAAGCCCATCTCGCAGCCGTACATCGACATGACCACCGCCATGATGGCCGCCTTTGGCGTCAAGGTTGAGAGGTCTAGTGAGGATCCCAACACCTACCACATCCCCCAGGGGGTCTACCAGAACCCGGCCGACTACGTCATTGAGAGTGACGCCAGCTCTGCGACTTACCCCTTGGCCGTTGCTGCCATCACTGGAACCACTTGCACCATCCCGAACATCGGTTCTAGCTCGCTCCAGGGAGATGCCCGCTTTGCCGTCGACGTTCTCCGCCCCATGGGCTGCACTGTCGAGCAGACCAGCACTTCGACCACCGTCACTGGGCCGCCTATCGGGACGCTCAAAGCCATCAAGCACGTCGACATGGAGCCCATGACCGACGCTTTCCTGACGGCTTCGGTGCTTGCCGCTGTGGCCTCGGGGACCACTCAGATCACCGGCATCGCGAACCAACGCGTCAAGGAGTGCAACCGCATCAAGGCGATGAACGACCAGCTGGCCAAGTTTGGTGTGCACTGCAACGAGCTCGAGGATGGCATTGAGGTCACCGGGAAACCCATCAGCGAACTGCAGAACCCCACCGAGGGCATCTACTGCTATGACGACCACCGTGTCGCCATGAGCTTTGGCGTGCTGTCGACCGTCTCCCCGCATCCCGTCCTCATTCTCGAGCGGGAGTGCACCGCCAAGACGTGGCCTGGATGGTGGGATATCATGTCCCAGGCCTTCCACGTGCACTTGGAGGGAGAAGAGGACCCGACTGCCAAGCACGTCGTGAAGCCATCCCGCACGGGTACCGATCGCTCGATCTTTGTCATCGGTATGCGGGGCGCCGGCAAGTCTACGGCCGGCCGGTGGATGTCCCAGATCTTGAAGCGGCCATTGATCGATCTGGACGTCGAGCTGGAGAGGAGAGAGGGCATGACCATTCCCGAGATCATCCGTGGCGAGCGCGGCTGGGAGGGTTTCAGAAAGGCCGAGCTCGATCTGCTCGAGGATGTGATCAAGAACCAATCCAAGGGCCACATCTTCTCTTGTGGCGGTGGAATCGTTGAGACCGAGGAGGCACGCAAGATGCTCATCGCGTACCAGAAGAACGGCGGTTGCGTTCTCATGGTGCACCGCGATACCGACCAGGTCGTCGAGTATTTGATGCGCGATAAGACACGCCCGGCGTACTCGGAGAACATCCGGGAGGTCTACTACCGCCGCAAGCCCTGGTTTGAGGAGTGCAGCAACTTCCAGTACCACAGCCCCCACCTGGACGGCTCCGAGGTGCTGCTCGAGCCCCCTGCCGACTTCAGCCGGTTCCTTTCCGTCATCTGCGGCCAGTCGGCGCACTTGGAGGACGTCCGCAAGAAGAAGCACTCCTTCTTCGTCTCGCTGACTGTCCCCAATGTTGCCACAGCCTTGGATATCATCCCTAGAGCAGTTGTGGGATCCGACGCCGTGGAGCTGCGCGTGGACTTGCTGGAGAGCCACGACCCCGAGTTTGTCGCTCGCCAGGTCGCCCTGCTCCGATCGGCAGCCAAGATTCCCATCGTCTATACGGTGCGCACAGTCAGCCAAGGGGGCAGGTTCCCCGACGACGACTTTAAGCTGGCCAACCAGCTGTACCAGGTCGGTCTGCGTACTGGAGTCGAGTACCTTGATCTGGAGATGACGATGCCGAGCGAGATTCTCGATGCCGTGACGGAGGCGAAGGGGTTCACGCAGATTATTGCGTCCCACCACGACCCCCAGTGCAAGCTGTCGTGGAGGAACGGATCTTGGGTTCCCTTCTACAACAAGGCGCTGCAGTACGGCGACATCATCAAGCTCGTGGGCATGGCGCGTGAAATCGGCGACAACTTTGCTCTCACCAACTTCAAGACGAAGATGCTCGCCGCCCACGACACGCCCATCATCGCGCTGAACATGGGCTCCGCGGGCAAGCTTAGTCGCGTGCTCAACGGCTTCATGACGCCCGTCTCCCACCCGGAGCTGCCGGCCAAGGCGGCTCCTGGTCAGCTCTCGGCTGCCGAGATCCGGCAGGCGCTTGCCCTCACTGGCGAGCTCGAGTCCCAGTCTCTGTACCTCTTCGGCAAGCCCATCAGCTCGTCGCGCTCGCCGGCGCTGCACAACACGCTGTTCAACGCGACAGGCCTGCCGCACCACTACTCGTGCTTCGAGACGGACGTCGCCACCGACGTGCAGGACCTCATCCGGTCGCCCTATTTCGGGGGCGCCTCGGTGACGATCCCGCTCAAGCTCGACATCATGCCGCTGCTGGACGAGGTCTCGGACGCCGCGCGAGCCATCGGTGCCGTTAACACCATCATCCCCCTGCCGTCGGCCAACAGCGACAAGCCCGCCCTGCTCGGCGATAACACCGACTGGATGGGCATGGTCTTTTCGCTGCGTTCCGCGGGCCTCGTCCAGCCGACCGAGGCGGCGCCGGGCGCGGCCATGGTCGTCGGGTCCGGCGGCACCACGCGCGCCGCCATCTACGCGCTGCACTCGCTGGGTTACGCGCCCATCTACGTCGTCGCGCGGACGCCGGAGCGGGTCCAGGAGCTGTCGGAGGGCTTCCCGGCCGAGTTCCAGATCCAGCGGCTCGCCACGCCCGAGGAGGTGACGGCCGTCGCGCAGAAGAACGCCCTGCCGACCGTGGTCATCAGCACGATCCCCGCGGACAAGCCCATCGACTCGGGTATGCGCGAGGTGCTGGTGACGGCGCTGCACGCCAGCAGCAACGGCGCGGGGGAGAAGGGCAGCAAGGGTGGGCCGCGCGTGCTGCTGGAGATGGCGTACATGCCCAGGCACACGCCGTTGATGCAGCTGGCGGAGGACGCCGGGTGGAAGACGATCCCCGGGCTGGAGGTGCTTGCTGCGCAGGGGTGGTATCAGGTATGTTTTTCCTTCCCCCGTCCCCTCTACTCGAAAGAAGTGGGGATGCTAACAAGAGACAAAGTTCCAACTCTGGACGGGCATCACGCCGCTGTACGCTGATGCGCGGGCTGCGGTGCTGGGCAATGAGGCTGCGTAGGGGGGTTGATGGGGAGGTAGACTCGTCCGGCAGAAGTCCGTTGCATGGGACACGCACGCTGTACTTGGCTGTGTGCTGCTTGGTGGGTTTGCTTCGACTTTCAGTTCCCTAGTTTGAGAAATGGGAGGTGCCTGGACGTGGCTTCGCGGCTGCGTTGTGGGTGGTCATAGAAAAAAGAGAGCGGTTTTATTCTTAGGGGTTCGGTAAACATGGCTTGTTGTATCTCTTGGGAAACAAGGTTATGTTCCGAGTGCTTTGTGTGTTTTTGCAGGTGGATGTTTCTCATGTTCTTCTCCCATCTGCTAATGGCCGGTCTACTCCTCCCCGAGGGAAGGCAGTGATTCTTTTGGGGTTTGTCTTTTTCACGTTCAACATTTCTCAACCGATGCCCTTCCCGTTCGACCCATAAACATAACCGTCACACTCTCTGGGATGACAAGGGGGTCTGGACTGAACCCCAGCAGCCCTGTGGGCTGTTATGTGGTACTCCCATTTAGAGTACGCATTAAGGTTCTGACAATGCCCTGCAGATGATCGGCGTTTTCATCTCAAGTACCACATACATTGAGCACGGCATGGTATCTCGTCCCAAGGTGCATTTCCACTTCGGGAGGTTGCAAGTGAGTGAATTCAACCAGCTCTGGATCCTGTCCGTCACCACGCAGCTACCCTACCCTTTCTCCACCGGGATCACCTCAAGACAGGGCGATCAGCGTCATGGAAGCTCACCACTTTCCAAACAACCAAAACGGTTGGAGTCAGTATCGTCGAAAACCAGCACAGCCCTACCCGGCGGGTTTATTTTGGCGGGGATGCTGCTCCGGTCCAATCCCCCCAGAGCCAGAACAGGGGCAGAGCAGAGCAGAGCCCACTTTTGCATGACATGCCATGTGGCGTCATGAGTTGGGGGCAGAACACACCACACAACGGCCGAGGATGCATGAATAAAGTTTGGTGGAGCGTGGTATTCCGTAAAAACCAGATGCCGAGTTCCCAGGGCTGGGCCGATGTAATCAGTTGACATTTCGTTTCCGTTTTCGTTTTGGGGGGCTGTGGGATCTTGCTGCATTGCTGGCATGCATGCATGCCATCGTCAGTCTGGGGAGTCAGTCTGTTGTCAGTCAGTCAGTCCACTTTTGGCTGGCTGGCTGGCTATGAGAGGGACGTGTCGCTTGTTGTGAGGGCGGGCCGAATTGCAGATCTCTCGAGTCCGTCTTGTGTTTGATGTGGTTTTGTTGGTTGTTGGGGGATGTCTACAACTGCAACTGTAGGGCAGTACAGTACAGCGTGCTGCTGCATCGCATCATCACCACCACCGTCACCCACCCCTCCCCATCCCCCTCTTACAACGTAACTGGC
>Ga0247824_10000054_pt1 | contig 42165 bp, 56 predicted proteins | sample 13C_PalmiticAcid_FD_194412 | JGI IMG/M metagenome (GOLD analysis project Ga0247824, IMG submission 194412) | Soil microbial communities from agricultural site in Penn Yan, New York, United States - 13C_PalmiticAcid_Day48 | ecosystem: Environmental > Terrestrial > Soil > Agricultural land...
CTGATACGCCGCAGCTGCTAGAGTTGTACGACGAGTTGCTGAACCGGTCGAGCCGGGAGCGTCGCATCGACACCGGTATCGGCCTCATGGCGTCGTCGTTTGCGCAGCCCGCCAATCGCTCCTCAATCATGCAAGCGGCTACCGGCGACTACGAGAGTCCGTCCGACGTGTTCGGCATGATCACCGGCATTCAGGAAATGCAGCAGGCTCAGCTGGACAAGGAAGCGGCGGCGCGCAAGCTCGAAGCCCAGCGGGCGGCGTTGCCCAGTATTGCCGAGCAGTACGGCCTTTCGGCGGAGGCTGCCGATCTGCTGTTCAATAACGAGCAGCTTGATGACTACATCATGCAGGCCGATAAGTTCAAGGCCGAGGCGGCGAAGCCGGAGAACGAGATTACCGAACTGCAGGATGGCACCAAGGTCGTCGTCAACAAAGCAAACGGCACTACCGTTGCGCAGATCGGCCCCGCTGGAACTGGCGGCACCACTGATCAGCAAGACTACAACGCTTATGTTCAGAACGAGGCGTCGCGCGGCAACAACAACCCACTATCGATGAACGACTGGATGTTGCAGGCCAAGAAGGCCGGCGCAACTACCATCAACAATAACCCGATGGGCGGGGCCGACAAGACGTTGGTGGAGTCGTTGGACAAACAGCTGACAGACTCGTTTGCCGCCGCTCCGGCGATTGCGCAGACCATCGAGACCGTTCAGCAGGCACGTCGCACCCTCAACGATCCGGCCGGCGTGTACAACGGCAATCTTACCTCTCCGGCGCAGCTGGAATTGGGAAAGGTTCTGGTCAGTACTTTCGGCGGCGACGCTTCCAAGATCAACAACACTGAGACGTTCCAGTCTCAGATGAAGGAACTGGTTCTGCCCCGCGTCAAGCAGCTGGGTACCGGCAACTCCATCTCCAACGCGGACCGTGAGTTCGTCGAGAAGATGCTGGGTTCGGACATCACCCTCGATCCGGAGTCGGCCAACCGCATTCTAGACATCGTCGAAAGGGGGCAGCGCCGGGAGCTTGACAAGCTCAACGCACAGATGAAGACCCGCATCGACAGCGCCGCTGATGGCAGCCCGCTCAAGGGCTACAAGGCCAATTTCCGTACTGTTCCGTTCTCGCCCGAATACGTCGAGCGCACCACGGCGACGCTGGATGACGGCGACCGTGCGACGTTGGTCAAGGAGATCGACAACCCGACGTTCCGCAAGGAATTCGACAAAGCGTACGGTCCGGGCAGTTCGCGAGACATGTACGAAGCGTTGACCGGCGTAGACCCCGGTCCGCTTAGCGGGAGCAACTAATGGCCGAGTTTAACATCAAAGGCCCCAAGAAGCCCTCCCCAAAAGTTGTGGGCGCTGGCCCGATCAGCGCCGTCGCGGTCAAGGGTCCGAAGAAGGTAGAGAAGCAGGCTCCGCCGCCGTCCAACTTCGGCCCGTTGGAGTGGATCACCGATGCGATGCGTGGCTTCAACGACACGCTTACGTTCGGTCTGTACGACGACCTGCTGACGGCAACCGGTGTCGATCCCGAGGCGACGAAGAAGCTCGAGAATGCCGACCCCGTTGCCAGCACCATCGGCAAGATCGGCGGCTACGTGGTTCCGGGCGCTGGCGCGTCGAAGCTCGCGTCCAAAATTCCGGGGCTCGCCGCCAACACCATCCCGCGCATCTTTGCCCGCGAGTCCATCGCTAGCGGTGGCCTTTCGGCGGCCGACGATCTTATTCGCACAGGCGAAATCGACCCCTACGGTGTTGCATTAGACGCCGGTATGGGGGGCGTTTTGTCGGGTGCCATCGCCGCTGGCTCGCGTGCAATCAGCCCGACGGCCCGCGTGCGAGCCATGGGCAAGGAACTGTCTCCTGCGGACAAAGAAGCCGCCGAAGGGTTCGCCAAGTACGCCGACGATCAGGGCATTCCACTTACTGTTCCGGAGGCTGTTGGAGCCGTCGTCCCATCGAAAGTGCAGACGGTTAAGACCGGCATGGCTAAGGCGGCGCGTTCTCCGAGCGGCGCGGAAGCAGTATCGTCGTTCAACGAAGCCCGCAAGCCCGCGATGACGTCCGCTGGCAAGGCGATGATCGACGAAATCCTCGGCGGCAAGCCATTGCCCACCAACGCGCAAATCAATGAAGCGGCGGGCGGGGCTATCGAGGACGTTGCGTCGGGGTTCCGCACCACCGCCGATCCGTATTACGCTCAGGCTGAGACGCGCAACGTTCCCCCGAGTTGGATTCCCAAGGGCGGCGCACTTTCGGAGGCCGTCAAGTACGTGTCCGACAGCCCAACGTTCCAGAAGGGGCTCAATCGAGCAGCCGGTCTGCCCAAGGGCGCTAAGGTTCCCAAGAACAGCGTGCTCGTGCTCGACGCCGTTAAGAAGCGCATGGATGACATGGCGGCAACCGCTGCCAGCGCCGGTCGCGCCAACGAGAGTACGTTCATTACGCAGGAAATCGATGACCTGTTGAACGTCACGGACAAAGTTGCGCCGTCGTACCCGGTGGCTCGCGGCATCGCGGAGCAGGGGATCAAAACCACGGAAGGCTTGCGGGCCGGCCCATTGGGAACGTTGGCTGCGGGCGGCAACCCCAAGACGCTCACTGGTGCACTGTTCAGCGGCGTCGACGGTCCGACCTTGGACGCGTCGATCGACGCCATGTCCCATCTACCCAGCGATTTGCCGTCCGGTATTCTGGCCCGACAGTTGGATGCCGCCGTCAACAAAAGCCCCGGCAACTTCGCCAACACCGCGCTGCCGAGCGCTTACGCCGAGGATGCTGCGGACGCTGCCCTTTCGATGGCGGGCAAAGACAGCGTCATTCCGAAGATCAAAGCAGCCAAAGCGGTCAACAACCGCAGCCCGGAGCCCTTTGTGCACGAGAACACCGGCCCTCAGGGAACGTTGTGGTCCGCTGTTCGCGACCTCGGGCAGGGCAAAGTCGCCGAAAAACTGCTGGACAGCAGTTACATCAGCAAGCTGAACCAGATGGGTCCGGTGCAGAGCGCGGTGACGAATGCCGGGCGCGGCGCGGTGATGACTGCGGGCGACGAGCGGCGCAGCAAAAAGAAAAAGAAGGAGCCGATCCGTATTCTCATCGAAGGCGGCAATGGCCTTCCCTGGGAAGACTGGATGGACGACCCTATTCCCTAAACGCGCGGATGTTTTGAAACACGGCCTGGAAAATGCCGTCCTTGCGCTCCTGCGCCTCGAGCATCCCCTTGTCTAGCTTCGTGCCGACGAGGTCAATGTTGTTAACCATGTCCGCAGTTTGTCCGTGTCGGTGATTTCGATCCTCAATTTGTGATCGATCGTCTCCACTATACGTATTTTCAAAGAAAATGTTTGTGGAGCATCGGTTCTGAGGTTCAGGTCCACCCAGCAAAGTGTGTCCGTACTTAGCGGCGGTGTGTTGGAGTAGGATTGCACGGCAATTTGGGTCATTGTTAAAGCGCTCCTTTTCAGCGCGCACGTCCTCGGGGGACATTCCGCCACCGATGTAGGCGGGCTGCAGGTCGGCTAGCTCCTGCCGCAGCATACCTAGAACATACTGATGGCGGTACGGTATTGTGACCTTACCCGGCGACGCATCGATGACTTCGCGCAGCAGTTGCACGCGCGGGTTGTCCTTTGGTTCAACCAGAACCTCGATCTTACCGTCGTTGTCATAGATGAACCCGGCTTGGATTTGCGCCAGCTTGATGTACTTGGTGATCGCCGCGTCGACGGTCACCACATCGCCGCTGTCTAGGAACAGCACGAATTCGTCGAACATCTGGTTGAATTGATGGCGTTGACGCGCCGACATTTCGTAGTATCGGTTGCTGCGCACTTTCGGCGGCAGGTCGGTCCAATCCGCCTTGGTGGCGCGGAAAACGTGCGGCTCGATCAGCGTCGCGAGGTATTCCTCATTTTGCGCTCCGACGACCTGCTTCCCCTTAAATCCGCCCATCCGGCAAAACGCCGTCTTGAAGGCGAAGTAGTTTTTGTTCTCCAGTTGCTGGATGAACCGCATCTGACCCCATAGGTCCTGCGGGCCTTGCACGATGGGCTTGCCGGTTAAAAGGCGAGAATACCGCGCGTGCTTAGATAGTCCAATGCTGGCGATAGTCTGGGCTTTGTTGTGCCCCTTTAGCTGGATGCTTTCATCGCTGCTGATTAGCGACGGCCTTTGCGACATCCAACCAGATAACAGTTCCTGCGTCGAGTCGGAGCGTACCGCCTCGTAGTTGACGACGACGAGCGGTGGTTTTTTGTACTGCTTGCGCAGGAACATGCCATTGGTGTTGCTGCCGCTTTCCCACAAGTGGACGTCGAACTCGAACCCCCATTTGTTTACTTCGTCCAACCAGCCACCCTTGAAGGAATTAGGGGCTTCCACGACGTGACGGGTGGCCTCCCCGCTTTCGACGAGGCGCTGGAACTCGAGCAGATCGGTATAAGTCTTGCCCAACCCCTGCTCCATGAACCAGCCAAAGCCCCGCTTGCCTTTGCTCGCCGAAAGGGCAGCCGTCTGAACGTCGTGAACCTTCGTCAAAACCGGAACCCCTCTATCGACAACTGGCCGTTGCCGTTGAACATTGTGTCGACAACCCTCGCATACGCAGTATAGGCGTTGCGAGCGTCCATCTGCCAGCGACTGTTGCCCCATTCCGTGTAAAAATCGTCACACTTGTCTCTGAACCGACGCTCCAAATCGCGCAGCACCGGCACCACCGTTTTGTTGCCCATGGAAATTTCGACGCGCAGAAAAATCGCTGCGTCGATGTAATCCGCCGCCTTTACGATAAAGGTGATGTCCGGTGGTATGTTGACATCGTCGTATATTGGCTCGCGCATCAACGCCGCGAACTGTTCGGACATAGCCGCCTCGTCAACGTAAGGCTTAGTGTACGACGGCGGGTCGCCGATAACAGCCTCCAAATCGTCGTGGTCGCGAGCGATGCGCAGCAACGCCAGCAATTTCGGATCGTCGATGTCCCACCCGAAAACGTCCGTCGCCAGCCTTTCGGCGAGCTTGCAGACGTTGTGCTGGTGTTCCGCCACGGTCTGCGTGCGGATGGTCGGCATGACTTGCCAACGACGCACCACCGAAAGGCGGAAGTCGATTTCGGTCCAGATAGGGGGGTTCATGGCCTAGCCCTTGCGTACACGAAGACTTCGCGAGTGCATGTGGGGCACGGCAGTTTGTAGTAACCGCCGTCTCGCTGGTCCTCACCGAACGTTGCGTCCTTGGGCGTGAAGGTAAACTCACACCTGCAGTAGTTGCATCTACCCTCGCGCTCCACAGTTTCGGGCAGGACGCCGGGCTTTGTTATTTTGATTGTCATTCGGTTAAGTCCTCGATTTCCTTTATCAGTGCGTTGCGGGTATCCCACACTGACTGATTGTACGCACGATGGATGTGGTGTTCTTCACCATCCTGCATGCGGACGGTAATATAACTGTGGTCGTTGTTAACGCGCACCATCTGTATTAGGCGCGGGTCAACGTGGAGTTCAGAAGTAAGCCGCAGGAACTTCATTTCTTGTCCATCGCGATTGCAGAAGCGATCAGGGCGAAGTTGGCGACGTCCGCCGCTTACAACATGATCTCAACCATGTTACCACGATTGATGGCCTCCGTCAACTCATCCACCTCCTTCTGCAACAGACCCATGTTGATAGCCTGCCCGCGATCTTCCCATTTGCCCTTGTGAGCGTTGCGCCCCAATTTGTACACCATCGCGTCGACGAAGCGGAGAATGTCGGGGGCATACTGTTCCACTTCGGGTGGCACAATTACTTGCAAGCACACGGGCGACTTAGGGTGCGGCGCTTCTGAGCACCCAAACACGTGGGGTTGTTCTCCCACTGCGCCGCACTCAATACAAACTGACGGCATTTCTGTCTCCTAGAACGGCAGGATATCGGAGTTGCGGGGGCCGAAGCCGTACAGGAAATCCGCGTCGACTTCGGCGGCGAACGCCTCGTTCTGCAGCCGCGACTTGAATTCCATCGCCGCCTTTTCGTCAAGGTAGTTCATGAAGTTGGCGAGAACGAAGTCCGGCTGGTTGGCGACGAGGGCTTCTCGGAACTGTTGGTCCGAGAAGGTGAAGACACGGCGCACGCGTTGCGTCACCGTGGTAAGCTCCGGCTCGACGCCGAGTTCCTGCCACGACGTTTCGCGCTGGTCGGGGTAGTGGTCGCCGCTGGAGTGACCATCGACATTGCCGACGCGGATCGGGAAAGTGCGCACGACCATGTAAGTCCGCTTTACGAACTTCGGCGCAATGCGGGCGTCGGCAATGCCCTGCATCACAGTACATTCTCGGCTCGTAACTTTGGGGTAAAACTGAGAATTGAGGCCGAGGCTGAACCCCTGCGACACCTCCATGAAATACGCCATGTACTCGGGACCGTTGCCCAGTAGTTCTTCTGAAAACCGGGTCTTGACGTTGGGCGGCATCATGAAATGCGTATGCCCGTTGACTCCCCAGACAGCGCTTCTTTCCCGCATTACTTTGCGAGCCAACGCCGACCCGGTGCCGGATCGGGTACCGGCGACTTCCGCGATAGAGCCGCCGCGTTCTGTCAGTTCGTCCTGTTCGGTGATCACCGCCGCTCGGGGGTGCACAAAGATCGGCAGGTCCGGGAATTTTTCGGCCTCCGCCTTGAGGATCGACGGCTTGATGATTGCGCCAGCGGTTAGGATTGCAGGGACGGTCTTGCCGAGGCGATACGACATCACAGCGAAAGAAGGCAGCTGCTTGAGGACGATCTTTTCCTCTTTGTGGTAGAACGTGTGGCCGGAGTTCGGACCGGCGTTGGACAGCACCCCGTTGAAGTCGAAGCCCTGATTGGCGGCGCGCTCTGCGAGGTAGGCAGCGAAAAGCCCCTTGCCGGTGGAGCCGAACTGTCCGTCCACAAGGACGTGGACGCCGTTGGCGGAGAATAGGGACTTATTCATGCGCGGTTCTTTCTTTTGTCGTTGAGGAAAGCCGGGATCGGGACATCGGATGGTGTTCCGCCGCCAGTGTGGTCGGGCGACGGGTCGACCGTCACGGCAGCGGGGGCCTCCTGAACAGCCGTCGCTACGGCGTCTACCAGTGCGACGCTGCCCGATGCCCCGGCGAGGCCACCCGCGAGCCCGGTGTAGCCGATGTCGTCGGCGTAATGCTCGCCAAGTGTCGCGTCACCGTACAACGCGCGCGCCTTCTTGAGCATCGACATCATCTGGGCCACGTCCCACGCCGAAAGGTGCACTTCCTGCGACAGCGGCATGCCCGTTCGGTGCGCAACTGCGTGGTTGATGTGTGTCGACCACAGTTCGCCGATCATGCGAAACGACGGTTCGGTGGCACCGTGTTGCGGGCCGCGCGATTTGCCGACCGCTTTCGCCGCATCGGTCATTAGGTTGATAGCTATTTCTCGATCTTTAGACATTCGTTCCAGAACCTCGTGAAGAATTGGGCGGCGGGCTCGCCGGGCAGTTGCGCGACGCAGTCACTTAGTTTAGCAGTATCCGCTGCTGTGTACAAGTACATCAGCCCTTCTTTGAAGCCGAGCAGCCACGACATGCGGAATTGAACGTAAGCGGCGTCCACCACTTCATCGCTGTTATTTACGAACCTGTCCAGTTCGATCTTTTGGCGAAGCGTCGGGCCGAAGGATTGGTGCTCGACGCGTTTTGCTTCGATGGCGACGGTGGGGCCGAAAGGGATGCCGACCAACATGTCGAACAGGCCGACGCCGTATTGGTCTTCCAGACGACGGGCAAACCACCCGGCTTTCTGCAAGTCCTTGACCAGCGCGGTCTTGAGTTCGTTTTCTGACTTACTCAAAGTAGTACACCACGAGGCGCAGCACTACCATACAGGCAATGCCTGTGAACCACCCGCCCGTAAACGAGCCTACGTCAATCGCGAGGTTGAACAATGAAGTCCTCCTTTTTCTTCCAGAACCAGTCCGATACAACGAACAGCTGCGTCCCAGCCCCGGTATCGTTGAAGTCATATGTCTGCGAGCGCGGCACCCAATACCGAATGCCGGTCTGTACATCTTCGATCAGGCGGCTTTTCGCCGTAGTGTGTTCTACGATGCCCTCGAAGCTGTGGGTTTCTTCCAAGCGGCGGGCCATCAGTACTCTCCGTAGCTTGCGTGGCCCCAGTGCTTGCCGTGGCCCTCGTCCACCGGGATCGGAACAATAAGGTTGAAATCCGGCTCCTGCGCCACCCCTTCGAGTAGACGCTTTATTGCTGCTGGGTGCTTGCCCTCTGGCTCCGCCTGGAAAATAGTGGAGTCGTGAATGGTGAGCAGAATGTCAATCCCGTCGTAGGACTCACTTTCGGCGTACTGGCAAGCTCGCAACAACGCTGTTTTCATGTGGTCGCCGCCGCTGTTCTGGATGATCCGGCTCACTGCCCGGTACGCAAATCGCGGGTGGTCGAGGTAAGCTCGTCGCCCGAGGATGGACCGCACGACGCCACGCGATTTGAACGTCGCTTTGGCGTCCTTTTGGAACTTGGCGATATCGGGGAACGCCTCGTACAAAAACTTGTTGATAGCGGACTGGGCTTGGTTTACACTCCACCGCATCTTCACTGCGAGGGACTCTGCTTGCAGACCAGTCAACACGCCGAGGCCAAGGCGCTTGGCGTAATCCCGGCCGATGTGGAAATAGCTGTCTGCGACGTCGTGAATGTCCATCGTGCCGGAGTTGTAGGCGTCGACAAGAGACTGCTGCTGCGAATAGTGGGTGAAGAACCGGGGTTCCTGCTGCTTGAAGTCATCCTCGTACATGTGGCCGAAGTCAGACTTGAGCAGAGGGCGAACTTTTCTGCCCACCACCTTATTGCGTTTGGGAAATGCCTGCAAGTTTGGGTCGGAGCAGCTGAACCGCGCCCCGGCGACGCCGTACTCGTCCGATTTCGATTGGTTCAGCGTCGGGTATACCCGCCCATTGTAATTGTTGACCAATGGGGTGATAAAGCTGTCGCGCGCCTTTTCGAGGCGGCGCACGGCGAGGATTGACTCCCCGATATCGTTAGTTTCGAGGAATGCCTCGGTGAACGATGGCTTGCCCTGAGCAGTGCGGGCAAACTGGTCATCGGTGTAGCCATTGGCCCGATACAACGCTTCCACTGCGGCGGGGCTGCGCGGGTTGAACCCCGGCTCGAACTTCCCCAATGCCCTTTTGATCTCGTTGGCGATCGACAGCGGCTCATTCGGGTCCTCGCTCAGCACCCGCTCGGCGTACTCCATGTCGACCGCTATGCCCTTGGAATACATGCGGGCAACGTGGGGCAGGAGATCGCACTCCAGCTTCCACACCTTTCGCAGGTCCTTATCGGACCATGGGTCTTTTTCGTCGAGCAAGGGCTGCTGCTTTTCGTAGACTTCGAGTGTAGAAATACCGTCGCCGGTAGCGTAGTCCACCGCGATAGGATCGTCGCCCGCCAGCTTCCAAAAGTGCTTCATCTGCTTCCGATCCGGCAGACCGCCGAAAAGGGAGGCTAGGTGGGCGTAAAGCTCGTCGCCTTTTTTGTGTGTAACCTTGTGGCGCTCCGCCAGATCGTCCAACCCGTAGCCGATGGTGCGATCGTCGATCAACGCCTCATTGATCATAGTATCTTCAAGTGGCGACCCAAGGCGGACGGCCATCTGTTTACCGCCGTACCCGACTTTAAGCGACATTCGTAGGTCAAAACCAAGGTTGTGGCCAACGGTGCGGTAACCTTGGCGCGAGCGGTCTTGGAATGCCGCGTCGAGCGCCTCTTCAAATTCGTCCACATTTGGAATGTTGCCTCCGCCGTCGTGGCGAACCGGCACGTAGAGGGAGTGGCCGTCGCCCGTGATAACGTACCCGACCACGTAGTCGGAATGCTCAAGCCCCGAAGTTTCGGTATCGTATGCGATGGTACCGGGGAAGTGCCGCACGATGCGCAGCGCGATTTCGGGCATAATGCCCTGTACCCAATTGGTCATTGCGTGCCCCCCGAACGTTCCGCATGGCGGGCGCTTTCCTTCCAACCGGCGTCGCTGCGCTCTTTGCTTAGCGCGGCTTCTAGTTGACGAATGTAAAGCTGCACCGATGGTGGGGACTTGCCGATGTCCTCAGTGGGGCGATCGGTTGGCGGTCTAGCCCCGGCGCGTCGTATTGCCCGTGCCATCGGGCTTTCATATCCGCTCATCGAGTTCCTCTGTGTTAGGGTGGCCCCGGCGACTCTACGCGCCGGGGCCTTGGTCGCCGCACCCCTCTCGGGGAACTCGCGACGATTAGAACGCGTTGGCCTTGCCGCCGACGTCGCCGCCCACTGCCGTTCCAGACGACGCGGTGTCGTCCTCTTCCTCGTTGGCACGCCAATCGGCCTCGCGGAACTGCTCGTACAGGGCCTTGCACTTGGCCCCGAGCTCTTCCTCAGCGTAGCCGTCAGCCTGATAGGCGTAGCCCTTGTAGGGGCCTTCGTCGCCGACGAGATCGACCGTCTTGATGAGGAACTTGCGGTAATAGTGGTCGACCGGGTTCTGCTCGATGTTGGACAGGAGCAGCTTGGCGGGCTTCACTGCCGACCGGGTATTGATGACAATCGCCGGACTGTGGTGCGGGAAATCCGGGAAGAACCACATGAAGTTGTAGGTGAGCGACGCCATCGGGGCCGACTGCGGGTCGCCGGGTACCGAAGTGCCGAAGTCAGCGAGCGACGGCCCATCGGGGTAGTCGACCAAGAACGAGCCCTTGACGTTAGGGCCGGTGTTGAGCTTGAACGCCTTGGGGACGCCCTTGGGCTTGACCTCGAACTCCATGTTCTCGTAGCCCTTGTCCCAGTTGACGCCGTCGCTCGACCGGGCCAGAACGCCACGGTCGTCGTTGCGGGGCGACCACAGGACGATCGACTTGCGGGTGATGATCGGAATGCCCGTCAACACTTCGCCCAGCGGCTCGTTGGCGACGGTATGCCAGAATACGCCCGCTTTCGCGCCCGGCAGGTTGCTTTCGGCGATCTCGGGGGAGATAGCCTGCAGCAGCTTGACGCGGGGAATGATAATATCGGTGCTGTCGATATTGCCGATCTTGGACGTCTTGCCCTTGCCCTGCAGATACGCGGGGAGTTGACCTTCCTTCATTTCGGCGAGTGCCTGTTCAGATTTTGCCACTTTTTTCCTCGTTGGCTGCGGCGGGGGCGTAATCAGCCCGCCGTGGTGTTTCACGCTACCGTCCGCTAGGATGATCACGGTTACGCCTTGGTGATTGACGTGTAGGGAACGGTGCCGACCTTGAAGATTTCGACCGGCAGATCCTTGCCCTCGACTTCCTGCATATTCTTGGCGAACGCTGCGAGGGTCTGGGCGTTGACGGTCGGCTGGATCAAGTCGCCGTGGCCGTTTTTGCGCAGCCAATCCATGCCGATTTCCTTGTCGAGCATCGACGCCGAAAAGCGACGGCTGACGGTGACCCGACCGACACCCTCGATGTTGAACGGCGGCTTTTGGCCGGTGCGCTCGCGGATCAAGGTAAACAGATCGGGAATATCGACGCGGGAGAGGTTGTCCTCCATTTCGCCGAGCGCCTCGCGGGCGACCTTGACAGTCGCGTTGACGAGACGGAGGTCGTTGAAGTGCTTGATCACCACAACGTGATCCTGCGATGCGACGGCGGTTCGGCCTTCGTCTCGGATCGTACCGGCGATTTTGGTGAGGGTGTCGGCCACCGCTTGCAGGGCAGCCAGAGTTTCGGGGGTCATAAGCAGTGCTCCATGTACCGGTGCTGTGATTGGCACCGTAGGTCGATCCTACCATGCCCACCGGGGGCCGTCAAGTACCCCTCAGATACGCCGAAGCCCCAGAGCGGTTACCTCCGGGGCTTCGGTTTGCTGTGGTGCCAGCACCTTTGCTCTGCAGGCTGCGTCTCCAGCCCCGAGGGTAATCAGCCCTCTACAACGGGTTATGAGCCCGTCGATTTCGTTGAAGCCCCGCTGGGGTTAGGAGCGGGGCTTCTGTTTCCGGACCGGCTTCGGTCTATGGGGCTACCGCACTCGGTGCGGGACTTGTGCCCGATCCCTTAGCGACCGGAACGCGGCTAGGACAGCTTACCCGCTCAGGGGAAGCCTAGCCGTGGTTCAGTAACCGCCCTCGTCAGCCGTCTGCTCGGCAGTTTCGGGGGCCGGATCGGCGGTAGGGGCCTCGGCGTTGGCCTGAGCCGCGGCGGCGGCGCCGGAAACAGCCGGCTTGGCGACGGTGACCGCGTCCTCGGTGCCGTCGAGCTTGATCAGCTTGCCGTTCTTGCGAGCGAGGGTAGCAAGCATGTTGCGCAGGGTCATGCGAGCACGGCCCTTGGCGCCGTGGGCATTCTGCGAAACCTGATCCTGGTACTTGTTCACCTGCTCGTCGGCGATGCCGTTCTTGCGGCACAGCGCGAAGAAACTGTCGAACGAGAACTTGTCGCCTTCACCAGCTTCCTGCTTGATGAACCGGGCGAGGTCGTCGGAGCCGCCGTTCTTGTACTTGCCGGCGTACTTGCTGGGAACGATGGACTTCTTCTCGGTGCCTTCCGTCTGGTTGACGGTTTCGGTGGCAGCGACAGTCTCGGTCGCGGTGGTTTCCGTGGCTTCAGCCTCGGCGTTCTTTTTGGCCATTTCAAACTCCTTGGGATGGCTCGTCGTGTCTAATCAACGCGCAACTTTAACACGTCGCGCATCGCCTGTCAACCTACCTTCTGTTCAGAAGGCACCACCACCCTGAACAACGCCGGGACGAGCACCGCGCCACGAACGGCGCTTTACGCTGAGGTCATTATCGCCGTAATCCTCGGGCTGGAAGTCCCAGCTAACGTCGAGCGGTGAGCCGATGGCCTCGCCGAACTTGTCGACCAGAGTGGCGTGCCTGTACTTGAACCACATGCCGTTGCGTCCGCGTTCGATCAGGTCCGCCTCCGTCCACTCGGCCAGCACTAGGTCGGTGCGGACAGGCCGAATGTGCAGCGCAGACGATATCGCTTCAATGCGAGCGCCAAGGTTGGTCAGGTTGAAGAAGTACTCGATGGCCAAATCTTCGTGGACGCGACCTTCCTCGATGATCATCTTGGCGATGCGACGGCTCGGACGCATGTTGGCTGCAACGAGTTCTTGATCCAGCGACGCCGAGTGCTTTATGCTTTCGATGGTGTGCTTGTCGCACGGGTAGTTTAGATAGTAGTGGAACAGGTGGTCTTGCACGTCGCGGCGCTTGAGCAGCGCGTCGAACTCTTCGAACCACGGCTTAAGCGTATCAGCCCACCGCCGAAAGGCCATGTCCGTCATGTTGAGGAACTTGTGGTCATACGCCTTGGTGTAAAACAGCGCGCGGTCGATCACCGACGACTGGCCGATGTTCATATCGTAGCGGTTGGACGCGAAATATAAGCGCGAGTAGATGTTGTAAGTACGGCCTTCACCGAATTTCTCCATGCCGGGCACTTGCACCGACCGGATCAGCTTCTTGACTTCGTCCGTCCCACTTTCGTTGTGGAATTTCGCCTCGTCGACGAACACTAGCATCTTATCGATGAATGGGCCGACGTTGAACTTGTTGTCAATGATGGACGGCGACGCGGTGCCCCACAACGACCCGAAGATCGACCGCAGGTAGGTGTTGCCCATAAAGCTCTTGCCGGTGCCCTGCCCGCCGATGCAAACCCACGCGATCTGTTGTTTGATGCCGGGGTGCTGGATCGTCCACGCAATCCACTGCTTTATCCACTCGACTTGGGCTTCGTCGTCGCAGGTAAGGTATCGGAATAGCTGATCCGATCTTCGTACCAACTCGTCAAGTAAGGGTTGGTCGATGGTTTCTGGTGAGGAGTGGGACCAACCACGCCATGTGTTGAAGATAATCGATCCTTCATCTGCACTGTCGTCTGGCAGGAGTTCAGAGCGTTTGTCAACGCGAAAAACACTGCCGGGCTGCAAGTCAGGGAAAAGGTCCCTTCCGGCAACACGAATCCGCATCTTAGAAGTCTCGAACATTCGGAAGGCGGGTCGGGGCTTTCCATTGATCATCACCGTTTCGTCGATGTGGCGGCGCTCTAAGATGGACGGGTCGTGTGTGAAGTTGCCGAGGTTATTGGAATGACGGACGCGGTCGATGTAATTACCGTCCGTGTCGTCATAAAGGTACTTCTCCGCCATCTGGGTAAGGATGGAGACATCACTGCCCGGAGTAAAGACAGTTCGGAGAGCGTTAACCCCCTGCGGACCCAGTAAAGCCTCCATCGCAGGCCAGCCGGGAATTTTTGCATCGGGATTTCGTTCGAGTTTTTCCCTTGCATCGTTGAAGCTCCGGATGCGCATGTGCTTTTCGTCGTCGCCGAAAAAGTCAGCAGCGAAAGCGAGGAGGGACTCGGCGATTTCTTCGGTGTCGACGGGGCAGAACACGTCCTGCGACAACACCTCGTGGTTGTTCATCGCCTCGCCGTCTGCTACCACACGCGCCAGCCATCCAGCCACCTTGTTAACCGTCGTCTGCCGCTGGCCCTCGACCCAGTGCTCACGCATGGTGTAGACGAACGTTCCAAAAGCGATGGCGCGCAGAACCTGTCTAAATGACGTGCGCCGAGGAGTAGTGGACGCAAGCTCCTGCACGTTCGATGCCACGCCACCTCTCTTGTACCACACCGAGAGATCATACTTCCCATCTTCCGTTTTGTGGATGTAGATAGAGCCCGGCATCACGGTCTGTTTCGCCGCGCGGTACAGGTTCTTTTTATCGGAAAGGTTGGTGGGGTACGACCTTAGCTGGGTATGATAGCGTCGACTATCGATCCGAAATTCTCGGGGCTCGAAGCGTGACAGATCGTCAAAGTTTGCGGCCTCGTCCTCGCCGAGTTGAACAAGAACATGAGTTGGGTGACCAACAGATCGCCGCCCAAACCGGAAACGAGTGTCAACGCCGTTGTAGTCCAAAGCAGCGATGATGGCTTCATTGTATTCAGGGTCCTCTGCGTCGATGTCGATGTCCATCCAGCCAAGCTGCAGGTTGAACCCCACGTTGGCCAGCGCTTTATCCGTGTCGTCGATCCACTCCGAAAGGTCGAGGTCCCGGAAGGATTTTTCCGCCCAGTCGTCGGCGACTGGATTCTTGCCGCTGGTCTTTAGGTAGACTGCGCCTACTTGAATGAAGTTTTTGTTGACACCCATTGTGATCGCGCGCTGCTGGTTGACGATGCGCTGATCTTCTGCGGGGAGTGTGAACCCGCCCGGTACGGTTGAATAAACCAATTGGTTCCCCTTTGACGACCCCTAGAAATGGGCGGGGTGCGGCAAGGGAGCTACCCTTAGGAGACTGCCGCACCCCAACCCACAGGGGGACCACCGACCCTACCACGCGCCGGGGCCGGGCGCTAGGGGTAGGGAGCGCCCCAGCGGTCATTAGCCGCCGCCACGGGGACCATACGGGGACGCCCGGCACGGGGCCGGGCGCTGGGTACATAGCTCAGGGAGCGGGCGGGCTACGGCGTACGGTGCGGACGCGTCGGGAGACGGGCACCGGGCAGCGTGTCGTAGTAATCGTCGATGCCCATCAGCTTCCGAGCATAGGCGTATTGCTTCGCCGCCAGCAGTTCGGTCGACGGGTAGTACCGCACCGGGAACGATACGCGGCCTCGAAGCAGCGTATTGCTGTTCAACGCAGCGGCATTCTGCCACGCCTTCGCGTCGCTCACATCCCAGTCGTGCAGTATTTCGTGCAGAGATTTTGTGGTTTCGGTGTCCGGCTTTCGCTGCACGACCGGCTGTTCGGTGAAGAGTCTCATCGTTTTTCCTCCTCAAAGAAACGCGTCAGGCGAGCGCTAAGGTCCTTGCTCCACCCTTCTGCACCTTCGTGGCAGTTAAGTTCGCCGATAATGCTGATCGCCTCTTGCAAGCGCTCAGCCATGGCGCGCATCATGTTGTTGGCAAAGGTCTGCCCCGCTGGCCACAGTTCGCCATTGCGGTACGTCGCGACCTTACCGTCCTCAGTCTGGACGAACCGGTACTTATCCGCCACGACGTCGATCACGATTTTCGGGGCGTCACTCAATTCATCTTCTCCTTCTTGATGCCGGGCGGTATAATCGGGCCGGCAGGGAAGTCCTTGTCGATGTTGTTGCCGATTTCCTGCGCGATGTGGTTGATGACTTCCTGCGCGGCTTTCACCACCTCGTCGCGCTTGGTGTACCGGCGCTTGAAGTAGTAGGCGAGGCTGATCAGGTAGATGTTAGCCAGAGTGTCCTCGACCTGCTCGGCGGCGACAGACTGAGCGTGGGCGAACATAATGCCACGAAACGCCGGGGTTAGCCCGTTGGAGGCGAGCGTCAAAGCCAGTTCTCCGAACCCAGCGGTGCGCATCGCTTCGACGATGGCGTTGACTTCGTTGTTGATCGCTTCCAGCTGGTCGGCGATGTATTCTGCAGTGCCCGTCATTGTGTACTCCGAAAGTGAGGCCCCGCCTTTCGGCGGGGCGGCTGGGGTTAGCGGTTCTTTTTGGACTTGCGATGGCGAGCCAGCTGCTCGGACGTGTCGGGCACCACCACGTTGGGCGCGGACAGGTCGGGGTCGTCCTTAAGGTCCACTACGACGGGGGCGTCCGGAATAGAGGTAATCGGCACCACGTTGTTCGCGTCCACCGGGGGTGCCTTGCCTTTCGGTGCCCGAGCGGTCATCCACTCAACATCGGCGTGAAGTTCAGTCTCGCCGCCAGCAAGCGCCGAAAGGGTGGGGGTAAGCTTGAGAACGCCGCCCGCCTTGTAGATCGCGGTGGCGAGCAAGTTGCGACCCGTCATGCGCAGTCGACCCTGCCACCCGTTGCCTTCGCGCCGATACTTGGCGAGGCTGACGCCGTTGGCGTTGCACAGCGCTTCGAAGTTGTCGAGATCGGTGTGCGTCTTGCCGAGGATCAGGTTGTTCAGCGTGTCGGCCAGCCAGTCGCCGCAGTGGTTCGGGTGGCCCGCCTCGGCGTAACGCATGCGGTACACCGGCTTGACGACCGATCCGCTCGGTTCGGCGTCGGCCTCTTCCTGCGCGGCATCGGCGGCGGCGTCGAACGCCTCGTCCCACTCCTCAGCCATGCCCGACTCTTCTTCCTCGTCGCTTGGTTCGCCGTCCTCGAGGCGGAACGGATTGTCGCCCGCCGTCCACCCTTCCTTGTAGGCTTGCGCCCCGTCGATCGGCACCGTCGTGGTGAACCACGGCTTGTCGCCGTGCGCCTCAAGAATGGCGAGCATGTCGATCGGCAGCCCGCCCTCGCGGTCGAGGGTCAGCGTCAGGTCGTGGTTGTAGACCTTGATCTGCCACGGATCGGTGACCGAGTTCTTGACCCGGAACTCCGCGCCGAGCTTTTCATAGATCGCCTTGATGGCGTCCATCTGATCCATGGCCTTCTTGCCGAACCCGCCTACGCCGAAGGCATGGACGTTCTTTTCGACCCAGTGCGCGTCGAACGTGTCGGTTTCCTTGTCCTCGCTGATCGAGACGCCCATCTTTTCGGCGCGGCGGAGAACTGCGTGGTGAATAGTCATTGTAGTGTCCTTGGTCCTGTGGGTTGCCGGGGCGACGACGCGCCGCCCCGATCTGTACTCAGTGTAACACGCCGTTACGGCTACGTCAAGTGTTCTTCGTTATGACGTTGCCTATCGTACGCCACTGACGCTCGATGTTCTCTGGATGGTTCTGTATCAGAGCAGCGTCGGAAGCAAGGTGCTCAATAGTAAGCAATGCTCCTTGGAAATGAGCCTCACCGATCTTCGGGTTAGCGTCGATCATGCGGGCGATGGCAATGCGGCCCATCGACTCCAAGTGCTTAGCGACGGCGAAAAGCCACAGCCCGCAGTCATGTTCGAGCGTCTGTTCCGCTATGCGCAACGCCGCTTCGTAGGCGTCTTGGCAGGTGCCGCAACCACACACAATGATCGTTTCGTCGGGGTGGGGACCGACGTCGCCAAACTCTTTGCGATGGGCGGCGCGCATGTCCTTGAAGATAAGCTCCAGCTGCGCTTCGGGCAGGTTGGGCGGTATTGGCATTTAGGGTGTCCTCCTTTAAGACCTGACCAGTGTACCACGACGCGTTGCGTCCGTCAAGTACCCTTACCATACAGTTGTGCCCCAGCGAAAGGAGACGCTGGGGCACTTCCAAGCCGTGGGGTGAGGGCCGGCTTAGATGGGGACGGCCGGAATGCACACAGGCGGCGGGCCGTAGTCGGTCGGAATTTCGCCGCTGGGGCACGGGTTCTCGATCTGCTTGACGTTGCCGTCGCCGGTCGGCGTCTTGTGGTACGCCTTGATGACGTCGCAGAACCCACCGGGGCGCTGATAGCCGGAGCCGGCGAACTCGGCGCGGCAGAACTTCGAGATCGAGTTGTCGACGGCGACGAGCGTCACCGCATTGGAATTGGCGTCGAAGGGGTGGCCGACGAACGCGGCGTCCTGCTGGAGGGTGTTGACGGTGTCAATGTTGTCGAACGTCGCCGCCGACGCAATGGGCACGGCGAGTGCGAGGAAAGCGGCAGCCGCCGCAATGGCAAACGAAAGGCGCTTCACGTGAGTCTCCTTGGGGTTGGGGCCGTCCTAGGCCCGGCGAGATAGACCCTAGCACGGGTCAGGGTAGTCGTCTAGTGGGTGGTCACATTCCCGAGAGTGTATTGCAGCTTTAGCCAGAACAGCGCGGCGTCGTACGTGCTAACTACTTCGTGTTGCGGCTTGTCAAACGCATCGTACCAAGCGACGCGCCATAGTCCGCCGAACTTGCTGATGCGGGGGATCATTTAGTACTTCGGCCCCTCGATGGCGTTCTCGCTCAGCTTTTGCGCCAGCACCGAAAGCGGGTTGACAAACTCGTCATCGATGCCGACCTTGCGGCCGAACTCCGTCGCCTTGGCGAGCAGCTGCAGGAACACGTTGCGTTCCAGTGACGATTTGTTGGGCAGCGCCGCCACGAAGTCGCGCGCCGCGATGAACGCCGAATAGTAGTCCCCGTCGGTAAGCTTGAATGACTTGCTCACGCAGTATAGGTTGTACATGTTGGGTTCGTTGCGCACTTCGTCGTACGGGCGTTTCCATCCCGACACGTGGTAGTAGGGTGCGGCGTTGCTGGGAATGTTGAAGCCAGCGTCAGAGGTGTACAGCCCTTTTGCTGCTATCATCTGACGAAGCGTCGCGACATGGGTGGCGATTGCGAGTACTTCGCTCATAGTTCAAGGTCCTTTTTGAATTCGTTGAAGATGCGTTCCAGTTCTTCGTTGATGTCGAACTCCGTCGCATCCTTGGGGCCGGTAGACGGCAGCCACGTTTGCTGAATGCGGGGGAACTCGATCATGTAGTTGCCACCGTGCTTTTCGACGGCGACGAAGCGCGAGTCCGAAAGGCGGGGGTGAAGGTTTGCGAGGCGCTTTCGCAGCGCCTCCGCGACGATTGAGGCGTACGCGCGCGACTTCCACAAGCCGGTCATCGGGTCGTACGCGCCGGCATGACGATGCGCGATGTCAGCAAAGGTGGGGAGCGTAGACGAGGGGACGTTAGTCATTTCGCCGCCTCCAACCGGAGCGCCCGAGCCCCGTCGACCATCGACTTCGCGAGGTGGTAGGGCTTGCCTTGGCGACGCAACGCGCGCGCCTCGCGTAAGAATATGATGGCGCTTTCGTGGTACGACCGCCGAAAGTCGACTTGGTCCATCGGCCTGTAGAAATAGCCGGTTGAGTGGCCGTACTCATCCATGTATTCTACCCACTGGACGGTATCGTTGCCTACGCCCAGTGGGCGGGTGTCGTGGTGGCTGCGAACGTGCACCTGCTGTTGGCGCAGGTGCCTGCGGTAGGGGTGATGAGAAGGCATGGCTCAGTCCTCCACGATATCTACAGCGTCGACGCCGCCGTGGTGGTATACGAGGAACTGATCGTTGCCCATGGCCTTGATCATGTGGCCGGGGTCGCCCTCGACCAGAGCGAGAATGAGGTCCATTACCGCCACCTTGGCGGTGTCCTTGGTGGCGTGTGAGGCGAGGCGGCCTTCGGGCGTCCTGCCCTGCTTGCCGTTCAGCAGAACTTTGTAAGTCATAGTCCACACTCCTTGTCGATGAATTCACGCAGGGCGGGCATCGCCGCCGACCCCTCCTGTTGCACCTTGCGTGCGCGACGGGCAATTCGGAACGCGTGGATTTCCATTTCCATCTGGTCGCCGTCGAACGAGTTGGATAGCTTCATCGCCGCGTCAGACAGGTGGCCCGCCGCAGCTTTGATTGACTCCTCTTTGCACATCCGCAACAGTGAGTCGTACGCAGCAAACACGGCGAGTCGCAGTTCCCACTGGTCGCGCCGGTAGTCGTGTTGTGAAAATCGCATTTCGTGTACCCGCATCGAGTGTCTCCTTTACCATCGATGACTCATTGTACCACGACGCATTGCGGGTGTCAATGGCCTTTCAGCAAGCAATAAAGCCACACGGCTGCTACGAAGCAACATAGTGCAACAACAGTGCCGACGGTCATTTCGGCCTCACGATTGCGTAGGGGCGGAACCGCAGGGTCGCGAGGCGTATGTTCCTCGGCGTGGCTGGCCCGATGGGGTGCGCCACGCCGCTGCGGGGCACCAAAAACAGGCGACCGCCCGTGGCGCACAAAAATCTGTCGCTCATTCGATAACCTCCGCCATGGTATCGGCAAGAAAGTTCTCAAGGGCCTTCTTACTCGTCATCCAGCTGCCATTCGTGCCGTACCAAAGCCCGTGTTCGGTATCGTCGGACTTGTGCAGCGGCTTCCAATCGGGAGACGTCGAAAGGATACGCGCATACCAACCCTCGGGGCGGGGAGTCTGTTCGATGAAATCGGGGCCGGGGTCGAGCACGTATGCGATTTCGACGTGCATCGTTCCGTCGATGTTGGAGAAAGTGGTGTAAGTGCGAGCGGCGTGGTCGGCGCGGCGATCAGCACCAAGGACTTTGGTGCGGCCCTCGGCGACTTCCTTGTCCAGCACTTTCTGGTTCATAGCAAGGCGCGGGTCGTGAATGAAAGCAAGCACGCGCTGTGCAACTTCGGGCGTGTAGTACTGTTGGATAAAACGGGGTTCACCAAGATCGCGAAGCTCGCGCTTCACATCCTTGTAGTGCTTACCGTTTGGTGCAAGCATGAACTCCAGCGTCGACACGTTGACGCCGAAAGCTAGCGCCACCATCTTTTTGAGCATGCCGCCCTTTACGGCGGCGACCGCCTGACAACGCTCGACAAAAGAAAGCTTCGCGACCCACTTCGAGTTGCGGGACAACGCCTGCGGGTACTTGTCGAGCAGGGCGGCTACTTCTGGCGATACGCCGGGTTTGTGCGTAGTCATTTCGTACTCCGTGGTTAGTGCCGGCCTACTGTAGCAGGGGGCAGCGTACGGCGCAAGTTGTGGAGATGTTCGACGACGCGCAGGTGTTCTCTATAGGGCAGTACGCCCCAGTTAAATACCAATACAGAGTTCTCAGCCCCTAAGGGGAGGGGGGATGGGATATATAAAGGGCTAGTGAGGGTGGCGGGACTTTCGCTGCTAGGGGGGCCGCTACCCCCCCCCCACCGTGGGCGGCTGAGAACTCTGTATGGACATTTTATTACTACCTACGCCCCATTTGTTCATTACTGTGCCGTACGTCGGTCGTCGCACGCCGCTTCTTCGCTGAGTAGAGTCGCTTCCGCGTCGAACCGCGCACACCGCTCTTTCGGTGCCGCATCAGCGAAGCGTTTCATGCGAGTAGAACGCGTTCCGCGCAGCAGAGTAGAGTCGCTTCCACGAAGCCGATATCAGTGAAACGCTTCATCGCCGCGCCGCGACGGCGGGGCTCAGCGCCCCGCCCCCACGAACCAGAACGAAAGCCGAAGCGGCGACCGGGAACAGCCGCGAGGCCACGAGAACCAGCGCGACCCGAGCCCCGCCCAGCGAAGCGCGGGCGAAGCGACGAGGAACCAGAGCGGCGCGGGCAACACCGACCACGACGCAGTCAGAACCCAAAGACGAAGAGCTTCCATGGTGTGTCTCCTTTTGACCCGCCCAGTAAACCACACCGGGCGGGTCGTGTCAAGGGGGTCAGGCCCGGAGGCCGAGGGCGACTAAGACGGTGCGGTTGAGCTCTTCCGTTGCGACGCCGTCTGGGTCGGTGCCGTTGTTCCGGTAGACCTGACGAAGGCTGGCGCACCAGATGGCGACGTCTTCCCACGCCGTGACGTCGTCGAGCTCGCCTTCTGCGACGATCTGGCGTGCGATCTGCTCGAGCAGGAGGACGTTCTCGGTCCCTGTCTCGACGCTGACGGCATCCGCGTCGCCGTTGGTGCGGATGGTGTTCGCGATCGCGGCCATCGCGATCAGTAGTGAGGTCTTCATGGACGTTCTCCTTTGTGCCTATACGCGATCCTACCATGCTCGCCGCGTTGTGTCAAGCCATAGAGCCATGCGTCGGACGCAGGGTCGCCATGCTCCGGACGCATTGACACGAGGCGCTCGGCATGGTATAGTTGGGGTACGGTCGATGGTGACCGGCACAACGGAGCAACGAGATGACGAAGATCGAACGCAAAACCAAAGCCCGCCCCGTCCTCGTAACGGACATGGTGCAGGACGAACTGGAACACGACGAGGAGGGCGACACCGGACTGGAGCCCGAGCAAGAGGAACACGAAGGCCTCGCCCACTCGGTGGTGAAGGGTGAGTACAAGGCCCGGTATCGGGAACGCGCCGACAACATGGCACGTCGCCCGAAGGGCGTCCCACTCAAGGCGCTGCGCCGGATGGCGGGCGACTGGCTGGCCATCGAACTGGCGAAGCGGACGCTGGACGACAAGGCGAAGCTCGTCGTCCCGTCGTTGGAGGCGATCCTCGACGCGAACGGCGTCAAGCACGGGCACTGGAACCGGACCACCAAGGGCTGGGCAGGTCGGCTTCGCATGACGGGCGGGCTGGCGCTGCGGACGGTCGTGGCGAGGGAGGGCGTGCTCACCCTGCCCGATGGCACGACGCTCGACGCGCCCCGCGCGTGGGTAGCAAAGTACGAACGCTGAGGGCGAGGGGCGTACGCGCCCCAACGCCGCCACACCACAACGAAGCGCCTCAGTCCAACCCGGGCTGGGGCGTAGCCGTGTTTCACGTGGAACGTGGGGTAGAAGCGTTTCACCAACCGGCGCACGTCGCGACCCCCTCCCCCGTTCGCCGCGCGACGGGTCCCATCCCCGGGGGACCCTGCGTCGCCGTAGCTTCACATTCCCCGAACGTTGTACCAACTTGCCCCCGATCCCTGCCCGTGGTATACTACACAAATGGAGAGACAGCACTCCGACGCCGCGTTGATCCGACGAAGCCTGACCGCAAGGTCCGCCAACTCCTGATCCCGCCGTTTCCGAGAAGGCACGTTCCATCGTACCGTGGTCTCATCACCTTCGGCGCCCCTTTCCACCCCCGGACTGGGGCGTCGTCGTATCCCTCTACCACCCTTTCGCTGTCCTGTTGGGTCCCATCTTGACGGGTCCTCCGCGCCGTGCTACAATGTCCCGCTAACCCACAGGAGACTACGAATGAACGTTACTATGAAACAGCCTAACCCCGCGCACGAGCGCATGTGGGCGTCGCTGAAACAAGCCCTGATCACTGCAACTACGGACGACGGCCTTTCGGAGCGTGAGTCGTTGGCCGTTGTGGGCAAGTTCGTCGGGATGATGCTCGCCATCCAAGATCAGCGCAGAGGCCGCGACGTCATCATGGCTGAGTTCATCGAAAATGTCGAGCTTGGCAACAAGGAATTCATCGACATGATTTTCAAGGACGCCAAGTCATGAACGGCCCCACCATTTACGGCGACACTTGCCCGTATCTCAACATCGCCAAGGAGCACAACGTCGACTACACCGCTGTTCTTGTCGTTGCACACCACGAAACGTACGACAAATGGCCGCCCGGCGACTACGACGAACACTTGGACATTACGCTGGCGCTGCCGAGTGGGTGTTACGCCGACATTCTGGCGCAGGTTTACCGCTTCTTCGAGTTGCGCACGGCTTTAGCCTGAACACCGCCCACTACTACCCCACGTGTGCGCGCGCGTGGTACAATGCGCTTGGTAGTTGATCAGTAACCTACCGGAAAGTCGCCATCAGCTTCTTCCCTTGTAGTGGCGCTGTCTAGCTGCCCCGTTTACTTAGCCCCGGCGAAAGCTGGGGTCCTTTTTACCCTTGCAGTCTCGCTTTAGGAGTGTTCTTTCGGTGTCCCAAGGTATTCTCAGCGACTACGTTGGCAATCGCGAGGACCTCGCCCCGCGCAAGTCCCGCCCCAAGCGGAAGCGTGTCGCCTACAAATGGGACCCCGGTGACGAGGGGCAACGCTCTGAGAATATCGAAGACCGTCGCCACGAAAACTATGTGAGTGACGAGTCGCAGCGCCCTCTTCTTACTAAGTTGGTGGAATTCGCCAACAAACCGAAGGGCGAAATGCCGACGCCTATCGCGTTCCCCGATTTGCCGCCCATGCCGAAGCCCCGCCCGAAAAGGAACAAATGATGGCCGTTGGAGATATTCACGGACTCAAGATTACCGACATCCCCGCTCCGGCGAAGAAACGTCCCCGCGAACGCATCGCGATGTCGGGCGTCGACAACAAATTCCTCGAAGATCAGACCATCAAGGAACTGTCGAAACTGATGGCGGCGCAGGACCCGTCCGAGGAGGCCAAGCGGCTGAAACGTCTGGTGAACATCGACATGCGCAAGGAGCAACTCGGTAGGTAGTATTCCGGCACCTTGACGCGCCACCCCTCGGCGTGATATAAAGCTCAGGCGTGGCTCCGACGTGCTAGTTCGGGCAACTTAGAAGCCCCGGTGTTGCAGCGCACCGGGGCTTCCGCGTATTCAGCCATTCTGGACGGCTCCCTTTCGGCGTGCTATGCTTCGAATGCTAGGGCGAACCCTAGTGAAGCCATCGAAAGGATTTCAAATGGCATCGAAACTTCGCGTGGAGTGGGTCCGTCTCCAGTCTCTGGACTCCAACGGTATCCAGGCCCTCCAGGCTATTCCCAGCACAACTCCGGTCACCAAGGCGATCACCGGCACGGCTCTTACCGGCGCTGGGCGCATTACCGTTCCGGCTTCGGCCAGCGGCTACGGGCGTTTCCACGCTCGTTTCTGCTCCGACGTCGAGTGCATCGTGTCGTTCGCCCCGGCTGGCGACGCCGGTACAACCTACGACGCGTCGGCAGCCGAAGATACCGGTATCTGGATTCCGGCGAATACCCCGGTTCTCGTTCCGGTGACTCCCGGCCAGCTGATTTCCGCTGCGACCGGCCTCGCGTTCGCGTAATCCACGCCTCCTTGACACTCTGACACCCGCATGGTAACCTGTGCGGGTGTCAACTTATAGGAGAGGTAACGTGAACATACATAAGGCGCTGATTGACTTCTGGGAGGACCAAACCCCAGACAACACAGAAATACACTTCTCACCAAAAGGGATTGAAGAAGCATCGGCGGACGATGTAGAGTCGTTTAACAAGTTACTGAGGCACTTGAAAGACGTAGGCTTCGACAGCAAGGTGGGAACCAACGGTGTGCTCCGTGTTTGGTGGCCTCATCCAACCAATCCGCGCCCCAACAGCGCCGAGTACCCAATTCAGTCGCATGTATTCCAGGGCACACCGGACGCCCGGCTAGCGACCAAGGGTATGGCTACGGCCACCGGTCCATTCCGCCGTCGCTACCGCGCTCTAAGCAACGACGAAGTGCAACATCACGATAACATCAAGGATGTCGCGACGGAGCTCTGGAACCTCATCGAAGGCATCCCCGGTGTTCGTGACGCGCATTTGGACGATGTGGACACGCAAAATGTGGTCCGTCGCGACATGGCTCTGGCCCGCACCGCCCTTGAAGACACCGTGATGCGGGCGGTAAGGGCGCTGACTGCGTAATGGAAGATCGGACGGACGCTAACGGAGGCGGTTTCAACCCCATCGCTACCGACATACAGCACGACTTCGAAGTGTTTTCCACGCTTCCGAGGGCGTATCGGCATGCGATAATAGAAGCCCGCTACAACTACAACGCCGATGAAGCTACCCGTCTCCTCAACGATATTCGCGTCGCCCTTTCGGCGGGGTCATACTTTCCGCCTGACCCAAATGAAGTAGTTTCCGAAGCGATCCGGCAGATCGCACTCAACGACGCTATGGGCGTCAAACTATCCATGGAGCAAAAATGGAAAGAAGTAAACTCAGCCCCACCGATCAGGCCGTCGAGTACGCGGCGCAATACGCCCATGAGGCGAACCGTGCGTATTGCGCCCTCCTCGGCGACAATTCTCAATCGCCTTGGAATGACGCTTCCGAGCACATCCAAGAGTCAGCCCGAGCCGGAGTTCGAGCTATTTGGTCCGGAGAGGTCCAGACTCCTGAAGACTCCCACAATTCGTGGCTGAGGTTCAAGGAGGCCGACGGCTGGCATTACGGCCCGGTCAAGGACGAAATTCGCAAGACCCATCCGTGTTTCTTGCCGTACAAGGACCTTCCCGACAGCATGAAGGTCAAGGACTTCATTTTCCACGCCGTGGTTAAGGCCACCCTCGTTGTGCTGGGCCGTTCGCCCGCTGCTTGACGTCGTCCCTGCCCCATGCTAGGGTTCTCCGTGCGTACTCATTCCAGCGCACGGAGAACCAAATTGACAGAAGCGAAGAAGCCGGATACCTCTCCGGCAGCGAAGCCGACGCCGAAGGATGCGGAGGCGTCGAAGCCCGATCCGAAGCCGGAGACCCAGGCTCAGGGCTCTCCCCAGCCGTTCAAAGCGGACGAGAACCCCGGCAAGGGCGGCGTGGAAGCGACCAAGGGCAACGAGAGCCCGAACACGGTGGCGAGCCAGACGACCGACAACTCCCCGGCGACCCCTCCGGGCGATCACGCCAACGTTGCTGGTGCGACACAGGACCCGAAGAACGCCGCCGTTGTCGGTTCGGAAGATGTTGGCGGCAAGAAGGGCGAGATCGAGTCCAAGCCGTCCGGCGACTACCTTGGCAACGATCCGAAGCCGGGTGACGGCGTCGCGCAGAAGCAGGAAGCCGCCAGTCAGGCTGAACGCGCTGCTGAGTTGAAGGGCGTCGACGCCCAGACTGCTGACGCTGGCATTCGGTCTGCGTCGTCCATCGCGGACGCCGAATTCGAACGCGCTCGCAACGAGCCGGAGAGCCCGCTGCCCTCCGATGAGGCGCTCGACGCACTGGATGGCCTTTCGGCGGGCGTCGCTCAGTCCGGTGAAATGCTGCAGGACCAGCAGGAAGCCGACCGGGTGATGAAGAAGCTCACCAACCTCGCTTTGGACCTTCTTCCCACTTCGTCGCCCGACTCGTACACTCTGTTCGGGTACGGCGGCGTTCACGTCACTGTCGGCGACCTGCGTGTTCTGGGCCGCATCCTGCGCAAGCACCAGAAGGACTAACCTATGGACGGTCTGCCGGGCGATCTTATCCCACTCCCAACTCGCCCGTGGGATATTCGCCCGGCAGAAATTCCGCTCGACACCGAAGAGTGTCGCACAGCGCTCTGGATGACGCGCGGCAACGTAACTGAGGCCGCTGCTATCTTGAAAATTACGTCGATGCGCCTTCGGCAGTTCATCGACAAGTCGGAATACCTCAAGCGCGAGCAGTCAGAGGCTAAAGAACAGCTTCTGGACAAGGCCGAGTTCAACGTATATGAAGCGCTCAACGACATCGCTGATCCGGGGCGCAAAGACAGCATGACGAGGTTTGTTTTGACCAATCTCGGTACGTCGCGCGGATACGGAAACGGCAAGGCCGGTGTCAACGTCAACCCAACTGGCAAGGGCCGCATGGTCATTATGTGGGACGACGGCACAGGCATTTCCGGCGACCCGGAGTCCGAGGGTGAGGTTATCGAAGGGCACGTTGTGAATGAGTGATGGACTCGGCAGTGCTGCCATTACGCAGACGAACCGCATCGTCATTCCGTATGCTCAGCGTAACCACTTCAAGCCCGTCCATGCGTCGAAGAAGCGTTTTCGTTTTGTCGTCGCCCATCGACGCGCCGGGAAGTCGGTTTCTGAGATCAACGAAATCATCAAGGCGGCGGTGCAGAACCAGCGCGTTTACCCGCCGCCGCGTTACGCTTACATCGGCCCCACCTTTGCCCAGACCAAAGACCTTATCTGGGGCTACTTGAAACACTATACCAGCGTCATCCCCGGTATGAAGTATTCCGAGGGCGACCTGCAGGCCACGTTCCCCAACGGAGCGATGATCAACCTTTACGGTGGTGGCCAAGCCTACCAGCGAATGAGAGGGCTGTACTTCGATGGTGCGGTCGCTGACGAGTATCCTCTTTTGGACCCTGATATGCTGGATAGCGTTGTTCGGCCTTGTTTGGCTGATTATCGAGGGTTTCTTATTGCTTCGGGCACTTCTAACGGCGATGACCATTTCCACGAGTTAAAGAAGATTGCTGAGCGCAATCCCGACGAGTGGGACATCTTCATCATCCCCGTCACCGACACCGACGCTTTGCACCCCGATGAAGTCGAGGAAATGCGTCGGCAGATGGACCCCGACAAGTTTGCGCGCGAAATGCTTTGTTCATTCGCTGCACCGGTCGAGGGTGCGTATTACGCCGATATCATGAATGAGTTGGAAGCCAAGGGCCAAATCGGGAAGGTACCTTTCGACCCCGCTGCGCCGCTCAACACTATCTGGGATATCGGCATCCACGATCAGACATTCATCATCGGCGCTCAGAAGGCCGGGCAGCAGGTCAAAATCCCCAAAGTGTGGGTTTTCACCGGCAAGGGGTTTCCACAGATTATCGAAATCCTCAAGGAGGACGTTCGAAAGAACGGGGTCACTTTCGGTGTCAACATATTTCCTCCAGACATCATGGCTCGGGAACTTGGAACTGGGCGTTCGCGGTATGAGATTGTCGACGAGCTACTGGGCGATATCCGCGTGTGTCCGTCCCACCGCGTCGAAGATGGAATTACCGCCGTCCGGTCCCTTCTCCCAACCGCGTGGATCGACAAAGAAAACGCTGCGCCGCTCATCATGGCCCTGCGAAACTACCACCGAGGCCTGAATGGCAAGCCGGTGCACAACTGGGCGTCGCACGGCGCGGATAGCAACCGTTACTTGTCGGTGGCGTGGAACCATTTCATCGGGTCGACGTGGGGCTCGAAGGTTGTAAACATATCGGGGCGGCTTCGCCGCAGGCTAAAAGGGCTGGCTTAAATGGCAAACGATCTGGAACGTGTCTTTACCAATGCCCTCGGCGGTCCGATGGGCAACCCGTCCAATCAGGGTGTGTTTGACGGCATTCCATACTACCCCGAAGATTTGGAGACGTATGCTGCGGACGTCGCAGCATTGATCGACGACGCCGCCGACTTCGAGGAAAGTTCGCTGCAGTACGACCGCGAAGAAAACATGCGGTATTATTACGGCCTTGAGCCGAACATGTCGGGGTATGGCAACTCGGACGGCACTTACGAGTCGTCCAACACCAACCCGGAGGACGACGACGCTCCCAGCCGGTCGACGGTGGTATCCACGGATGTTCAGGATACCATTATGGCGGTGATGCCGGAGCTTATGCGGATTTTTACCGCCACTGAGCATTCCGTCGACTTTCAGGCCCGTTCGCAGCAGCAAGACGCTATGGCGAAGCAGGCCACCGACTATATCCGTTACAAGTTCTGGGATGAGAACGACGGCTTTTCGGTGCTGCACAGCGCTCTGCTAGACTGTCTGCAGACCAAGATCGGTATCATCACGTGGTGGACGGAACAGCGCGCCGACGTCATGGTGCAGTCGTTCTCCAATATTTCCGAGGAGCAGGTGCAGATGCTCCTCGAGGAAAATCCGTCCTCCGAGATCGTTGACGAACAGTTCAACAACGAAACCGGGCTGTACGACAGCGTCGCGGTTCGTTACCAGAAAGTCGGCCCGCAGCTTCGTGTCGAGTCGGTGCCCCCGGAGGAATTCCGGGTGTCGCGCAACGCCAAGTCGGTGAAAACGGCGGACCTGATCGGTCGCGAGGAATATGTTCGGGCCGGCGATCTGATCGCCGAAGGGTTCGATCCGGAACTGTGTCTCATGTTCGCCGGGGAGGATCGTCCGTACTCCGTCGACGTACAGTTGCGCAACCCATACTCGGAAATCGGCAAGGACGTTCCGAACGACCTAGTGCGCGTCGGGCGGTACTTCATCCGCATCGACCGCGACGGCGACTTTATTCCGGAACTCCGCCACATCACGGTTTTCGGCCAGAACTACTTCATTGTCGACGACGTGCCGGTGGCGAGCCGTCAGTACTCGGTGTTCAGCCCGAGCCCGAGGCAGCATACCCTCATTGGCAACGCTTTGGCAGACCTTGCCAAAGACATTCAGCGCATCAACACCAACCTTGTTCGGGGTGGTTTGGACAGCCTTGCCCAGTCCATCAACCCCCGCACGGCAGTCAACGAGACGCTGACGAACATCGAAGATGCCATGAACGAGGACCTTGGGGCGATCATCCGCACCAAGGGCGACCCCAATAACGCTGTCTTCCCCATTATCATCCCCTTTGTGGGGAAGGACGCTTTCGCTGTCAAGTCCGAAGTTGACTTGATCCGCCAGCGTCGTACCGGCATTTCTGAGATGTCGTCGGGTATCGATCCGAAGGCTCTGCAGTCGACGGCGGTGATGGGCATCGACCTTATCGCGACGGCGGCACAGGCTCGCATTGAACTGATTGCCCGCGTCATCGCAGAGACTGGCCTCGCCCCCATGTACAAGGGGTTGCTGGAAGAGGTGATCAACAACCAGAACCAGCCGGAAACGTTCTTGGTTCGCGGTGAATGGGTCGAGGTTAACCCGTCCACCTTCGACCCCGGCATGCGGGTCAAAGTCAACCCGGCGCTGGGTAAGGGCAACGACATGACCCGGCTGATGGCTCTCCGCGATATCCGCGATACCCAGTACGCCATTGTGCAGAAGTTCGGCCTCAACAACGGCTTCGTCGGCGTCGAGAATATCCGCAATACTATCGTCGACATGTTGTCCATCGCCAACATCCGGAACGTGACCCGTTATTTCGGCGAAATTACACCGGAACTCAAGCAGGCCATCGAAAGTGCTCCCCGCGAGCCGTCGCCGGAGGAATTGCTCGCGCAGGCGGAACTCGAAAAGAGCAAGGCCAAAGTGGTCGAGGCTACGGCGAAAGTCAACGAGGATGCCCGTCAAGCCAACATGCGCGACGATCTGGACCGCGACAAAATGCAGACCAAAGCGTTTACCGACGTTCTCGGCATTCTTGCAGAGTTCGCCACCGCCGAAATGGACCTCGAGGCGGCGACTACCAAGGCAGAGTCCTACAACACACCGAGTGAGTGATGAAAAACATATTGGACGGCCTCGATCCGGCGACTCGCGATGAAATCGTTGCGAGCGCTGTCGATTTCATGAACAATCCGCTGTGGAAACGCGTCACGGATCGTGTCCGCAATTTCCACGTGGAACGCCTCAGTCAGGAACCCGTGTACAGCTTGACTGCGGTGAATTCCCATGCTAGCCTGCAGGTTCTGGACCAAGTGGTTCAAGAAATCGGGTCAGTCGCCGCCCAAGTGCGGATGGAAAACAGAAGGAAAGGTTAGTCCTCAATGTCCGGTATCGATACAGCCGCTCAGGCATTCGATCAGGCAATCGGAAACGCTCCGGCCAATGGCCCTGCGCGCGAGACTGCTACTGTCGACGATTTCTTTGGCAACTCCTTGAAGGGTGTCGAGGTGGACGACGAGTCCCCACCCCAAGGCGGCGGCGACGACACCGACCCGGAGGGTTATGTTCCCCCGCAGGAGGGGGAACGCCCCCAGCGTCGCGCCCGCAAGCAGGAGACTGAGTCCGAGGCAGACGAAGAGGACGATCTCGACAAAATTCTATACGGCGAAGAGGGTCCCGACGAAGACGACGAGGGTGAAGAGGACCCCGACGAGGACGACGAGGACGACGAGGACGAAGAGGACGACGCCGATGAAGGCGAACCGCTCCGTCTGAACGACAAAGCGCTGGAGCGCAAGGTCATCGTCACCGTCGACGGCGAAGAACGCGAAGTGACGATGCGGGAAGCCCTCAGCGGTTACATTCGCACCGATACGTTCCATCAGCGCCTCAACAGTCTCAACGAGGCGTCGCAGCTGGTGCAAAACGAGGCGCGCAACGTCGTTGCGACCCGTCAGCGCGCCAACGAGCTTGTTTCGGACCTCGAAAGTGCGCTCGAGTCCATTCTGCCCAAGGACCTCGACTGGGACAAGCTGTTTGCCGAGAACCCCGCCAAGGCTCGGAGCATGCAGAAGTCTTTCGACGAACTGCAGGGCAGAGTCAAAGAATTTCGTGAACGTCGTGATACGCTCAACAAAGAGCAAGCGGCCAAGGATCAGGAAGAGCTCGGTCGGTTTGTTCAGACCGAACAGCAGAAATTCGACACGATGAACCCTCATTGGCGCGGGCCGAAAGGCGCCGAAGCCAAGCAGAAGGACCTCGCGTCGATGGCTCGGACGATGAAAACGGCCGGGTTTAGCGATCAGGAAATCGTTCAGGTATATGACTCCCGTATCCTGAGCGTCCTGCTGAAAGCCTCCAAGTACGACCGCATTACGGCGGCTCGTCCGAAGGCCAACAAGGGGAGAACACCACCGAAGCCTGGACCGGGAAGGGTTGCCACCGGTCAGAGAGGCACTCGGCGGAGCCAGCCGGATCGCGTCGGCGGTCCGATGGGGGGAGGTTCCTCCATCGAACAAGCCGCGTCGGTCTTCACCAACATCATCAGTTCGGCCCCGCGAGGCCGTAGGAGATAACCCGTGGCGAAAGTCACCAATGCTCTGACCACTTATGGTGTCGTTGGCAACCGCGAGGACCTGTCCAACGCCATCTACAACATCGACCCGTTCGACACTCCGATCATGTCGATGTCCCGTCGCCGCAACGCCAAGGCGCGGCAGTTCGACTGGCAGACCGAAAACCTGCCCGTCGTTGACTCCGACAATGCCCAGATCGAAGGTTTCGAGCTTGCTCGCACCGCTGGCCAGCCCACGATCCGTCTGACGAACGTCACGCAGATTTCGAAGCGCGACGCCACCGTCTCCGGTTCGCAGGAAGCCTCCGATGCGGCGGGCAAGGGCAGCGAAATGGGCCACCAGATGGCCCTCAAGTCCAAGGTGCTCAAGTCGGACATGGAAACCATCGCGTCGGGCCGTCAGGCTCGCAACGATGGTGACGATGCCACCGCCCGCCGCACCGAGGCTATCGCGCACTTCATCGCTCGCGGCAAGGACCGCAACAACGTCGCCGGCAATGCAGTTATCGGCTACACCACGGGTCTCCCGCTGGTTTCCACCGATGCCTTCGCTGCTGTCGCCGCCGGCAATCAGGTCGCCATGTCCGAGTCGCTTCTGGGCGACGCCATGGAACGTGCGTACAACAACGGCGCTCAGCCGAATGTGCTCATCGTTCCCCCGGCCATCAAGCGCACTGTCTCGACCTTCAAGGGCCGCGACACCACGCAGGTCCTCGTCGGCAAAACCGAGGTCATTGCCACCGTCGACATCATCGCGACCGATTTCGGCCGCATCCGGGTGATGCCGTCGCGTTGGATCGCCACCGACACGGCTCTGCTGCTCGACCCCGACTATCTGGCGTTTGCGTTCTTCCGCAATTTCCGCCAGTACCCGCTTGCCCGTATCGGCGACGCCGAGACGCGCATGATCCTCACCGAGTGGGGCATTGAAATGCGCCAGCCGATGGCGCACGTGCTCTTCAACGGCGTGAAGCAGGGCGCCGTTATCGGCTACTGAGTCCTTCGGGGGACATCGCCCCGGCGCAGTGTTGCGCCGGGGCTTTACCATATCTTGGAGCGCAGCATGTCAACCGGTGGTTTCGGTCGTTGTAACGTAGTAACCCGCCAGTGGGAAGGCGGTTACGCCAACCACCCCTCCGATCCCGGTGGCAAGACTATGAACGGCATCACCGAGGCTGTGTTCCACAAATGGCTGCGCGACAACGGTCTGCCGCTGCGCCAAGTCCGCACGATCACGGACACCGAAACCGACAAAATCTACAAGGAAAACTACTGGGACCCCGCAAACTGCGAGCGTTTGTTCCCGGGCGTCGACCTTTCGGTGTACGACGCTTCGGTCAACTCCGGGGTGTCGCGGGGCAAAAAATGGCTCCAACAGTCCATCGGTTCCGACGACCACACCGTTACTGTGAAGCGCATCTGTGCTAAGCGCTCCAGTTTCGTCCACGGCCTGTCGACCTTCAAGGTGTTCGGCAAGGGGTGGGTTCGCCGCATCACTGCAATCGAGGCTACGGGCGTTAAGTGGGCGTTGGAGTCCATGAAGAAGCCGATCCCCGTGGTTCAGGAAACCATCCGGCAGGAAAAAGAAGCAGCGAAAAAGACAGCTAACGCACAAGCGGGCACTGCGGGCGGCACGGTTGTACCGGCTGGCGGTGCTGTTGTGGTGCCAACAGCAGTGCCCAACGCAATGTCGTTTTTTGAGCAAGCGCTTATCATCGGTATCGGTGCTGCCGCGCTTGTCGGTGTCGCCTATCTCGGCTACCGTGCTTGGGTCAACTACAACAGGGCTGCGGCCTACGGGAGAGTGTGAATGGATTTTGTGAAGCAGCTTCGAAACAACACCACGCTGGCGGTTACGCTGCGTTACGGCGTCGCCATCCTCGGCGCGGTGTTGACCACGGCCGGCGTTGTTAGCGCCACCGATCTGGAACAGATTGTAAAGGCCGCGAACGACATCATGAATGGCACGTTTCTGGTGGTCACGGCGATTTCGACCGTCGCGCCGGTGGTCTACGCGATGTGGAAGGCGTGGTTCCGGCCGGCCCTTCCCGTCAAGGACATGGCTCCGTCGGTAAAGGAGTCCGCTGTTACGTCGGTGAAGGCTAGCAAAGAGGCCAAGAAGTCATTGGGCACGCTGCTCGACATTTTCCGCAATCTGGGCCGTTAATCACAATATTGAGCGGGGGCTCGATGTCGGACGAAGTATTTGATAGAATGGAGGATGACGTCGATATGGAGTCGGAAAAGACCCAAAAGACGTTGTCGACTACCGTCAGACTTTCGCTGCTGGAAAGGGATGCCAGAAATGCCGCCCGTCAAATTTCAGCTGTCATCGAGACTCTGCGTGCTCAAGGCAGGAGCCTTCGCGATATCGAGGAGTGGCAAGTAAAAACCATGCTCGATCACGTCAGGGCTGAGGAGCAGCAAAAGGCGTTGATGTTGCGCCTTGACACGATGAACGAGGGCTTCAAGAAAGGCGTCGATAGCGTACGTGAAGATATCGACGGGCTGAGAAGCACTTGGACGCGCATTATGTGGACCGCCGCGACCCCCGTGGTTGCGGCGATAGTCATCGCAGTGTTTACTCTAACGTTTGGGAAGGGCATGGGTTCTTGACGTGAACCCCGGCACGTGGTAGCATGGAACATCGTCTAGTATACCGTGATAGTTTCGGAGTCCGTCGCACGATGACCTCCGATGACGCGGAGCCCGGAGTAATCCGGGTTAATACGGAGCTCAACCTAGACGAAATTCTCGCTGGTGTTCAGCGCGACCGAGAGCTTCACCCGGTAAAGTCCAACAACAAGTTGGTCGCTCGGGTTCCCATGACAGTGTACGAGCAATCGATACACGAAAACTGGGACGAAGAGCGCTGGAAGCGGTGGCTCAACGACCCTCAAAACGACCCTTTTAGGGTTTGGCGGGGCCAAGTATGACGCTGGACGAGTTCATCGCGGTTATCCGGGGCTACACCGGATTTTTGGACCCCGAGGTCCAGACCGACACTTATCTGACCGCGTTCATCCGGCAGGGTGAGCGCAAGACGTCCAACGAACTACGCATCGCGGACATGATCCAAATCGACACTGCGACGCTGTTTCAACGGCGCGTGACGCTTCCCAGCGACTGGCTGGCGACGGATTTCGTGCGGGGGCCGGACGGCAAACCACTTCGCTTCAAGGCGCGTCAGGAGTTTTACGAGCTCAACGACGGTCGCAAATACTTCACGCAGACGGGTCGGTGGATCGAGATCGGCGGCGACCCGGATGCTGTCGACGGCAAGTCGATCGAACTGTCATACTTCGGCGACGTTCCGGCGCTCACCAACGACGCGATGAACCCCAGCTGGCTCGCCAACAAGTACCTCGAAGTGCTGGTTTCCGGTACGATGTTCTTCGCGATGGACGCGATGGTGGACCCGTCTGTTCCTTGGGGCGACAGATTTACGTCGGCCGTTGCCAAGCTGAACAGCAACTACATCGAAAGTCTGACCAAAGGCGGCACCATTGCCCGCCGCACAGGGAGTTTTGGCTGATGGGCCTTTCCACTTCTGGCGAAGCCGACGTCCTCAACGCCCTGCTTACTGGGCGGTACATTTCGCTGCACACGGGCGACCCCGGCAACACCGGGGCGTCGGAAGTGGCGGGCGGCGCTTATGTGCGGCAGGCTTACGGCGCTTACACCATTTCGGGCGGCAATCCGTCGGAGGCGTCCAACGACGCCACGATTGAATACCCCGTCTGCACCGTCGACTGGGGTATCGTCACGCACTTCGGTATCTGGACCGCGTCGACGGCGGGCACTTTCAAAGGCGGCAAGGTGCTGAACGCCAGCAAGACGGTAACCGTGGACGACGTGTTCCGCTTCCTTGCGGGTACGCTCGTTGTGACAACGGACGACGTGTAATGACCGTCAAGTACGGCACCAAAAAATACGGCAGCAACGTTTACAGCGGTGTCGACTATCGCTTAGGCGCTGCTGACCTTGGTGTCGGCGTCGAGTTTCTTGCAGCTGCGCAGCTTTCTATTTTTGCTGAGGGTTCCCTTTCGGTGCCCATCGCGTTTGACGCCGACGCTTCCGTGATCCATCCGATCAACGCCGCAGCGACACTGGGTGTTCCGGTGCTGCTGGAGGGCGCGGCATCCGTGCTAGTGGTCGGCGCGGCGGAGCTTGGAATACACGTGGAGTTGCGCGGGCGCGGGTCATTTGCGCTGAGCGCGGAAGCTTCCTTCAACGTACCCGTCACACTTTCGGCGGACGGTTGGTCCGGTCGTCTTTGGGACGACAATGTTATCGATGGCGCAGATTGGAGCCAGATCGCCGAAAGCGGTGACCTGTGGGTTCCTGTAACTCCGGTGGGCTGGAATGGCTGACACTACAACTACCAACTATTCGTTCATCAAGCCGGAAATCGGTGCGTCCGACAATACTTGGGGCACCAAACTCAACGCGGACCTCGATAGTGTCGACACCATTCTGTTCGGCAAGCTAGACAAGTCGGGCGGCACGATGACGGGCGCTTTGGTGCTCGCCGCCGACCCCGCTGCGGCGTTGCAGCCCGCCACCAAGCAGTACGTCGACAACCTTGCCGTGAACGTCGGTAAGCGCGGCACTGCTCGCGTCGCGACTACGGCCAACATTACCATCGCCACGGCGCTTAACAACGGCGACGCTATTGACGGCGTTACCCTCGCTACCGGTGACCTTGTTCTCGTCAAGTCGCAGACCGCCCCGGCCGAGAATGGCGTTTATGTGGTCGGTGTTACTCCGGCGCGTTCGTCGGAATTCGACACCTACAACGAACACCCCGGTTCGTTGATCGTCGTCCAAGAGGGTACGACGCTCGCTGACACGCTTTGGATTTGTACCTCCAATGCGGGCGGCACGCTCGGAACTACCGCAATCGTTTATACTCAGTTGCAGCTGACGCTCGCTGATGACTCGGTGACCAACGCCAAGCTCGCCAACATGGCGACGGCGACGTTCAAGGGCCGCACGACGGCTGGCACGGGCGACCCGGAGGACTTGACGGCGACGCAGGCGACTGCGCTACTCAACACTTTCACCACGTCGCTCAAGGGTCTTGTGCCGTCGTCGGGCGGCGCTAACGGTAACTTCCTGAAAGACGACGGTTCATGGGCAGCAGCCGGCAGGGTGCTCATTGGAACCATGACTATGTCTGGCTCCAATCAGACGTTGGCCATTCCTGCTGGTTATACGCGACTAGAGTGTGAAGTACTCAACGTCAGCAACACGTCTGGTACGGCGGACTTTCGTCTTGAATTAAGCTCTACTGCTGGGGCGGCATACGGCACTGCTATAGTTGTGGAAGCGGCCCTTGGCGCTGCCAGTTTGTACACGGGGCTGATCACCATATACAACGTCAACATCGCTGCCACCGGGTCTAAGTGGTTTGCGAAGCAATTTTTTAACGAGGGCGCTTCTAGCACAACGAACGTCGGTATAGTCATACAAACTAACACCGCTGCTGTTGTAAACATGATCAGGTTTAGCCTGTCTACAAACACCTTTGACAACGGCACCATCAAGGTTTACGGCGTAGCATGATCGAACCGGACGAACTCACTGTTTCAGACGGGGTGGCTTACGAAGCTTCGAAGGCGAAGAACTCGCTGTCGTGGCGCGAAGCTAACCTCGTCCGGTGGGACAATGGTAAAATGTCCCCAATCGGCGGGTGGGAGCGGTTCGACTACACGGCCCCGCCGACATGGGTTCGCGCCATCCACCAATGGTTCGACAACTCCAAGAACCTGTGGACGGCGTATCTTTGTGACGGGTTCCTGTACGTTGAGCACGACGGTGATCTGTTTGATATTTCCCCGACGCCCGCCATCCAACAATATGCGAGCGGCGGTTCGACAGGTGGTTACGGCGACGACACCTACAACGAGGACACATATGGAACGCCGCGCGACACCGTACCCAACCGCAAAGAAGCTGGCCCGGTGTTCAAGCTCGACAACTGGGGTGAAGATTTGCTCGCCATGTCGTCGGCAGATGGTCGGCTACTTCGGTGGGTGCCGACGCTGACCCCCGACCCGTCCGAGGTTGTGCCGAACGCGCCGGAGAATAACACGACGTTCGTCGTTACCCCGGAACGGTTCGTCATCCTTTTCGGTGCTGGCGGTGTTTTCAACAAGCAGCAGTGGTGCGATCAGGAAGACATCGAGGACTGGACCCCCGGCCTTACGTCGAAAGCGGGGTCGTACCCGGTGGAACCCGCTGCGCCGATCGTTGCCGCACTGAACATCGGCGAGCAGGGAAACTTGTTCTTCACCACCAAACTCGCGTACGTTACGCGTTACATCGGCCTGCCTTACATCTTTGAAAAGGGCGACGAGATTGGCGAGGGTGTCACCCCCATTTCGGCGCAGACTTTGGTCCGCGCTCTGTCGGGCAGCATCTGGGCGGCGCAGTCCGGTTTCTACTACTTCAATGGCACCAGCATCGAACCGATCCAGTGCGACATTTGGGATTGGATCGACGGGCTGATCAACTGGACCACTGCCCGCTTTACTGCTGCTGCCGTCAACATGACGGAAAATGGGGAGTACTGGTTCTTTTTCCCGTCCGGCGAAAGCGACCACAACGACATGGTGGCCATTTTCAGCTACAAGCCCACTTCACGTTGGTGGTCGATGGGCAAAGTTAGCCGGTCGGCAGGCTTCTCTGCGAACTTCACTACGTTCCCCGTGATGGCGGATCGCATGACGGTGTATCAGCACGAGTCCGGACAGCAATACCCCGACGCTCCGGAAAACCCGTGGGTCGAAAGCTACGTCGTCAACTTGAAAAGCGGCGGGGTGATGACGCAGGTCAACCAAATTTTCCCGGAGGTTGAGGGGGAGTATTCCGCCCTGCGTTTCAGCCTCGCGTATCGAATTCGACGCACGCCGGATGATGAGGTTTACTCCCCGAAGCGTCGTTTGCAGGCCAATGGTGCTGTCGACTTTGGCGTCGTCGGCAGGGACTTCCGGCTGAGGATTGACTATGAAGGGGGTTCCGTGCTACCGTGGGGCGTCGGTCCTATTCAAGTATCAGCAGCGCCGCGAGGGGTTAAACCGTGAGGACACCCCCCGCCCCGCAATTCAAGGACCCTCCCGAAACGCGAAAGATGCAGGATGTCATCGACTTCATGGGTCGGCAGTTCGACAAGCGCACCCCAGACAATGAGGTACGACGAGAATTGTTTCTCCGTGACCCAGATGGAGGCATCTGGTCGGTTGGCGTCGACAATACTGGGGCGTTCACGTCCACAAAGGTATCTGATGGCTGAGTTGACGGACCTCCGCGAACGCATCGACGACATGCTGGCCGCTTTCGGCGGTCTGTATACTCTGGACGATATCCTGCAGGCGATCGATGACGGCGAAATGCAGTCCTTCACCGATGGTAGCACGTGGATTGTTACACAGATCGCCAACTACCCACGCAAGCGTGTGTTGGAAGTGTTGATCGCGGTGGGTGACATGGCGAGTGTCCTCAAATTGCAGCCCGTCGTGGTTGACTTCGCGAAGTCGAACCAGTGCGACATGATTTCTACCATCGCGCGCCTTGGCTGGGAGGGACAGATGACCCCCGGCTGGAAACGCAGCGCATCAGTCTACGTAAGGACCTTGTAATGGGCGGCGGCGGGAAGACTACTACGACGAATGTCAACAAAACCGAGTTGCCGGCGTGGGTGAACAACGCGGGCAAGTCAAACTACGACGAGTCAGTACGTATTGGCGGGCTGCCTCAGTACTCTGGCACGCGCGTCGCCGACTTTACGCCCACGATGACGCAGGCGCTGTCGTACATCAAGGACAACGCCGGGGCGGGGTCTGTTGCAACGTCGCAGGCAGGGTCGATTTTCTCCGACATGAACGACCCGTCCAAGGTCCAGTCCCGCGTGTCGTCGTACATGAACCCGTGGCTCGACGAGGTGGAGTCCAAATCCCTCGGCGCCCTGGAAGATCAGCGCTTGCAAGCTATCTCCACCAACGCCGACGCCGCGACCAAGGCGCGTGCTTTCGGCGGTGATCGAGCGTCAGTAGTTGACGCAATCACCAATTCTGAGGCGACCAAAAACGCCGGGCTGTTGTCCAGCGCCCTCCGAAAGGAAGGGTACGACACCGCCATGACGAACCAGCGGGCCGACTCCATGTCTGCTGGGCAGGGCCTACTTTCGACGGGCGACCAGCAGACGTCCAATTACCTCAAGACCATTCAGGCGCTCATGTCGGGGGCCAACGTCGACCAGTCGATGGCGCAGTCCAAGCTGGACGACACTGTTCAGCAGTTCGAGAGCCCGCGCAATCAGGCCATCGACGACCTGAACCTTCGTATGCAGGCTCTCGGCATGGCTCCCTACAACACGTCAACTTCCGGCACATCGACCACCAAAACTCCGTCCACCTTCGACCCGGCGCAGTTGATCATGGGCATGCTTTCATTCGGATTGGGGTTGTAATATGGGTATGCTCGAGGACGTATACAGCTTTTTGCAGGCCCCGGCAGCGGCGCGCAAGGCCAATGAAGCGTTCAAAGCGGATACGATGTCCGCCGCGCCGACTATGTCGCAGGTGGAGTCGTTCCGACGCCCCGAGGAGCGCCTCGCGCCGGGTAATCCGTACCCGTTGGCGCTGAACCCCGGCGCGGCGACGAGTTCAATCGGCGCGCGGATGGGTACCCAGATGATCGGCCCCCCGATTGGCGGCAACATTCCGTCATCGATGGACCTAGCTGCCATTGCGGCGCAGGACGGTGCCAAAAAGGGCGGCTATGCCCCTTGGGGCGCAACTTCCCGGTCGTTATTCTTCAATGGGATGAACCCCGATCCCAAGAAGGACGACCTTGGGTTTGCAATCCCCAACGACCCCAATGCTGACCCGTGGGCTGGAATGCGTCGCCCCGGCGAAAAGGCGCGTCCACCCATTCCGGGACTCACGATGGGGAACGTTGTACGCGGCGTCGCGCCGAGGGTAAGTGTCGCCGGGTCGTCCACTGGCACCCAATACAACGTTGGCACCACGCTAAAAGGCACCAACGGGTACACCTACGCGCTTGACCCGTCGGGTCGGTTCGTCAATGTGAACCCGACTGGCGGCGCTGAACTGTACGCGGCTCGCACTGGCGGTGCCGGTTCGGTGGCGGAAATGGAGCGGCAGCACAGCGGTCGCCCCGAAGGTTCATATTCTGACGGTCGCGAGCCGAGCGGCACCGGTTCTTTGTGGTAAGAGGTTAACATGGCTGGCGGTTTCGGTAGCGCAATTTTGAATATCCTGGGGCAGTCGGACCCGCGCCGCCAGCTGATGGAGGCTAGCCTAGGCGGGGGTCCGACT
>Ga0247824_10000055_pt1 | contig 42060 bp, 28 predicted proteins | sample 13C_PalmiticAcid_FD_194412 | JGI IMG/M metagenome (GOLD analysis project Ga0247824, IMG submission 194412) | Soil microbial communities from agricultural site in Penn Yan, New York, United States - 13C_PalmiticAcid_Day48 | ecosystem: Environmental > Terrestrial > Soil > Agricultural land...
AACTTGGAGGGAGCCATCATTTGAGGTCTGAAGTCAAACAACCTGGAAGTGAGACCATCACACACTGTGTTGAACCGCACGTTTGCAGGCCAATCTCTGTTCCTTGCATAGGTACCTCACGTTCCTAAGTTTTGGCACATGACATTTATTCCTGAAGTGGGCCAATTAGATTCAACTTGCACAAAGTTGAAGCTCTTTCCTTCTTTCTTTCTCTTGCTCAACCAGTTCTGAGCTTCGGCCCCGGCCATTTCTTCCAACCCACAACTGAGATCCCTCAACCCAAATCTTGCTTCTTTTCCCCGCTGATTCTTTCATTCCAGCGTTGGCGACCTCCACTCCCAAACTCTGATCTGCCGCTGGTGTCAGGAAAACCACCTGCAATTTTGCTGTTTGTCCATCGCTTCAACTTTTGATTCTCCATTTCAAAACTAACCGATTCAATCAACAGTTCATCGTCTCTCTCCGGGATCTGAATTCCCGATAACAAGATGACGTCCGAGTCCCTGCATTCGCAGGTGAAGGCGGTTGAGGAGCAGAACTCCAGACTCCAGACCGACATTGCCGCGGCCCGGGCTGAGCTTGCCGCAGCCAAGATGGATATTGCGGCCCTGAAAGTCAAAAACGACAAAACCGAGGCGGAGAGATTTGCGTACGGAGTAGACCGCACTTTGGTCAGCTCCGTCAATATCGGGATTGTCGACGAAAACACCACGCTCCGAGTCGAGATCGAGGCCCTGAAGGCGGGGCCCACGGCCGGCGTACCGCAGCAAGCTTCTGATGGTGAAGAGGCGTCTCGCCGCAGCACGTCGCATTCCGAGCAGAACTGCAAGTCGTTCCAACTTCGTCCAGGTTCCGAGACGTGTCATTGCTAACAGTTGCCCAACGTGACAGCCCTCCTGCCCATTATCGCCTGGTCCAAGGTTGGGGTCGACAATCGTGGCGTCCCCTACCACGTGGATAACCCAACTGGGGATTTCATGACCTGCACCAACTCGGCGGGCCACACTGTCATGCGAGGCGATGCAATTGTCACTCACAACATACTGGAGGAGCGGGCCCGGCCGTACGCAGAGGATCCCCATTCCAGATGGTGGATTCTAGCCCAACGGCTTCCGGGTTCCCCGGCCAAAGGGTGGATGATATGGGGTGAAGTAGGCGTTACCGCAAAAGGAGGAAAGAAGCCGAATGGGAATGACGGAGAGGCTGGTGAGGAGCATGACGGAGATGAATATGACGGGGAGGATGGTGAGCAGTGTGACGGGGAGGATGGTGAAGAGGAGTATGAAATGGATGAGGAGTAATGATGGAAGTTAGGACCAAGATGTGGGGGATTACGACGGGGAGGATCGTGAGGGATGTTGTGAGAAGAACCCTGGGCAACCCATCGGACAAACTTTTCTGGAGACAAGTCCTCACAGCCTCTGGTAACCTGGTGTTTTATCTACAGCCCCTGTCCACAAAGAGACAAACTTCTAGTTTTTTCCTGTCGTACAAGAGAGATATCCCCGATCCCGCCTTGGAACACACTTGCTAACACCGACTTCTAAACCCGAGTCCACCCACTAGCATCTCCGGAAAGAAACCAACTCCGAAACATACCAACTCCAAAGAACCGTACGTGTATCGTGTCAAAAGAGTTAAAAAAGAGAAAAAACAAAGCCATAAGAATAATTCCCTCTCGACATTTCATCACAACCAAGAGGCTGGACCTCACATGACAACGTCCATGACAACGTCCTGCTCCTGGCGTGCCTTGAGAACGGCACGGTTGGCCAGGCGTGCGAGCTCGGCCACAAAGTCATCGACCATCTTCATGTGCGCCATCTCGTCGCGCGCTAGGCGGCGCAGGCGCATCTCCTTGATCAGGAGCGGGGCCGCGTTGAGCAGCTCGAGGTCGACGTCGGCGTGCGGATGGAGTGGGTTGTAAATGATGTGGCAGAAGATGTTCCATATCGCCGAGATGGGGTAGAAGACGGCCATCCTGCAGCGTCAGTTAGCATGGTAACTAAGTAGGTAAGGATGATGCCAAGGGAACTCACCAAAACACCTCCCCCATCAGATTGTGGACGATGGTGCGCAGGTAGACGAGCGTCGAGCGGCTCGCCTCGACGGCCAACGCAAGACTCGAGCTGACGCCGTCCATCTCGAAGCTCTGCTGGGCCGTCCAGGACCGACACCTGCCCGTGGCCGCGTGGATTGTGGCCACCAGATGGTGGTACTCGAAGTACACCATGACTCGTTCCATTTTCCTCAGCTCCGACAGCTCCGGCTGCGCCAGCTGGTCCCGCATGGACAATGACGGCCGGAAGCCCAGCGGCACCGACATTCTCCAGGCCTCGAGCTCGTCGTCGAGCTGGCGGATGTCCCTGATGAGCTCGGCGTCCGACTTGCGCATGGCGCGGGCCGAGTAGAGCAGCGTGTACGTTTTGCTCTTGATGATGTCGAGCCGCACGTCGCCCGGCAGCAGGGGGACGAGGGTGTCGTCCAGCATCAGGTGCTCAAACTCGGGCCGGTCGTCGACGTATTTGAAATCCAGGTAGCCGGCCGGCAGGGTGAGGTCGCAGTCGTCGTCGTTGATGGACGGCGGCTGGCCGGTGCGCAGCGAGATCTCCTTGTCGTTGCAGTAGATCATCCAGAAAAGCTTGCGGAGCTGGTTCTTGACCCGCCACGAGTGGTCAACGTCCTCGTGGAGCGACAAGGGCGGGACCACGATGGTGTTGGCACCGAGCGTGAACATCATGCGGCAGGCGACCGAGTGGAAGACGGCCGCTTTTTGGAGTTGGCCGAGCAGCAGGTGGTACAAGGCCTGATGGTCAGCTGAGGAACTTGACTTGACGGAAAGAATCTACTCACCAAGATGAAGCACGTTTGCAACCCGTCGATCGTGGTCTCGTGGAGAACCTGGGGGAGCAGGTACTGTGCCTGCACGGCGCACTCCTCGCTGTCGAGTGACGGCATGGACGTTGGGTACATGTGGTGGAGGGTCAGGAGCGAGAGAAACGAAAAGATGGAGGCTCGGGCAGCCACCGACTCGAGCGAGCACCGCCCCGTCCGCTCGTCGTAGGCCACTTCGATGGTCCGCTGGAACAGAACCGTGTCGATCGCGGGCCATATCCGCTTGAAGGGGTTTGCCGAGAACATCTCGAGGGCCTCTTCGACGACCCGTCGCTCGGGGAGGTCCATCCCGGTGCTCAGGTGCACCATGTTGGTGCACAAAAAGGCAGGATGCACGCCGTGGCGCATGCGGGACGACGGCGCGGCGGCGCAGAGGGCCTGCAGCGGTGCGCTCTCGCCGGTCCGGGAGGCGATCCACCGCTGCCCCTCGGCGGAGAGGAAGGGGATGCCGTTGTGGAGACTGATGTCCCCGAGATGGCGGCCGGCAAAGTGGAGCTTCCCGAATACGGGCCCTTGCACAGGGGCCGGGGACTCGGCACGGATCGGCGAGTCTGCGAAATGCTCCGACAGCTGGTAGCTGGGGGACGTGACCAGGCTCGAGTCAGGGGTCCCGTAGGTCGACGGGTTCGTATCTGCCGTGGACGAGGGCGTAAAGGGCGCGCTCCAGCTCACCGGCGGCTGCCTGTCCGGCAGGCTCTGGGGCGAGGGGATGCAGTCCAGGGCCAACACGGCCGGGTCCTGCAGCTGCTCGGGCTGCTCGACTCGGTCCACAGCATTCGCGGGCCTTGATGTGGACGGTCAGTCTACGGGACACGCGGCTCTTCCATATTAACACTAAAAAAGCAACACACTTCTTCGCCTTGCCCCTCCGCCTGGTGGAGATGGGGCGGTTGAAGGTGCAGGGGAGGTCATGATGGCGGCACCAGTCGCAGCGCGGAGCAGCGGCATCGCATTGGATCTAGAACTGGCTGTCAGTTTCACTTTCATGGAGGGAGAAGCACAGCGGGAATAACGTGGACATGCCTTGCGCTGGTAGCATGAGTCGCATGCCCTCTTCCTCATCCTTGCTCGATGCCCGATGCCCGATACTTGTCACGGTTGGTGCTGCAGTGCACAAAATGTGCAGTCCTGGTCTGGTCTTCACTAAACTCTAATATTTGAATGGGGTCCGCGGGGGCCACGACAGGAGATTGAACGGTGCTCATGCCTTGATCAGCGGTAACGGCCCGCGTTTTTGGCTGAAACGTGTCACCCCTGTGTCTCTTAACTGCCCCCCAACCAAGACATCTTTGTCAGCGGCTTTGTGCAAAGCAAACGTCAGCTCGCTTGAATAAGATCGGTCCAATCACACCCCGGAGCAAACAGGGGCATTAGCTAAGCGGCGAGTTGGGGCCAAGACGCGGCCCAACGGTCGCCAACGACGCGCACTCTCTCACTGCCACTCGCTGCCGCTCAATCCCACTCAGTTTTTGCCCGCAACCGCACAGCCAGGGGAGGGAGGCAAGTTGCAACGACGCAGCCGCACTATATACCACAGCATCCCACCATGTCCCGCTTCCTTCGCCATGGACCTCCAGCTCCCTCGCCCTTACCACGGGCCTTCCGACCCATCTCACACTTCTCAGTCAGAGTCAGCGTCGCCCTCAACCACAGCGTCAACCTGCGCTTGCCCCACTGCCAAGAGCCCTCCTCCGCCTCACTCCCGCCATGCCGGGATCCAGCAGCAGCATGACGCCGTCAGAAAATGACACCCCCTGGGTCCTCGAGCCCAAGCAGGCCCGCGGCCATCTCGGCCCGGACCTCACCCCCCGCCGCCTGGGCATCACCTGGAAGGACGTGACCGTCAAGGCCGTCGCCGCCGACGCCACGGTGCACGAAAACTTTGCATCCCAGTACAACCTCCCCCAGAAGATGCGGGACTCGCGGCAGAAGCCGCCACTCAAGACCATCCTCGATGGCAGCCACGGCTGCGTCAAGCCCGGCGAGATGCTCCTCGTTCTGGGGCGTCCCGGGTCCGGGTGCACCACGTTGCTCAGCGTGCTGGCCAACCGCCGCAGGGGGTACACGAGTGTCGACGGCGACGTCCACTACGGCGCCATGGCGGCGGCCGACGCCGAGCAGTACCGCGGGCAGATCGTCATGAACACAGAAGACGAGCTCTTTTACCCGTCTCTGACCGTCGACCAGACCATGGACTTTGCGACACGGCTCAAGGTGCCGTTCAACGCGGCTGAGGACAAGGAGAAGCTGCGCAGGGAGACGCGCGACTTCCTCCTCGAGTCCATGGGCATCAGCCACACGCACTCGACCAAGCTCGGCAACGAGTTCATCCGCGGCGTGTCGGGCGGAGAGCGCAAGCGCGTATCCATCGTCGAGTGCATGGCCACGCGCGGGTCCGTCTTTTGCTGGGACAACAGCACGCGCGGGCTGGATGCCAGCAACGCTCTCGAGTGGGCCAAGGCGGTCCGGGCCATGACCGACGTGCTCGGGCTGTCCTCGATCGCCACCCTGTACCAGGCCGGCAACGGCATCTACCACCTGTTCGACAAGGTGCTGGTGCTGGACGGCGGCAAGCAGATCTACTACGGCCCGATGAAGGAGGCCAGGCCCTTTATGGAGCAGCTCGGCTTCGTGTGCCAGGAGGGCGCCAACGTGGCCGACTTTTTGACCGGTGTCACGGTGCCCACCGAGCGCCGGATCCGCCCCGGCTGCGAGTCGACGTTCCCACGAACCGCCGACGCGGTCAAGGCAGAGTACGAAGGCTCAGCCATCTTTCCCGCGATGCAGGCGGAGTACGGCTACCCGACGAGCCCCGACGCCCAGGAGAACACGCGAGTCTTTCAGCAGGGCGTCGCCGCCGAGAAGCACAAGCTTCCCGAGAGCAGCCCCCTGACCGTCAGTTTTCCGATGCAGGTCAAGGCGTGCGTCATCCGGCAGTACCAGATCGTCTGGGGCGACAAGGCGACCTTCATCGTCAAGCAGGTCTTCACCCTGATGCAGGCGCTGGTGATGGGCTCGCTCTTCTACAACGCCCCCAACAACTCGGGCGGCCTGTTTGTCAAGAGCGGCGCCCTCTTCTTCTCGCTGCTCTACAACGCCCTGCTGTCCATGACCGAGGTGACCGACTCGTTCAGCGGCCGGCCGATCCTCGTCAAGCACAAGTTCTTTGGCTTCTACCACCCCGCCGCCTTCTGCATCGCTCAGATCACGTCCGACATCCCCATCATCCTGTTTCAGATCACCATCTTCTCCACCGTCCTGTACTTTTTGGTCGGATTTACCGCGACGGCTGCCGCCTTCTTCACCTACTGGATCATCCTGGTGGCTGCTACCATCGTACGTACATACCCCTGTTTTTGCTCGAAAGCAATGACTAACATGACCAGTGCATGACGGCCCTCTTCCGAGCCATCGGCGCCGCCTTTGCGACGTTCGATGAAGCGGCCAAGCTTGCAGGTCTCACCATCACCTCGGCCATGATGTACACGGGCTACATGATCCAGAAGCCGCAGATGCACCCTTGGTTCGTGTGGCTCTATTGGATCAACCCGCTCGCCTACGCCTTCGACGCACTGCTGTCCAACGAGTTCCACGGCAAGATCCTCGACTGCTTCGGCAACAACCTGATCCCGAACGGCCCTGGCTACTTTGACTCGGCCCACCAGTCCTGCGCCGGCGTCACCGGATCGGTGCAAGGCCAGACCTGGCTCACCGGCGACCAGTACCTCGCGGGTCTCACCTACAGCCACACGCACATCTGGCGCAACCTGGGAATCATTGTTGCCTGGTGGGCTCTCTTTGTCATCATCACCGTCGTCTCGACCATGCGTTGGCGCGCTGCTTCCGAGGGCGGCTCGACCCTCGTCATCCCCCGCGAGCGGTCCAAGTTTCTTCTGCCAGCCCAGCAGCAGGATGAAGAGGCCAAAATTGCCACCGAGAAGAACGCCGGCAGCAACGCTGTCACGAGCTCGGACGACGCCGAGCAGGTGCTCATCCGCAACACGTCCATCTTCACCTGGAAGGACCTCTCGTACACCGTCAAGACGCCCGACGGCGAGCGCCTCCTCCTCGACAAGGTGCAGGGCTGGGTGAAGCCGGGCATGCTGGGCGCTCTCATGGGGTCGTCGGGGGCCGGCAAGACGACGCTCCTCGATGTGCTTGCGAATCGCAAGACCGAAGGCACCATCCGCGGGTCCATCCTGGTCGACGGCCGGCCGCTGCCCATCTCGTTCCAGCGCTCGGCCGGTTACTGCGAGCAGCTCGACGTCCACGAGCCGTTTGCGACGGTGCGTGAGGCCCTCGAGTTCTCGGCCCTTCTCCGGCAGCGGCGGGACATCCCCAGGGAAGAAAAGCTCCGATACGTCGACACCATCATCAACCTGCTCGAGCTGCAGGACCTCGCCGACACGCTCATTGGCCAGCCGGGCGCCGGTCTCAGTATTGAGCAGCGCAAGCGCGTGACCATCGGCGTCGAGCTCGTGGCCAAGCCCAGCATCCTCATCTTCCTTGACGAGCCCACCTCGGGTCTCGACGGGCAGTCGGCCTACAACACGGTGCGCTTTCTGCGCAAGCTCGCCGACGTCGGCCAGGCCGTGCTGGTGACGATCCACCAGCCGTCGGCCCAGGTCTTTTCCGTCTTCGACACGCTGCTGCTGCTCGCCGGCGGCGGCAAGACGGTCTACTTTGGTGACATTGGCGAGAACGGCCAGACCGTCAAGGGGTACTTTGAGCGCTACGGCGTCCCGTGCCCCGAGGAGACCAACCTGGCCGAGCACATGATCGACGTGGTCTCGGGCCCCCTGTCGCAGGGCAAAGACTGGAGCCAGGTCTGGCTCGCGTCCCCCGAGCACGAGGCCGTGACCAAGGAGCTGGACCAGATCATCAGCAGCGCGGCGTCCCAGCCCCCCAAGACGACCGACGACGGCCACGAGTTCGCGACGCCGCTGTGGGAGCAGATCAAGCTGGTCACGCAACGGACCAGCGTGTCGCTGTACCGCAACACGGACCACGTCAACAACAAGATCGCGCTGCACATTGTCAGCGCGCTCTTCAACGGCTTCTCGTTCTGGAAGATTGGCCACTCGGTCACGGACCTGCAGATGCGCCTCTTCACCGTCTTCATCTTTGTGTTTGTGGCCCCCGGCGTCATCAACCACATGCAGCCGCTCTTCATCCAGCGCCGCAACATCTTTGAGACGCGCGAGAAAAAGTCCAAGATGTACTCGTGGGTCGCCTTTGTCACGTCGCTCATCGTCTCCGAGGTGCCCTACCTCTGCATCTGCGCCGTCGTCTACTTTTGCTGCTGGTACTTTACCGTCGGCTTCCCGGTCGACGCGAGCCGGGCCGGGTCGACCCTTTTTGTCATGCTTATGTTCGAGTTTGTCTACACGGGCATCGGCCAGTTCGAGGCCGCGTACGCGCCCAACGAGCTGTTTGCGGCGCTCGTCAACCCGCTCGTCATCGGCATCCTCATCTCGTTCTGCGGCGTGCTCGTGCCCTACTCGCAGATCCAGGCCTTTTGGCGCTACTGGCTCTACTACATCAACCCCTTCAACTACCTGATCGGGAGCATGCTGGTGTTTGACATCTGGGGCACCGAGGTGACGTGCACGCCGGGCGAGCTCGCCGTGTTTGATCCCGCCAACGGCACCACGTGCGGGGAGTACCTGGCCGGGTACATGCAGGGCATGGGCGGCGGCTCGAAGCTGCTCAACCCGGGGGCGACGCAGCAGTGCCAGGTCTGCCCGTTCAGCAGCGGCAGCGTCTACCTGCAGGCGCTCAACCTCCACGAGTACTACTACGGGTGGCGGAACGCGGGCATCGTGGTGCTCTTTGCCATGAGCTCGTACGCCCTGGTGTTTTTGTTCATGAGGCTGCGGACCAAGACGTCCAAGAAGGCCGAGTGATTTTTTTGTCTTGTTGGGTTGTTCTCCCCTCTGGTGTTTGTCTGGCATCGTTTGTATCATAGTTAGACTAGAGGAGCATCAGCATACGGCCACCGGTAGCTCGGGCTTAATGATATCACATGTACTGTCCAGGGGTCCGAAATCGGTCCTGTCTTGGGGTGTTCATTGTGTGACGAGGTTCGCGAGGGTGAGACTCGCCCCCTGAACGTCACATCGTGTCTTGGCAGCATGAAGGTTGAAGGGAGAGTAAGCCATACATTTCATTTCCAATAGATCGCGTATCTAACTAGGAGCAGGTTGATTCGCTGGATGCACCTGCGCAAATCAAACCCATCATTTTGTCCCCCAGATTGTGGGACGTCGCACAAGGAATCGAGGTTCGTCTCAGTTTGGTCACCACTTGCTTCACCCACTGATCATCACAGGCAAGGAACGGGCTCACACGTCAAATCATGAATTGCAACTCATAAACAAGCATCTATCAAACAGCCTTTTCGATACATAGGAGCAAGCGTTGACCCAAATCCAACCCCCCCAAAAAAGTCCTTTACAGCCCTCTCTCCCTCAGCACCCGGCGCAGGGTCTCGGCAAAGTTGGCGACGTACTCCGGGTTCAGCATGGTATAGTGGGCGCCCTGGACGTCGTGGAAGCGGACCTCGGTGCGGACAAAGTCCTTCCAGGCCGACAGGCGCGACTCGACCCAGTCCTTGCGGTCCTTGGCGACGTGGCTCAGGGGGTCGGCGACGAAAATGTCCATCGACTTGACGTTGCCGGCGGGCTCGTAGTCGACGGCCAGGCCCTGCATGTTGCTGGCGAGGCCGACCCACAGGAGGTAGTACTCCTCGCTGAGGCCGAGCTCGTCCCAGCGGGCGGCGTCCGAGTGCTGGCGCAGGTAGCGGATGGCGTCGAGCCGGCGGCCCTGCTTGTTGAACTCGCACAGCTGCGCCTTGTGCGTGTAGGCCGTGGCCTCGTCCATGAGGCCGACAAAGTAGAAGAGGTGGATGACGCACTCGTCCCACAGCAGCTCGCGCATGCGGAACTTGATGTGCGGCGGCAGGTTCCAGCTGCCGCAGTAGGCGACCTCGTCGCCCTCGGCCTCGAGCAGCTTGCCGATCTCGAAGGCGACCATGCCGCCGAACGAGTAGCCCGCGATGGCGTACGGGCCCTGGGGCTGCCGCTTCTTGATGGCCGCGCGGTACGTCTGGAACACCTCCTCGAGCGTCTTGAAGGGCGTCTCGCCCTCGGACGCGTTGAAGCCCTTGGCGCGGAACGCGTACACGGGGCGGTCGCGGATGCGGTGCGCGAGATTGACAAAGACGAGCACCTCGCCGACGCCCGGGTGCACGAGCCAGAGCGGCGTCTTGCTGCCGTTGGGCTGCAGCGTGACCACGGGGTCGTACTCGTGCGGCTTCTTGTCCGTCTCGACCACGGCCCCCGTCAGCTTGGCGATGCGCGCCGACAGGCCGCGGATCGTGGGGTTGTTGAGCAGGTCCGTCAGCTTGATGGGGTGCTCGACCAGGTTGGGCAGCTTGTTCATGCGGTGCATGATGGCGACCAGGTCCATGGACGTGGCCCCCGTCGCGAGCACCGAGTCGTTGACGCCAAAGTCGTCCTCGGCGCTCAGCTCGAGCTGCTGCCGCACAATGTCGAGGATGGCCGCCTCGTCGTCGTTCTCGGGGTCGCTGCGCGTCGCGAGGCGGTACCGCTTGACGGCCTCGTCGTTGAGCGCCTGCTGCGCCGCGAAGGCGCCGCTCTCGAGGCTGGCCTTGAGCTTGGCCCGAGAGAGCTTGCCGAGCGTCGACTTGGGCAGGTCCTGCGCGCGCAGGGGAATCACGCGCGGGCGGGACCGGGTGTGCAGGCTCACGACGCGCGCAATGTTGCGCTGCGTCTCGAAGCGGGCCGCGTCGTCGGCCTCGTCGTACGAGGGCAGGTAGAGCACCGCCACGACCTCGGTGTCCATCGAGGCATCGCGCGTGCCGAAGCAGCAGAAGTAGCTGGGCGTGGCACCGGGGATCTCGGCCTGCTCGAGCGAGGCGTCGAGCTCGTGGGGGAGGTACTTGACGCCGTTGATGTTGACCATCTCCTTGGTGCGGCCGTCGAGGTGCAGGCAGCCGCTGCGGTCGAGGTACGCCAGATCGCCCGTCCGGAACCAGCCGTCAGCCGTGAAGGCCTCGGTGGTCGCCGTGTCGTTGTTGTAGTAGCCCTTGAACAGCACGTCGCCCTTCAGCTCGAGGCTTCCGCGCTCGCCGGGGGCGGCATCGCCAGAGCCGTCGAGGCGAGTGACGCGCATCTGCAGGCCCGGCATGCACTTGCCGAGCGAGGCGAACTCGTTCTTCTCGGCGTGATCCCGGCTGGGGCACTCGGTGTTGTAGATGCACCCGGCGCACGTCTCGGTCATGCCAAAGGACGGCTTGAAGACGTCGGGCTGCGCGCCGTACTTGGCCAGCAGCGGCTGCAGGGCCACGCAGACCTCGATGACGTTGGCCTCGCCGCCCGTGTCAAGGAACAGGGTCTCGAGGTTGAGGTCGGCATCGAGGGTCTCGGTCTTGCCGGCCTCGAGCTGCCGCCGCAGCTTGGCGAGCAGGAAGTTGGGCGCAAAGGTGCGCGACACGCGGTGGCGGCTGATGAGGTTGAGGAGGTGCGCCGGGTCGACGAGCACGTTGGCCGCCGGGACCTGGATCTGCGAGATGCCCGACACGATGGCGTAGAGGTGGCAGTGGACGAGGTTGGCCACGTGGTCCATGTTGACCCACGACAGGAACGGGCTGCCGGGGTAGCGCAGGTTGGCCGCCTCGGTCTTGCCGCGGAACGCAGCAAAGAGCTGCTGGTGCGTCAAGGGCACCGCCTTGGCGTTGCCGCTGCTCCCAGACGTGAGCATGAGGGCGACGACGTCTGAGGCCGACGGCTTGAACGCCCGACGGGGGGCCGCAGCCGACGCTTCGAGGTCGAGATCCTCGACGGACCGCGTGTCGATGCGCTTCTCGGCCGTGTGCTCCTCAAAGGGCTCCACGAGGGCGCGGCGGGTCAGGCAGAGCGGCCCGTCGAAGGTCTTGTACAGATGGCTCAGGTGCTTCTGCCTGTCGCTCTCGTTCTGGCTGAACATGGCCGGGCTGGTGACGGCGGGGATGCCGCCGGCCAGCAGGACGGACCAGTACCAGACGATGCTCTCGAGGGCATTGTCGAAGTGGACGAGCACGACCGAGCCGGGCTTGGACACGGCGAGCTTCTGGAGCTTGGCCGCGTTGGTCTCGGCCGTGTCCAGCAGCTCGCGGTACGAGAGCTTCTGGGCCACGGGTGACTCGCCGGCGGTGGCGGGCGAGTACGAGACGATGCCCTCGGTGGTGTGGTCGGCGGCGTGCCTGAGGGCATCGATGATGTTGTCAAAGGGGTAGTCAACCCCTGAAACCGCGAGGGAGCCCATGGTGGGGTGATGTGTGTGTGGACTTGCACGTGGAATAGATTTGAGGAATTCAAAGTCTCTCAGGACCCTGCGGTACAACTGCAACACTCATCAATTCCGAGGCCCAACAGTCGACAGATCGTCCGCCTTTTAAGCACCTTCGGACGACACTGATTCAGGGGCTTTGCTCGCCGACCTCGACTACTCCAAGGCATCCTTCAGCCACGCCGGCGCGCAAACATAGGTCTGCCTCGAAGTTGCTATCTTGGCGAAGTCTCTATGGCAATGTAGCATTCAGGAACGTAGGCCCAGCTGACGGCAGGCCCACTCAAGCTCACCCTTCTGGCCTTGCACAGCGAATGTAACCCTCAGCCTCGACCGCATGTACTGTGTACACAGTAACCTCGATACTCTCGTCCGTCAGCCTGCAGCGTACGCAGATCCAGCGGCTGGTTCTAAGTCGGGAGAACGTACGATTCCGTCTGACATGGGATAGATTGGCATCCGCAACCGCCGGCAGATGGCCACCAGTGTCAGACCTTGGCTGCCGCCGGCGTCCCGAAGCCCCTGCAAACCCGATACTTGCTCACTCCGGTTCTGGTCAATGTCGAGCGGGCGGATTGGAGCCTGCGGTCGGAGGAGGCGAGTGCGACCAGGCCCTGGGCTGCTTCCCGAAAGTCTTGGAGGCGAGTGACAGCGTTGCACTCGCGGTTTAGGCTTGACCCCCGGCCCCTGTGATCGCCATCGCGGCTACGTGCCAAGAGCTGGCTCATGGCGCGCGCAGCTTGGCATGCGGAGGTTCACCGAAGTCGCTGCGGGCTGAAAACAGTAAAGACAGACGAGCAGTGATGCGGAGCATGGTTCCGCCGTCGGTGGATATCACGTCAACACGTCCTTGGAACATGCCAGGTTGCTGCCAGGTTGCCACCGGGCCGGGGTACAGGGCGACGCTGCGGTTTGGTACCATTCGCCCTGAATGCACAGCGCTAGTGTGCATCTGTAGGCTCTCGGGGTTGAGGGACGGCTGGTGCTGGTGCTGCCATTGGCCGCTCCGTCCGCTCCGGGGCCGTTGCAGGCGATTCAGGGGGGCACACAGCCCTCAACCGCTCTCCGAGCCGGACGCCACCGAGACGCTTGGGGAAGGATTCTTCCGACTCGATGCGAGTTCCAATTAAGCTTTTCCGTTCAGCCTCAACTTGGTTAGGAGCCAGGAATGCGAGGCGCAACGCCGCCAGGCTGTCAGCCATAAGCGAAGACGACCCTGCGCCCCAAACGGCCCGGATGCCCATGTCATGCCCCATGTCGGAGAAACCGCAATCGCCCATGGGCCATCGGGTTTTGCACGCTGGCCAGCCAAGCATCACGCCATGCGGGCGGGAGGCAATCTGACGATCTGACCTGGCGTGGTCTGTTGAAGGAGCCGAAACATCCCTTTCCAGGGTAGCATCCTACATACCAGACTGCAGGCGGCTTCGAGAAGCGGTGCTGCACCTCGCTGATCTCCCTGCGAGATGGGAGCAGTGGAGACTATCACGGCGATCTACGGGGTTTCTCGGTGATCCCAACATTGAACAGAACGAGACGGAGCCACAGCGGTCGTGTTTGAAAACTGATCAATTTAGACTACGCAGCGCACTTTAAAGAATCTAGAGAAAAAGCTAAGGGTCGAAATCTGAAAGCCCCATCTATCAATACAGTCTAGAACGGCGAATCAAGCCCTGATTTTGTGCGCCGTAAGCAGGAGCACCTCCTGGCAAGCTTCCGACTTTGCGTACTGCGCAAACTCGTCCCTCCACGCATCATCGACGAGCCTGGCGATGCGCCGGCACGCCTCGTCCATGTCGGGCTCGCTCACGAGGCTGTAGCTCGCGCGCAGCTGGCAGGCCTTGCGCGGGTTGGGCAGGAAGGCCATGCCTGGGATCGCCAGGATCCTGTTCTCGATGCCCTTCTTGCTCAGCATCTCAAAGCTGTCCTTGCCGGCCGGAAGCAGGAGCTTGAGCCAGAAGAACATGCCTGCTGTGGGAACATCCCAAGTCGCCCGCCCCTTGAGGTGGCGCTCGGCTGCTGCAGCGAAGGCGTCTCGCTTGTGCCGGTAAAAGTCGGCGGCTTTGGCGCAGTGCTCGATGAACCCAGTGTAGCCCCAGTGGCGGAAAAGGGACAGGGCCAGCACCTGCGTGGTCGAGGACGGCTGGAGGCTGCAGAAGATCAGCATCAAACTCGCGGTGTTTTTTTCTGGGTGTGACATACTTGATATTCTCGGTGATCTTGACCACCTTCTGGACCGCGGGCACCGGCCCCGTAAGGATGCCAAGCCGCATGCCAGAGCTGACAATCTTGCTCAGCGAGTCGAACCGCATCACGCGGCCCGTCTCGCCGTTGACTTCCTGCTCGAGCGCCAGGTAGCTGCGCGCCCGCTTGGACGGGTCTTCCTCAAAGTTGAGAAAGTAGTAGGCGTCGTCTTCAAAGATCATGAAGTTGTAGCGCTTGGCCAGACGGAGGCTGCAAGGAGGTCAGCAGTTGAGCGTTTAGGTGCGCGTAGTTACAACACTCACATTCTGGCCTTGTTGATCTCCGTGCACGACCGCCCCGTTGGGTTTGACCCTGTGGGGACCGTGTAGAGGACTTTGGGGAGACGGCGGTTCTCGGGCCACGTGGAGAGCACCCGCTCAAGGTCGGACGGGTCAACGCCATCCGCCCCTGAGCAGACCTCGACAAGGTCATGGCCATCTGCTCGCAGGAACGCAGAGACTCCGCTGAAACAAGTTAGCAAAACTCAGGAAAAAAGCGTAGACTCTGTACTCACGGATAAGCAGGTCTGTTTGGAGGCAGTCAGCTCAGTGTTCCAAGATTGGGACAGGTTAAAACTCACGTTTCCAACAACACCGAATCACCAGGATCAGTAAAGACCTGGAAGGCCTTGTGGATCAGCTCCTGGCTGCCGTTTCCGACGCAGCAGGTCCAGCTGGTGGCACTGCCGACGCCGTGAACGGCCTGCTGGAGGCCCTCAAACCACTGCCCCGCTGTTAGTCTTTGGAGCGAGCAATGAGAGCTGGGTATAACAAACCTTGATGAGTCCCGCATGGCCGGCGGGAAGGCCGTACTGGAGCGCCTCGGCCAGCGCGGCCTCGTCCAAGACCAGAGTCTTCTCCTCGGGCCCCTTCAGGGTGACCGAGATCTTGGAGAAGGGGAAATTCTCAGGGTTGGGTTTGCCTGCAAGGTCAGCCCAGCACAACGGGCGAGACGGCATCGAACCCACCAGCAACAAGCGAAATCATGCCCGGGATGGCCTCGAGCGGGAGCAAGCTGCGAACTGCACAGGGTCAGCATAAAAAAGTTGTACAATGGACGGACCCGACTGACTGGCTCCCGGTTCCCAGCGCTGCACACGCCTCGAGAATAGGGGTGTTGGGTCGAAGACCAGGCCCTCGGGCTCGAATGCCATAGACCCCATTGTTGGACAAGGTGATGCGGTGTACCTGCGTCTTGCGAATCGGTTGCGCGTCCTGCGGGATGTCTAAAGTGCCAAAGTGGGGGGAGCTCATCAAGATCGAAGATGATACTGGGGACTTAAAGGAAACGCGTTATGGCGACTCCTGATGCGACGGGGCCAGGCTGGCAACCCTCAGCTGCGCCTCACCTCTTCTCAGCCCATGTGAATGTGAAATAAAGCCCGGATCCTGGCACTCGACGGAGGTTGCCATGCATGCTGATTTCCTCGGTCAGGCAGTTTTTAGCGCAGACAGTCACATCCCAAGTGGAGGGCGAGATGATCACCGTCATGACTCGTTCCATGTCGACTGCCCCTTGCCTCGATCTGATAAGACCGGGTCCTCTTGCTGCCTGCGGACGCAGTATCCGGCGCTTGGCCAAAGGAAGCCGTGAGGCAAATTGCCAAGACGGTTCCTGGTCCGGCTCCGTAGCTGCAGATGTGTGTCGGGACGGGTGTTTGCGTCGGTGAACCTTCTGGGCGATTCTCGGTTTCCCACCTGGCTGCACTGTACGGAGGTTGTAGCAAGGGTGGGGCGTAGGGCTGGGCAGGCGGACTACATGGGGCCTCATGTCACGGTATTGTCACTTTGTGCCTCGTGTCTTCTAATTAAGACAGTACACAGTACGTAAGAAAGAGTCTACATGGTGGACCTGGGGTTGCGTGTGGACCATGGACGGCGGTTCCGAGTTTGGGCCGTCAGACAGCGGAGGTTGGCCCGACGGTTTGCATAGCCGCGGGGTCTGAGGAAGCGATGTGGTCGTGTGCGGTTGTGGGTTGTGGGTTGTGGGTTGTGCGTGGCCAGTGTGGATCCGGCCGGACCTGGTTCAGTTGACAGACATTGTATACTTGGTAGTAGTCTCGCTAACCAACGCTACCCTGGATGGGCCAGGATACGACGCCGTCCGGGGCGGTGGGCCTGGGTGTCAACTGGCCGACTTACGGTTCCACAGCATGAGGGAGGAGGCAGGCCCGGGTGACAGAGGAAGGAATACGAAAATGACCGAGAGCTAATTAAGCCATAGGACACAATATGTTGGTGGTGCAAGACGATGGCATCATGGCAGCCGTCGGCTGTCTCGGAGTGAGCCGCCAAGAGGAGGGCTGAAGCTAAGCAATTGCCAATGCGGGCCCTAGAGGCGATGATCTCTGGGCATTACTCTGGGCACGGCTGGGCATGGCTGGGCATTGCGGCAAGTCGGAGCCGAAAGTTTAACCCCCCTGTCCCATACGGCGACCCCTGAACGGCGCCCAGAGGCCAGATAGGGGGCCTGCAGCTGCGTCTGCAACCCACCATCATGCGCCCCCCGTTATTAACCAAGCGTGGGCCAGGGGGGGTGATGCGCCGGCAAGGGCAATATATTCTGGAACCAACGTGGAGGCTCTCGGGTACGTCAGCTTCCTCCCTCTTCGGCTCGTGTCCACGCCATCCTTTGTCCTTCCGCGCGTCCCTCGAGCCCATTAAACACCTCAGTCGGCGGCACACCTTCTGCAAGTCAAAAATGTCAGGTTTCTTGGCTCAGTCCCTCTCGCGAGCATCCCGACCCGTCACCGTGTCAGCATCAGCAGTTCCCCTCCTCCGCCGCCATCAACCCAGGGCCGCATTCCACCATTGCCAAGCACTCGCCATGAAGGTCGCTCGCGTCACATCGTGGGGCTCTGCCCCTGAGTTCTCGTCGGCTCCCGACCTGCCCGCGCCCTCGCCCTCGCAGGCCCAGGTCAAGGTCGTGGCCGTCGCCGTGCCCCCGCTGGTGCGCGGTCGCGCCATCGGCAAGCACCCCAGCGCCCGCGGCGCCGCCCTCCCCTACGACCCCAGCGTCGACGGTGTCGTCCAGGACGAGGCCTCGGGCGACCTCTTCTACGTCAACCCCATGGCCGCCTCGCTCTTTGCCGAGCGGGCCAACATTGAGCGCCACATGCTCGTCAAGCTCGCGCCGGGAGCGGATGCCGTGGCCGTTGCCACCCTCGTCAACCCCGTCGGCAGCAGCTGGATGGCCCTGCGCTGCCGCGCCCTCCCCGGCACCGTCGAGGGGGCTACCGTTCTGGTCCTGGGCGCCACCAGCACCAGCGGCCGGGCCGCCGTTAGCGTCGCTCGCTCCCTTGGCGCTGCCCGCATCATCGGCATGTCACGCAACGAGGCGACCCTGGCCACCGTTGAGGATCTCGATGAGCGCGTCGTGCTGCAGGAGCCCTTTACCCTGCCGCCCACCCTCGGCCCGGTCCACATCGTGCTCGACTTTGTGGGTGGCCGCGCCGCCGTGGGCGTCCTGCAGTCCGCGGAGCCCGAGCCCGGCAAGGACGTGCAGTACATCCACGTCGGCGACTTGGCCGGCGAGGAGTCTATCGGGCTGCCCGCGCGCCTGCTCAACTCTAGGCCCATCCGCATTACCGGTTCCGGCATGGGCGCGTGGAACAAGATGGATATCAAGAAGGAGATTGGTGCGCTTCTGGGCGCCGTCGTCAAGATTGCGCGTCCCCAGGATGTGATCACGGCCCCGCTCGCCGACGTTCAGTCCGTCTGGGACACCGAGGAGGCCAAGACCAAGAGGCTTGTTTTGATTCCGTAGACGTTCAGTCTCGCCATGTACTAGGATATGATAGCAACACTCGTCACTCTGTTCACTGAAATTCAAATTCTTTCTTGTCATGATTCACCGCCCCCTGACGTTGAAGTGAACCTTTGTGAATTATGAGACTCGAGATCATGGCCAGAACATGCCCTCTGACGACTGGCCACTGGTGTTCTCACGAAATTCAAACATTCAATGGCGTGTGTCTCCGTGATCCATCGGAGCAGCCAGCAGACGTGGACATTGAGAGTTCGAGACCCCAGCTGAACGGACATCTCCGCCTGGGAGTTTGACAGATTCAGAATGGCAAGGGGCCCCCTCGGCAAACGCTGGGCTGATTCCTTCGCGGCTCGCCTAACGGTTGCCAAGATATGCGCTGCGCCTCCGTCCCGTGTTTTCAGACACATCCCTTGTTCTTCAGCCGCTGATTCAGCGGAACAGGCGTCCAGTCAGAGACGTTGCTTTCCGAGCCCGCTGATTCAGCGGATTCAGCAACATCCGCTGAATCAGCGGTGGGTGCAAGGGTTGCAATGCAGGGTCAGGGGCTTGCAGACACCCCTGCAGGTCGAAATAAACTTTGGGGGGTTGCATCCGGGAACGTTGACACAGAGGCTGCCACACCCCCGAGGCATGAACCAGGGACGTGGGTCCGCTCTCGGTCAAGACGGCAGTTTACACTTGGCCCTGTCAGCACATGCACTCAACTGCCCTCCGGCCCGGAGAACAACGAAATACCCTTCGAGCCGCTGACAGAGAGGAGTCTCAGAGAGGACCATCGTTGCCCAGGCGGATCTGGCTTGGTTGCCTGGGCTCTGCTGTTCTCCCCCGGTGTCATGGAGCAGAATTAGGGGTGTTTGGACGCGCAGGAACTTGTGCCTGGTAGCTACTTATACTAGCTTTGAAACATACGCACATACGCACTCAACACACGCATCCGCATCCGCATCCGCATAACCTTTGTTCACTGAGTTGTTGACATTGACCCTGTCCTAACGAACGTTTTACCATCTCTCACGTCCAACATGGCGACTGCTGAGACCATCATGGCGCAACCGCAGCCGGTGAAGGAGACGCAGCAAACACAAATCACGGGCCACCAGTTCTGGGCCCAGTACCTGCGCTCCATCATGGAGCCGCTGCTCCAGTCGGTTGGCTCGTACACCCCCGAGGAGCAGGCGCTGCACCTGCGGTTCCTCGTGGACCATGTTGCACCCAGCCTCGGCCCGCTGCCTACGGAGCCACGCGGCCAGTACACCATGACCTACGTGGACTCTCCCTTTGAGCCCAGCCTCAATCTCACGTCGGCAGGCAAGGCCAAGGTCCGGTATGAGTTCGAGGTTGTAAAGCCGGCTGGGGGTGACGACGGGCCGGACCCGTTCGGCGAGCACCGGGCGCGGGAGGTGCTTCCCCTCCTCGCGAAGGCCTGTGGCGCCGACACCAAGTGGCTCAACAGCCTCATGGATACCTTCTTCCTGACGCCGGCTGAGACGGACCTGCTCAGGGGCAAGCTGCCCAGCTTCATGCCCTGCAGCATGATGGCCTTTGACCTGGATGCCACCAAGACCATGATGAAGGTGTACATCCCGGGCATCCGCAAGGCCATCGCCTCGGGGAGCGAGTCGACCAACGCCTTCATCCTGAACGCCGTGCGCAAGCTCGAGCCGTTTGGGGAGAAGCTTGGGCCCGGCCTCGACATTGTTGCCGAGTAAGTAAATTACCTCTGAAAAAAAACCCAACAGAACTGGCCTAACCCGCAGCAGCTACCTGGCCAACATCAAGCACGATGCCATGCTCATCTTTGTCGGCATCGACTGCGTCGATCCGACGGTGAACACGGGGGCGCGCGTCAAGGTGTACCTGCACACCAGCAGCAACTCGTTCGCTGTGGCGCGGGACGTCATGACCCTCGGCGGGCGCCTGACTGACGAGACGGCGCTCAAGCGGGTCGAGGTGCTGCGGTCCATTTGGCCCATGCTGCGCAACGAGCAGCCTGGCCAGGCGCCGGATGTGACGACGGACGCGTACGACACTTGGGAGAAGCCGGAGCGCATTACTGGCACGCCCTTCTCCGGGCTGCAGTACAACGTCGAGCTCAACCCCAGCAAGCCGGGGATCGAGACCAAGTGCTACGTTCCCCTGTTCCAGCATAACGCAACGGCACAGGAGGCCGAGGCCAGCATGGAGAAGGTCCTCAAGAAGCTTGACCACGAGTGGGGCCACAGCGGCAAGTACAAGCAGACCACCGAGGCCGTTTTGTGAGTGATGCCCCCCTATCTAAATGAATTGTGCTAACTCGACACGTCACAGCGGCAAGGACCGGGTTGCGCCGACCTTTGTGTCCTTCTCCTACTCCAAGCAGAAGGGGGCGTACATGTCGGCCTATATCCCCAAGATTATTGAGAACGTGGGATCGGAGATCAAGGCGGGCGACTTTGAGTATTTTTAGATGCCGCGTTGCATTCATTGCGTTGTGTGACAATCAAAATGCATTATTCTGTTCATATCACCTTGCACAATCTAGTTCAGCTTCCACAACGATGCAGTGCCACCAGGCGTCTCGTGTATAAGAGTTCAATGTGTGACCAGCCGGGCGAGAGTCGAGCTGTAAGATACCTGTCACAGCACCTGTCATGCGGAATCAATTTGGTTGATACACTCGGTTGTGGATGGCTGGAGAACCCCCCCCTGGTAGCTGTTGGTTGAACATGGCATCTAGCAAGACAGCTGGGTCTCAAGCCACCCTATGTTGACCCTTTGGGGCGGCTGACGGAGCCTGTTCCACGGAGAGCCCTAAGCCCTATGCCCCCGGCCGGAGACCAGGGGGGTGTCAAAGTGTGGGGAAGAGGGCGTGTTTGTCATTGCATTGTCAGCACAGGCACTAGTGCCGACTCGGCAGCAAGACCGTCTCGGTGCCCACGTGCGTGTGTTGGTCTCGGGGGGTATTCTCAAACCTAATGCATGGACCTTAGCCACCCGCCGTCCTTCCCGCAAGAGCCAGAGATCTGCTTCTTGGGTCCAAAATACCCCAGACTGCTAGTGTCACACGATCGGGTATCTGCATGGCGGCCACGGCAGAGGCTGGCAGGGTGCCCCAGACGGCATGTCGACGGCTCGACGCTTGGGCTGTCACATCAACGGCGCCAGTGCTGCAGGAGGACACCCACGTGGGCTCTTACTCGGCTCGTCTCCTGGACATATAAGGCCCGTCTCCACCCACTGCTGGCAAGCGCGAGACCTGGTTTCCGCCCGGCCCCCAGTGGTGGCCCGAAACTCCCAGCTTGCGTGTCCGGAGTGGACTGTCCATCTACTGCACCAAAGCGTCCGGCATTTCAAATCCGCCAGACCGCAAGTCAGCAACACTATGTATTTGCTTCCATCGGCTAAGGATGACTCTCCGATCGAGCCTCGTGATCATGGAAGGCAGGCCTCTTGTCACCGGGCAGTCATAAGCATCGAAACAGCGGCGCTTGTCCCGGTCTCTCACACACAAACTTCGATCGCAACACAGTCGACAAACAGTTGACCAACACTAACACAGGCTTGATTTTAAACTAAACTAACCAACCTCTCCTAACGCCACAGCCGGCCCTTCCACTGCAGCACTGCCGTCGGGATGATCGACACACCAACCATCATGGCCGCGGCAATGCCCGCCGACGCACCGAAGCCAACCTGCGGGATCATCTCCGAGAACCAGAACGGCCCGATGAACCCCCACGTCGACCGCACAAAGTTGATGAAGACGCCAATGGCCGCGGCGTCGTCGCGGTAGCAGTCGACGGCATACGTCGTCATGATGGTGGTGACGATCTGGTTGCCGCCCGCGGCGATGCCCATGCCCACGGTGGGCGTGATGTTCCACGTGTGGCCGGCCGCGCCGATCTGGACGAGGTACACGACGATGCCGCAGATGGTGAGCAGGAAGCCCGGGTAGCCCAGCCAGAGGCGGAACTCGGGCTGCGGCGCGGCGGCGCTCTTGCCCCCGCCCTGGCTGTCGCTGTCGCTGCCGTCGTTGGCGCCCTTCTTGTGCCGCCGCCACATCCACCAGTCGCTCGCCAGGCCGCCGATCTGCTCGCCGAGCACGGAGCCGATGATGATGGCGACGTTCTGCAGGCCGACCTGCTGAGGGTTTTGGTGGAACAGCTCGGGGTACAGCTGGCCCGTCTCGACGGACAGGACGATGTTGCCCCAGAGGAAGACCATGGCGTAGGCCGCGGCCGGGATGACGACGCAGGGGCGGGTCACGAAGCTCAGGGGCTGGACGAAATCCCACAGACGCAGAGGTGCCGGGTTGATGCGACCAAACGACAGCAGGCTCTTGGCGTATGATGGCTTGGCCACTGGCGGCGGAATCGAGGGCGTCGGGGTGCGAAGGTAGAGGGTTTCGCGGCCGAGGAAGAAGTACAGGATGAACTGCACGGCATTGGTCTGGGGGCGTGTGGTGTTAGTGGAGCTGACGCACAAGGACAGACAGTACCTGTACTCACGATAGCAAGGATCCAGTAGATCCAGCGGTACCCAACTCGAACTGCGACGAAGCCCAGGATGAATGGAGCCATCGGCACGCCCAGCGTCACCATGATGGTCCAGATACCCATGTATCTCGCCCTCTCCTTCTTGAAAAACGTCTCGGCCACGACGCCACTCCCGATGGCCGAAGCTGGGGAGATGAAAAACGCCGAGATGGCTCTGCAGAGGCCCATAGTGGAGTATGAAGGGCTGACGGCGCATCCGACATTGCCGACCAAGCTGCAGATAAGAGACACGAGGAAGATGGGTCGCCGCCCGAACCGTTCCGAAAGGGGCCGCCAGATCAAGGGGGCGACACCCAGGATGGCAATCTGGAGAGACAGCAAGTACGACGCCCTGTGGATCGAGACGTCAAGGTCGGCGGCGATTTCGGCAAAGACGGACTGGACTGCTGCGGCTGTGAAGGTGCCCATCATGGCGTGGAACGAGATCATGGCCAGGTTCACCAGTTTCTAACCGTGTTAGTGCATCGTGGGGAAGCAAGCGGACCGGCATCCCTAAGGTACACGTACCTTTCTCTGCGGCCAGTTGTACGGATCACTGTCGGTCATGTCCGGCACGGGCTCGAGATCCAACGTGCCATGGCGCTGCAGCAAGTACTGCCGGTGCTCCTGGGTCAGGGCGTGCACCTGCTCCGATTCCTACACCCGTTACTACCGTCAGTCTGCATTCATCTCACCGGAGAACAATTGACAGCTTGACTCACCCCACGGTACTCGACATTCTGCGTATCGCCTGCCTCCTTTGCCATCTTGTCGGTTACACAAGAGTGTCACTGCTGGTGTCGGAAAAAAGAAAGGGGGAGATCAGGCTGGACTTTTAAGAGCCCCCGGGGTGGTGCTCTTCTCCGCACTATCCCCAGACGTTCCCCGTATCCAGCGCCCCGGATGTCTCACGTCGGGTTTCCCTGTGGTTCCGCTGCGGTGCCACATCCGATGGCAGACCACATCCGCCGCATGTGGGAGCTACACCTGTTTCGGGTTTCGGACTAGGACCGGGAGCCAAGCAACGGCATGCAAAGGCAAGCATTTGCCAAGGGAGCCGGTCCCAACTGGTGCGAGTATCTGCCGAGGTGGACCCCCAATGGAGGCAACGTGGACCACATATGGAACCGTGGGGCCCAGGTGGCGACACCACGAATTTCCCATCGAGGGACGAGATTGGATACATGACGGGTCGATGGGGCCCCGAAACCACAGACTAGCCGGCTGTGCGGCAAGGACGGCCACGGTATATTATCGGGGCCATCCGGCTGTCAACATCGGCAACCAGGGGAGCAAGGTTGGCTTCGTCAGCATTGCAAACATTGGGAAAACCATATTATATTAACCAATCACGCTAAAGGGGAAGAAGACTCTTCCTGGCAAATACATCTACATGGGAGCAAACGGCCTGACGAGACCCGGCGAGGCCAGGGGCGGGCTGCCCAGGCCCAGGTTGGGCGTCCTGCTCAACGCGCGCCGGATCTCGGCGTCGTCCTCCTCCTTATCGTCCAGGTCCATGCTGGGCAGCCTGACGGCGCGGTCCAGCGCCACCGGCAGGTCGCGATGACGCCCTCGCAGCATCACCAGCACGAGCACGAACTTGCTGCCGGCGTGCCAGCCGCCGCTGAAGCTGTACGCGGCGGTCGGCAGGCCCATGGTCACGCCGTTGTTGGCATAAGCCGAGACGATCTCGAACAGGATGTTGAACAGGCTGTAGGCGGCCGGGTCCTCGAGCGTGTGCGACGTCTCGATGATGGTGATGAGAAAGAAGGCGAACGCGATCCACCAGACGTCGTGCGAGAGCTGGCTGCGCACGTGGTGGGATACGAGATCCTGCTCGCCCGGCGGGGGGTGGTCGGCCAGGGAGTGCATGCTGGCTGCGGTGCTGCTGCTGGCGGACGAGTCTGGGCTGGGTTGCACGACGGTGGGGACGCCGGGCTTCTTGCGCCGAGGGACGGGGGCCACGCCGACACCCTGGAACCCAGTCATGCGTCGCTGCAGCTGGCGTCCGAGGATGGCAGTGCCCTCGCGGCCGATACCCACGATCTTGTCGATGCCACCCTTGGATGCCTGCGAGAGCCGCGAGAGCCGGGATGCCTGCGAGGCAACCGACATCGGGGTCAGGGGTGGCTGCAATGCCGCCGGCCCCGCTGATAGAAACAGCCCACCGCCACCCGCTGTCTTCTCCTTCTTTTCCTCGCCATCATTGGTGTCATCTGGCTCGTCCCCGGCGTAGATGCCCAGCGAGCGCTCCTCGTACACGTTGGAGCCGCGGACCGTGATCGACGTTGGGTACGCCGACGCATACATCTTGACTAGCCACAGCACCTGCAGGCCAAAGTACACGGCGGAGATCGGGACGACAGCAAAGCCACCAGAGAGAATAGCTGCGAACGTTAGCTCAGCTTTCACACACGCCACCAGAGGGAAAAGGAGTCTCGCTTACACACTGACTGAAACAGGCCGTCCATGACCCGCGGACCGGGCGGGATGCTCTCGATGACCTTGTTGCCGATGTTCAAGAGGAAAAACATGGCCCAGTCGACCAGCAGGAACGCGCCGAGCCAGAGCGTCAACATCCAGGTCGGCCGGCCGGGGAACATGTTGATGTAGACGCGGCGCGGATACTGCAGGATGAAGTCGAACGTCTCCTTCCACACGGCGTGGTTCTCGTCCTTGGTCGAGAACTTGAGCAGCTTCGACAGCACCCACACGATGAAGCGGAGGAAGATGGGCGACGCCTGGCTGCCGGCCAGCGTGAGCACCGTGACGACGATCAGCACAAAGTAGTAGCCGGACTGAAACACCGTCATGCCTGCATCGAGCAGCGTCATGCCGCCGTTGGTAAAGGCTGAGATCGCCAGGAAGATGCCGGACCACCACGGGTCCTGGCCGTTGACCGCCGGGATCTCAGGGGCATTGACCGCGATCCACGCGCCCAGGGCAATGGCGCCCAGCAGCTGCCACAGGATAAAGTACGCCGCCACAGTTACAACGAGGACCTCGACAGCGCGGTATTCGACACCACCCAGATACTCGCGCTCCTTGAGCGTGAGGTTGAAGAACTCGCCGTTCCTGCCAATGTTCTTCCTCTTCTCCTCGAGGAAGTTGCGCACCTCGACGCTCCGGTCGTCGTCGGGACCTGCGGGTCGTGGTTTGTGCTGCCTCTGAGGCGGTTCGAGGAACGCCACGTTCTGAGCGCTCCTGGCGCCGGGTGTCTGGGGGAGCGGGACGTTTTCCGCGATCGGAGCGAGGCCCGCCTCCACGTCGCGCTCCTCCTCTGGGGGCTCTGCCGGCTGGCTTGCGGGGATGCGAGTTCCCAAGCCCGGGAGCTGGCTGTCGTCACCTTTTTGCTTGGTCTTTGTCGACGAGCGCAGCCGCGCGAGCGTGAGGAGCTCGGTGATACCCGTCGTCAGCCCGATCGACGACCCCATCTTCAGTTTCCTCAGCCGCTCCGCCTTGACGATGGCGCGGAACCGCTTCTCGAAGATGTGCCGCCGGAAGAGGACGGTCCACAGCGAGATCAGGATGGGATGGCCGAGCAGCATGGCGATGAACAAGACGATCTGCTGGCCGGTCGACATCTGGCTGACGTTGACCGTGTTCATGCCCGTCGACGTGAGCGCCGACATGCTGAGGTACAGGCTGTCGAGGAAGCCGATCTCCAGGCTCGAGGGCGATCCCGTGCCCCAGAAGACAAGGGCGAAGAACAGGCAGGAGAGGATGAAGTAAGCATAGTGGACTGTGATGAAGTTGATTGGGGGGAGGTAAGGCTTGATCTTGGCGGCCCATTCAGCCAGGCGGCCTTGCGAATGCCGTTCACGGAAATTGTCGAGCCACTGCATTGTAGTTCGTAGACACAAAAACCCGCGGCGGTCGGTGATCTGGCCTCGAAGAGCCGAGTGAGAGACGGAGTCGAAGGTTTAAGATAAGTACTGGGTAGAAGCTGACGTCCGTAGACCGCGCCGCATCATCGGATCCCAAGAGAAGAGCATTGCTTATGTCGAATTCCAACTTTAGACTCAGGAGAATCCCCCACGATTATCGTGATTACCGGGAGCATGGTCACGACGCCCAAGGATTGGGGCGTGGGCCTCCTTTTGACAAGGCAACTGCCGTCAGAATGCTGTGCCGTTTGTCTTCCTGTTGGCATTTGGCAAGATCACCGCGACCGTGCCAGAAGATCTAGTTGTTCCAGATCTGCGGCGCAGGCGTGGGCGTTGTGGTGAAACAACAGCGCCTCCGCGCGGCACAGAACCGGTGGTGTGGGCCTGCTCACTCTGACAGAGAACCTGCAGCAAGCTCCAAATGATCAGGTGGGCGTGAATTGCTTTATCGGTCGTCACCATCTCAAAAACTGATGCAGAACGCAAAGCTACCTACCTGGCTTCCTCCCACTGAACGTGGAATAATCAATCAATTTGATGTTTCTGCCATGAAGCACTCAACAGATCCAATCCTTCCGCACCGCGGCTGAAAAGTACGTAGCCTCAGGATCATGCGGCATGCCTTGCTGAGCCAAAGAACTGTCAGCCACAGAGGCCTCGGGCGTGGTTTGGACGCTAATGACAATTGTTGATGGGGAGTACTGGACATGCGGTGCGTTGAGGTCTTTGAGTCGGCTTCAACTTGTAATCACGGATGGTTAGAAGGAGAGAGAATTACAAAGTTGTCACAGCCTTCAGAAAAGCCGCAGACGGATTGATCATGAAAACAATGCCTTCCCTGACCTCGTCTTTGTTGGCATATCCGACCGCTACCCTAACCCATGGCAGGGTCAATATGAGCGAAGATCGTGGGTGGGTCAGGTAGATGGGGATCAAAAACAAGCTGGGCACCAGCGCCAGTTGCATCGAGTCTCATCGTGCTGCTTCATGGTACATGTAAGTAGGTACCCAACGCAACTTCGCATGAGCTGTGTTCCTAGGTTCATTTGACGATGGCCAAGGTTAGCTCAGGCAGGGACCTAAGCCGGGTGAATGTGAGCAGCTGAAGCTGCCAGCGGACTTGCGATGCTTGCGTCACAGTAACTCATCACTTAGTTAAGTGGCTGATTCATTTCTCAGAGTCAAGTCTTGGAAGAGTGTTCTGGGCACACTGCGGCTCGTCCGGATCCAGACCAGGAAGGTTGATGGCAACATGGTAACATTCAGAGCCGCCTATGACATAGCTTCTCAGGAGACAAAGTTGTTGCTGGGCGGTAAACTGATGCCCGTGTATGGCGCCCTCTAGTCTGCATTGATGCTTGAAGTGGCCTATGGCCGTCTTCAATGTTCAATGTTGTCATCCTCACTTGGTTGCTCGGGCTCTTGGGGAGTCAAACCAAGGTTTTCCCCTTGGCCCGTCATATCACCTCGAACAATTAATGGCTGGCCAGGCCTTGATGTCGGCGATCCCTTCCAGAATAGCCGCCACGTCCGTTGCCAGAAGCATTGCCAAGCCCCCCTTTTCTGGAACCGAGCCGGGAGGGTAACACCGGAGTTAATGCCGTGCGTCATGGACTTGCCGCCGTCCTGCATCATGTCAGGCACCATCTCAGCTCGCCGTAATTGTAGAGATGAGCAGCGCGTGTGCCGGGCGTCGCATGTTGTGAGACCAGTACCTGCATCTTGTCTCGTTATGCGACCTCCTCCTGCCCGTTTTTTAAGCCGCCACACAAGCTGTGGAAGCTGTTGGCCATCATAACGCATATGGTTCAGAGGTTCAGTGTCGTGGTGATTTTACGTGCGTTTTGAGGTACTACTTACAATCCATGGGTAAGCGTTGAGCAGCAGGGGTGGCGGTACGGACTTCCACAACACCATGCTATAAGACCGAGTGTTAAGAACCGCGGATAACGATAGCAACCCGGCTTGACTCCCAGCTCCTTGAATTTTGTGACGTTCTTTGCCTCCCGTGACGCAATATCCGGAGACAACTCTCCAGGCGACAAACACCATGGACTTCAACCTTGATTTACATTGTGATGAGAATGTAACCAAGAGGAGAGGAACTGCGACTCTGGCGTTTATAAAGCTGGGCCTTTGCAGTTGACTTCAGACTCCAGAACATCAAGCACTCGTCTCTGCATCCACCATCACTCCAGACTACCTTAGCAACTACTCGCCTCTCCCCTCACCCGCGCCCAGCTCAATCATCACCCAGCTTCCAACATGAGGTTCACTGCTGCCGTCCTCGCCATGTGCATCAGCCTCGTCGCGGCCCTGCCCGCGCAGGTCGAGGAGCGCCAGGTCTACATCCCCTGCAGCGGCCTCTACGGCACGGCCCAATGCTGCGCCACCGACGTCCTCGGCGTTGCTGACCTCGACTGCGGCGGACGTGAGTTGCAAGATCCGCGACCACCCAACCCCTTATGTCCTGATGCTGACCTCGCCGTTCCGTTCCAGCTCCGAATGTCCCCGCCAACGCGACCGACTTCAGCGCGGTCTGCTCGGCCATCGGCCAGCGTGCTCGGTGCTGCGTGCTCCCGATCGTGAGTGTGGTGTGCTCTTTGCTGGACCTGAAGGGTGCTGACAATTTCCCAGCTGGACCAAGGCATCCTCTGCAACACCCCCGCCGGCGTTGACGACTAAAACAGCTGTGTGCTGTTTACAGGGGCAGCGTACCAAGGTGGTATTGTGCAAGAGTCGAGTGCAGGAGAGGACAAGTCTGGGTGGTCTAATACGGATGTACAAGTAATAACGTCGGGCTTAGATGGGTGTACAGAGAGTCAACATTTCATATTCACATCGCGACACAATACGTGCTGAAAAGTCAAGTGAATTACAAAGTAATATGGACAAGAATGGAAGCTTTCGCATCTACTCTAGGCTCTAATTAAGCAGAGAGGTTGGCCATGCGGCGCTTCTGGCTGCCACGGCCCTTGGTCTTGTTGGTCAGGGCCTCGACGACGCCATCGTAGGCGGGGTGCTTGGAGAAGTCCTCAAACCACAGCAGAGCAGCTCCCTCGGTCGTGAAGACGTGGGGCACCCAGCTGAAGGGGTCATAGAAATCCCAGAGGGTGATGCCGATGCAGCCGCAGACCTGGACGCAAGCGCCAACAACCTTTTGCAACGTCAGCAACACAGAAGAGGATAAAACCGAAGGACCAAACACTCACGTTCTTGTAGGCAGCGCGCTGCAGGGCGAGGTTCTCGTCGGTGGCGGGGGTCGTGAGGCGGATGTCGAGCTCGGTCAGGGCGACCTCGACGCCGAGCTTGGTGAAGCCGCGGATGGCGTCGATGTGCTGGTCGAGGGTGGGGCTGCTCTCGGCGACCAGGTGGGCCTGCAGGCCGACACCGTCGATGCGGATGCCCTCCTTGCGCAGCAGCTTGACGATGCGCTGGGCGCCCTCGGTCTTGGCGCTGGGGGACTCCAGGTTGTAGTCGTTGTAATAAAGCTTGGCCTTGGGGTCGATCTCATGGGCCGTCTTGAAGGCGAGCTTGATGTACTCCTCGCCGAGGACCTTGTAGAAGACGGACTCGCGGTAGGTGCCGTCCTCGTTCAGGGCCTCGTTGACCACGTCCCAGGCGTAGCACTGGCCCTTCCAGTGGCCGGCGACCTGGGTGATGTGGTCGACGATGACCTGGCGGAGCTCCTCGGGGGTCCACTCGGTGCTCTCGACCCACGGGGCGAGCTGGCTGTGCCAGACGAGGGCGTGGCAGCGCAGGTACTTGCCGTTCTTGCGCGCCAGCGACGTGACGATGTCGCCCTCGGTGTAGTTGAAGCCGCCGCGGGTGGGCTCGACGAAGGTCCACTGCACAGGGTTAGCGCGCCGCCGTCGAGACAGGAACGGGAGGGGGTCAGCCCACCTTCTGGCCGTTTGTCGGGGTCGTCTGGCCGAACTCGTCCGAGTCCCACATAATCTGGTCATACTGGGCGTACGAAGCCTCGTAGCCGGCACGCTCGCGCTGGCCGGGGGAGTCGGTGGCGGCGCCAAAGTACTTCAGGCCGGCAGCCCTGGCGAGGACGTCGAGGCCCTTGGTGTTGCCATTGTCCTTGCCCTTGCCCTTGCCCTTGCCTTCGGCAGCAGCGAGGCCGAGCGAGGCCAGAAAAAGGAGCGACGACGGGAGATGCATCTTGACGACGTGTGAGTGAGTGAGTGCAAGTCCAGAGAGTGCCTGGTTGACTCAAGACGGCGGCCGGAGCAGCTGCTATTTAATCTCGGGCAGCGCTGAGCACAGGGCCACGGTCCGCAATCCCATTCCCCAGGGATCTCCACCGGGCAGATCCAGATGCTGTCGTCGATGCGACCTGGCTCCGGCGGGATGCAACTCCGCTCCATCGTCCGGGGTAGATGGCCCCCCTGCCAAGACGCGAGCTGGCTGAGGGGGCCTGAGGGGTCCCTGAGGGCGCCACATCGCGGCGGGCCGTGGACCGGGCTGTTGGTTTTGGTCCGGCGTGTTTGGCGGCTTCTGTTTGGCTCGCCGTTTGGCGCTGTTGTTCTTGTCCGGGCTGCTGGAGTTGGGGCTCATTTCGGCCACGCGGGAGCTAGCACTGCACAATTCAGCCGGCAGCAGCGCATGGGCCGGCCAAGGCTTCCAATGCGACCTTCGACAGCTTCCAACCGACGGCACCGGGTAAAACGGGGTTGCATTCTGCCGCAGGTCGAGGTCTCGACGGTCAGTCGAGGTCGGGACGATGGGGTCTTGTCGCTGCAGTGTGCTTTCTTTAGAGCGTCGGCCTGATATTGCCGGAATATCAGCTGCAGGACCGATCGTGTTGAGCACAGGCGAGCGCTCCCGGATTCCTGAATCTCGTCTCGTGGTGGTGTTGAGTCGGCGTTGGTGGATCTTGACAGCCAACAATCGGCAGTCAACATTGGCGGGCACCGGCAACTGGAATTTAGTGCACACTAATCGAACGAATGGGACATCTCAGATTTCGCTCCTCGCGCTTCCCATCTCCTCACGCATCGGCGACCTAGAGACTTGGCGAGCGGGGGATGCGGGGAAGGCCCACCGAAAGTTGGAGATGGTTGATGGCTTGGACCCCCTCGCGCAGAAACAAGGGCAGCGCGAACGGCATGCCCGTTGGGCTAATTCCTTTAGCGCACTGGTCTTGAAATAATCCGCGCCTAGAACATGCTGCGCTTTCCAGAAGGATCAGGCCCCTGTTGGCAGAGACCGATTGGCCAATGCAGCGAGGTGGGTTTGGGGCTATGATAAGATACGGGTTAGGGTTGCGTGTTCAATCGATGACATCACCGCCCTGGCAGTCACTGATGTCATCTGTTGACTCTCGAAGCGCGTCATGGCTTCCACATGTGCGTTGAGCAGCCTTGGAAAGAGCTCGTTTCCCGTCGTATAACAAAGACCGAATTCGATTAGCGACTGCCGTTCAACTCCTGCCGATCAATCAATCACACTGCAACAACCAATCCTCGACTCAACCACGACTCCCGCCCTCTTCTTCTGCTTCTTCTATTTCACACTCTTCGCAATTTCCCCCAATCCATCCACAACACACTTTACTCCCACACAATGTTCACAGCTCGGTTCCCGACTCGGGTAGTTTCCCGCAATGGCGTTGTCCGCGCGTCGCGCCAGACCCAGCGCCGTTTCCAGTCTTCGCAGGCAGCCGGGACAAGCTCATCACACTTCGCGTCGGGCGTGGCAGGCGGGTTGGCGGGCGCTGGCCTCCTCTACGGCATCTACCTCATGACGCCCACCGGCAAGATGGCGCGCAAGATCAACGCTGCCGCGAGAGAGACGGACAAGAAGTACCAGCAGGTCGCCGCGACCATCAAGGACAAGACGCCGACAACCGACGAGGCCGTCGACAAGCTCAAGCAGTTTTGCTACTCGTATGTCGCCTGGGTTCCGGGGGGCCGTCAGTACGTCGACACGGCCTTTAATGACCTCGCGGCCATCCGTGAGAGCCACAGCGACGAGGTGGACAAGATCGTCAGCGAGACATACCGCGAGTTCCAGGACATTGCGCGCACCGGCCTGAGCCTCGAGTCGGCGTCCAAGGCCTACGACGCGCTGGCCAACCTCGCCAAGAAGATTGCCAGCCTCAGCGGCAGCGCAGCCGACCAGATCCTCGAGCGCCACCCGCAACTCAACGACAAGGTCGGCGAGCCCATCAAGCAGCTGAAGCAGATGGGCGCCCAGTACGGGCCCGACGCCAAGAAGCTGGTGGACGAGACGTGGAGCCAGGTCAGCGACGTCATGGCGAGCGGCTTCTCGGTCGAGAGCGCCGACAAGGTGCGCAAGATTGTCGAGGAGCGCACACAACAGATCCGCAAGATCGGCGACGACCTGTGGGAGAAGAGCCTGGAGCAGGCGAAGCCGTACCTCGACAAGAGCCCGCGTCTGAAGGAGCTGGTCACGGGCAACAGCGATCTGCTCAAGCAAGGGAACGTGACCGGCTTGTTCAAGCAGATCAAGAGCCTAGGCGAGGGCGGCGACATGGGCAAGCTCGAGGCTTACGTCAAGGAGACGGTCGACAAGGCCAAGGCGGCGGGGTCCAAGGTTGAGTCCAAGGCAAAGGGCAGCAGCACGTTTGGCGCGCTTAGCCAGTTCCTCGGCTCGGCGTCGGACGACGCGGGCCGCAAGCTCCAGGACAACATCGGGGTGCTGTCCGAGGTGGTGAGCAAGCACTCGGAGGAGGGCAAGGAGCTGTTGGAAGAGACCAAGGAGGATCTGCGGAAGCTGCTGGCGGAGAAGGCCAAGAAGGCGCAGAAGATTGCAGACAGCGCGAAGCGCGAGTCTAAGGAGTAGGCGGAAGATAGGTAATGAGGGTAAATGTAGATATTAATCAGTGTAAAAATTCATGATTCATGCATAAGCAAGATTCCTGCAGACTCGCAGATGCACGGCGAGCAGCCGCACTGCATGTTCATTCCCATTCGTCCCATCCCGCTTCTCCGCACCTCCCCGCGCTCGGTAAGTCCAGTCTCCAGCAGATTCCAGCTGGCATGCGACAGTAAGTTGCCAGGTGCGCTAGTTACGTTCATGACGACAGTTGGCCAGGAACGGTATGCTCAACGGCTCCCCACCAGGTTGATGCTGTGCTCACCAGCTCCCCAGGACCTCACTGCAATCTCCCTTGGTGCTATTTATCCATCTTAACCCAAGATCGGGTCCCGCCCGTTGCACTCGGCAATCTTGGCAAGTCGCACCAGACCTCACTCACCCTGGTCGCTGGGTTAGCGGTACGGTAGCGGTACGGTACCCCACAGAGCCACCCTCGCAATGGACCAGCGCCATCTCGTGATCGACTCCCCCCACGTGCTGACCCTCGGCGAAACCGACGGCTACCTCGTGGCTGCCCTCGACGACATCGTCACCAACTACCCCCCACGCAGCCGGTACCCCCACGAGACCCTCCAGGGCCTATGGAGCGGCCCTACCGGCGTCGCCCATCTGCTGCTGCAGGTCTCGGTCGCCCGCCCTGACCTGACCCTCGGCGGGCACACGGCCGAGCAGTGGGCCCGCGCCTACATCACCGCCGACTCGCGCGGCCACAGCCTCCGTCTCGGCTCGCACGGGTGCGGCATCGCCGACGAGAAGCTGGCCTCTGAGGCCGTGCGCTGCGCCGTGTCGCGGGACCTGCGCGATGTGCGCCAGTTCATCTCGTCCGTGTCCCAGGTCATGGCCGTCGACGACTACCCGGACGAGCTGCTCTACGGCCGCGCGGGCACTCTCTACCTGCTGCGCATGGTCCGCCACCGCGTGCCCGGCAGTAACGACCTCGTCGACCCGGCCATCGCCGAGATCTCCAACACCATCCTGAACCGCGGCCCGCTGTGGAGGTGGCACGACCGCCGCTACCTGGGCGCCGTCCACGGCGACGTCGGCATCCTGACCCAGCTCGTCCTCACGTCGCCGTCCCTGGCGCCCCGCCTGCAGCCCGTCGCCGAGAAGCTGCTGGGCATGCAGCTGCACGACGGCAACTGGCCCAGCTCCGAGGAGAGCGGGACCAGCGGAAAAGGGCTTGTCCAGTTCTGCCACGGCGCTCCCGGGTTTGTCCTCTCGCTGCTGGGACTGCGGCCGCACTTCCCGGAGCTGCGCGAGCAGTTCGACGCCGCCATCAACAGAGGGCGGATGTGCATCTGGAACCAGGGGCTCTTGAAGAAGGAGCCGAGCCTGTGCCACGGGATCTTTGGGAATGCCCTGTATGCTTCCCCTCGCTGACAAGTGGCTCCCCCTCAAAACACTGACAGACGTCAACCAGGGCGCTCGCTCCCGGGCCGGAACGGGAGCATTTCCTCGCCGTCGCCACACCCGAGAACGTCGCTCGCATGAAGAGCTCGGATCCGACCCGCACCGTGTTTGGGCGCGCCGACTATGGCCGCTCGTACTCGGCAACGTCCAGCTACGCGCCGTCTGCCGCCTGGACCTGGCTGGTGTGTCGGGAAGAGGAGCCGAGGATGTTGGCCTACAACGATGTTTAGGGGGGTTTGTTTGGGCGGTCGTTTGAATTCTCACAGCACGGCGCTGGTTTGTGTCTTTTCTTCTCATTTTTTCGAAGACGGTCTGATGCCATTTCTAACGGCAAACTTTGCTCCATCGAGCTCTTCTTGCTCTGTTCCCGTTTCATCTGTCTTGCAGTGTTGTTCCTCTCGTCAACCGTCACGGTTCGGGGGCCAGCTGAGCATTGTGCTTTGGCCTTTGGCGGTCCTACATCGGCCCCGACCTCCTTCCGTACGACCCTTACCATTGAGGGTCAAGAATCTTTTACTACCTTATGTGATATTCACCGTCGTTCTTGATCGACCATCCTCGGACTCTACTTGACCTATGAGAGATCGAGACAGTTGAGAAAGAAACGCGCCAAGTACCTTACCTTATCTCCCGCGCAACTACCTTATTCTCGTCACGGTGCGAAACGTGCCAACAAGCCGGACCGTCAAACCGCACCTCGACTTTGAACATTGTCCCAAACACCCTCGAGTGAAGTCATGAGCAGAACCCCTGGAAATATTAGGCCGAGAAATTCGACGAGATCGAATTGCAACTCCACGACAATGCAGTGCCGACTATCGCCGACCCTTAAAGTGGCAATGACCACCACCCTGTCGTCGTGTTTCCTTTCCTTTTTTTTCTTTTTGGTTGCTTTTTGTTTCTTTGCCTGATTGCCAACAGTGACATCTCACGATGCCTTCTCGACATGGAGTCTCGCCGCCTCCAAGAGCGGTGCTCTAAGCACGTCCGGTTCGTCTGGCTGTCATTGCGGTTGAAAAGGATGAAGAGGCAAGCCGTCATGTGGTGCTCTCGTGAGGGCGCCTCGTCGGCGGTTCGGTACTTGTATTGACGTGGCGAGGAGAAGGATTGTGGAGCCAGCTAGGTATGGTCAATATTTCATTTCCAAAAAAGTCGAGACTCCAGCTGCCGACACCAAGGACCAATCAAACCCCCTTTCAACGTAAAACCATCAACACAAGCTTCCCCGAATCGGGACACCCGTTCAGCTCCTAGAGTCTAGCCTCAACTTACTGAGACTGTTCAAAAGTGAAGATCAAGGCATTCCTCGGTTGCCAAGGAAGCTTTGGTTCTTCTCTCCTCTTCACGCAACCGGCTTTGGCCATTACATTCGTTTTCACTCTCACCCCAAGTCATTCATTATTAAATCCAGTCCATTGCCATGAAACAGGGACTCATCGCTCTGGCCGGCGTTGCCTGGATCCAGCTGGCTGCTGCTGTTTGCTGCCGCAGCAACAAGTGTTTGAAGGGTATGTGCTCAACTGATGCGCTGGTCGTTGCATGCACTAAAAACCAGGTTTGCAGCCATTGTCTCGCCTGTACTCGGAGCCGGAGATGGAGTCCAGGACTGCTCATCGCTCCTGCCCGTGACCGTGACGCCCACAGCAAGCACTGTGACCGAGACGCTGACGGTCGTGCCGACCGAATACAACACCGGCGTTGACACGGCCATCTTCACCGAAACCGTGACCACGACAGCCTCGACCGAGACGCAGGTCGTCACTGTCGGCACGACAGTCACGGCCGCTACGCACACCGACGTGGTGACAGTAACCACAACGGTCGTCGCTACTCAGACCAACCTGCAGACGGTTGCGACGACGCTCACCGGAGTAGCCACTCGGATCCTCCCAGTCAAGGCCCGGGGGGACACCGTGACGGCCATCGATCTGGCTCCTAAGCCTACGATCCCTTCCTACGCTGCCGCCGACTGCCCCTCCTGGGAAAAGTACGTCTCGGCCTGCGAGTGCGCCAGCGTCGTTCCCAACACTGTCACGGCTCAGGCGCCGCCAGCCACGACTATCACCGTCTCCGTTACGGCCGGTGCCGTCATTGTTGCGGTCCCCTCGACCGTCTCCACCACCGAGACCGTCTTTGTTTCGGTGACGGCCACGACCGGTGCCACCGAGGTCGACACCGTCTTCGTCACGGCCACCACGGCCGTCACCGAGAGCGCCGCCGTGTCCACGACGGTCACCGTCACACAGACCGTCACGCAAACCATCGCCCCCAGCGCGTCGTGCAAGCCCTACAACGAGGTCGGGGCCTTCAAGGCGATCGCGACCGAGGTCAACGGCTCCCCTCTCCTGATCTACGCCAACCTGCTCAACGGCCTGACCGGTGGCGTCAACTGGCAGCAGGCGAGCACCTCGACGTCGGCAGCCGTCCAGAACAAGTTCATCTGGGCACTCGACAGCAATGGATACCTCGGGTTGGCGTACAACGTCCCGCCGTACTCGTACAAGTATGCCGTCTACATGTCGACGGGGACACCCGGAAGCAACTGGCCGCAGATCGGCACCCAGGCATCCGTTGACTCTTCAGTCAACAACGGGGCCCCAGTCACCAAGATCAAGGGCTGCGTCAACTCGGTGACGGGAGAGCTGACGTTGGAGGCGGCTGGCCGAACAAACATCCTTTACTGTGGTGTGCAGCTGTGGATGTCGGCCGGCGCAGGCGAGGATGTCAACCGGGGCGCCCCGTGCGTCAAGATGTTCCCCAAGATTGTTCCTGTGTAGGACTACTGCTCGATGTGGCCAGTCCCCAGGCCTTTCCGGAAAAAAGCGCCCCCGGCCCGGGTGGCACTAGTGTCGATACGCCTACAGTCGCCAGGCCTGAAACCACTACATACGAAGACAAACGACGTGTCGTGAATAAGTGTGCAGGGAGTCGTCAGCAATCGGGCGATGATGGTGTGCCAGGGTCGGTTGCTCCTGCACAAGCCACAATACAATGACTGTATGTGGGTAGGTACCTACGTTGGGGGTACCGCCGAGACTAGGTGCTTACCTGGTACGCTGCCAGTGCAATGCGAATCGAGCAGAGGGAACTCAGGAAAGAAGAGGAGGACAACCAAACACAAGCAAGGATCATTAATCAAGAGGAAGAATTCCACCTCGCTGGCCAATGCTGAGGGTGCCAATGGAAAGCCTCAGGCTGTTTGTTGCGCTCCAGTTCCACGCTGTTGTTTGACAGGTTCGAAAATCTGGGGTGCCGTCGTCTCTACCGTCGATACCAGGCTTCGGTCTTTAATAACAGTGCGAGGCACGAGTCTCAGTGCTGTCACATCCTGCATTCAGAATTGGGGACGGCCGTCGGAGCCCACAATGGCCCCACATAAATCCCGACTGGCCAAATCACAGCCGCCCCGATCGCCAAAGCGGTGTCACGTGAGGACCCACAACCCGACCAAGGCAGCGACAAAACGGGCAGGCACTCCCCGGGGATTGGCTGAGGCGCGCAGCCAGGCAGCAGCATTTTGCACCCTCCCAGCGGCTCGCGGCAGGTAGGGAGTGGGGTGTCGCTGGGCACGGGGATTTTGGTGTGTGATCGGTAGGCACCGAAATAAGCAGACTGGCCTCTGGGAAGCGCAGCGCCATCGTGGAGTCGCGATGGCTCGCAAGTACGACAAAAACTCCCCGTCGCCCAGGCCACGCTGATTCACCCCTTTCAGGGGATCCTTGGCCCTGGATCTGTCTTTTTGTCGGCCGTCACCCGATGTTCAAAGGGCTGATTGAAAGACCCTCGCGACTGCATCTGCAACAGCCACAGCACTGCAGACTCTCTCTCTCTCACCAGATTGACCGACACTGGCAGACAACCACCCTCGCTTCGGCTCTGTTGGACTTACTCAGCTGAACGACACCAAGTGGAACTGCGGCGGTTGCCGTCCTCCCACCCAGCCTGAACTGAGCAACCCCCCGCGGTCCATGTTTTGACCAGTTCGACTGCTTTAGTGACCGCCGCTTGGCGCGGCCTCACTCAACGTCGCGCAGCCAAACACCACCATCTCACGGCCCTCGCCCGCCATGGACTCCTTCATCCCCATGGGCGGCGTCCAGCTGCCGGCCTTTCAGCGCCGGCTCAGCCGCCTGTACAACGACACAAAAAAGTCGTCCGACTTCGTCAAGGAGCCTGCCCACCATGCCGAGGCCGACCCCGAGATCAAGTCGCTGCACCGCAAGCTGCGCATCCAGAAGGACCGCCTCGTCAGCTGGGGCCTGGAGTGGTCCGACCCCAACCAGTCGGCCGAGGTGCTGATCGACTCGTCGCTCTCCAAGGCCGGCCTCAGCGAGGTCGTCGGCAGCATCATGTCCACCATCAAGGACATCCTCGCCGAGGCCGAGCCGTTGTGGAACAGCTCGCGCCGCCTCGCCGGCGAGCGGGTCGAGCCCGAGGCACCCCCGAGGAGGGGCGAGAAGATCCGGATGGTTGTCTGGGACAAAAGCCGCTTCGAGGATCTCATCCGCGACCTGACCACCTCCATCGACACACTGTACGACCTGTCGAGGACGCGCTCGTCGTACGCCCAGCCCTCGGCCGCCCGACAAGCGCTGTCCACCCCATCCCCGGCACCCGAAGACCTGCGCCCTTTTGAGTCGTCGAGGATCCAGACGCCCCAGCAGATCGACCCGGCGTCGCTCACCAACCTGCGCTCCATGCAGGCCGAGCCCATGACGGAGCTGGCCGAGCAGGACCGCGCGCGCGAGATCGTCTTCATGAGCAGGCAGGCTTATGCCGAGCTCACCCAAACTGCAGGCGAGAGGCAGCCACACGCGCCGCTCCTTCTCGAATACGCCGCGTTCGACTCCATCTACTCCATGACGGGCATCTCGCCGCCCATGGCACGCTTCGAAAAGGTCTCGGCCGGCCTACAGTCGGAGCCGCAGCGCTCACCAGGGTCCTGGACGGGCCTGCCGCGCCTCCTCGGCTACTTTGAGGACATGGACAACTCGAGGTTCGGTCTCGTCTACCAGTTCCCGCGGACCTTCAACCCGGTCACCTTTGAGCACCTTACGCAGAACCCGCTCTACAACCTGTGCTCGCTGGCCGACCTGCTGGCCCGTCCCGACTTTGAGCCCAAGCTCGAGGCCAAGTTCCGCCTCGCCGCGAACCTCGCCAACACCGTGTTTGACATGCACGCCCGCGGCATCACCCACGGCAACCTCGTCGGCGACAACATCTCGTTCTGCAACGCCGTGGGGACGGACCCCGAAGTCAGCGGCATCACCCAGGGCGAGGTCGACATCAGGCGGCCCCTCATCTCGTCGTTCGATCTCTTCTCGGACCCGCAGTCGCAGGACGCGCCGAGACCCTTCTCTCTGTACAAGCACCCTCTGGATCCGAGAAACAGCGCGCAGTCGCCGCTCGCCAACAATGCGGACTCCAAGACCTTCGACCTCTACTCGCTCGCCATGGTGCTTCTGTCTGTTGGTCTCTGGACGAAGCTCGAGTATCTGGTGCCCAACATGGAGTCGCCGACCCTGCCGGAGTCGGTGCTCGAGCAGCTTGCCATCCGCTGCGGCACGTTGTACATGAAGGCCGTCCAGGCCTGCTGGAACGCCGTCGAGCAGGAGATGACTGGCAGCCGCACGACCGAGCAGATCGTTGCGCGCGTCCAGTTCAAGGCGAGCCGCTATCTCGAGGCGTGCTGCATCCTGGACGGTGTCAGCAATTTGGACGAGCGGCTCGGCGACGACCTCGGGGAGCCTCGTCCGGAGCCTGTGCCGACCGCGGGCCCTTCGAAGGATTCCAAGTCTGAGAAACCGCGCGCAGCCCAGGCCGAAAAATCGAGCGGTCCCATTTCCGCCGGCCCCGAGGTCGAGCACCAACGTAAGCAGCCCAAAGCCATCCAACCAAACAGCGAAACCCGGCTAACGATGACAGCCCCTGCAGAGGAAACCAAGCCGTCAAAGAAGATGCGGCTCTATCCGCACATCGCCCTGCCGCCCGAGATTGTCGAGAAGTGGAACACAGTCTTCATGCCCCAGATCAACAGCGCACTGCGCCACTTCTACCGCAAAAATCCGGAGTCGGTCGAGATCTCGCTCGAGTCTATCGGCGAGTCGCCCCAGCTGACCAAGCCAACCGTCCTCGTTGTGTGCACCTCCGTCAGCAAGGTCCGCGCCATCCTGAAGAAGAAGCTGGGCGGCCTCTTTGATGGGACAGCGGGTGTCGCCCTCAAAGTCTGCCGGGGCCAGGTCCTGCGGTCACGGAAGCAGCCCAGCCGGAGCATGGCCAAATCTGTCGACGATGGCCAGGACGAGGTCGTTGCCGCCAACCCGGACTACCAGGAGCGGCCGAAAAACGGAGCCAGCATCGGCGCGTGGATTGGCGACCGCCACCTGCCGCCGGTAAGCCTGGGCGGCCTCATCACGGTGGACGACAGGGAGTACGGGATGACGGTTCACCACATGCTGGACGACCCGGACCAGGCGGCCGTGGGGAAAGAGGGCGCCCCAAGGAGTATGGCGGGCCCGCGTGTGCCGGACCTGGCGGCCTGGTATGCCGAGCAGTACCAGCAGAGCGAGTCGGACCCCGACAGCAGCGGCAGCGAGGACTATGCGTGCGAGTTTTCCGACTCGGACTCGGACACGCTCTCGGAGTCGGCCATCACGAGCGACTACTCCGACGAGGAATACGACGAGGACGAGCAGTTCACGGAGCCCGGCGACATCCCGGGCATCGAACCAGGCTGCGGAGAGGGCTACATCATCACGCAGCCGGCCCTGGACGACGTCCCCGACGGCTTCTACCCGTCCTCGGAGACGCAAGACGAAGACCACCTCGACACGTACACCGTCGGCGAGGTGTACGCGTCCAGTGGGATCCGCCGGCGCACCGAGAACGGCCTGCTCCACGAGATCGACTGGGCGCTCTTTGAGTTCAACGACGACCGCGTCCCCGACGGCAACCTCATCCCCACCACCGCGCCGCCCTCCAAAACCCGCAGGAACTCCTGGGAGAGCGAGCCCGCCGACGACCCAGCGGTTCACCCCACCTCAGTCGTCCCCTCCTCCAGCCTCCCCGGCCTCGAAGTCCAGTGCATGGCGCGCACCAGCGGCCTGCAGACCGGCCTGGTCCTGCAGGCCGGTCTGCAG
>Ga0247824_10000060_pt1 | contig 41271 bp, 70 predicted proteins | sample 13C_PalmiticAcid_FD_194412 | JGI IMG/M metagenome (GOLD analysis project Ga0247824, IMG submission 194412) | Soil microbial communities from agricultural site in Penn Yan, New York, United States - 13C_PalmiticAcid_Day48 | ecosystem: Environmental > Terrestrial > Soil > Agricultural land...
CGGGAGGGGTGCCACTCGCGCAGTGCCGCGCTGCAGGTCGTGCAGGGGGAACGCGGCACAAAGGAATTGGGAGCCTGGGAGGGCAACCATTCCCGGATGGAGATCGCGACCATCCCTGTCAGGTCGCGTGCGGACCGCACCGGTTGCCCCACGCTTGTAGGTGCGGTCCGCTTTCAATTTCGCGCTCACGCGTCGAACTCGAACAGAGCAGCGCACATCGTCAGCGTGCGGCCAGGGCTCGGCAGGTCATGACTCCAACGAACCGGCCAGCCGTGATCGCTAGCAACCTCCAGAACGGTGTCCGTGTGCACGCCCAGGCGAGCCGCGACCACGTCGGGGTGAATGCCATCGGCAAGATCGTGTTCTGCCTCAACCCAGCCGTACCCGTTCTGGATGGGCTTGCGTCCCTGGCTCATTGGGTGACCCCCATGTCAACCGGCGGCAGGCAGTCGAAATGCTTCAAGACCTTGAGGGCGATGACATGCATGTCGGCATCGGCGGCCATGATGACCGGGGCGCGGGACAAAGCATGTTTCGCGGTGGTGTGATCGCGACCGCCAAAAGCGCGGCCTATCTGCGGGAGGGAAACGCCGACGCAAATCTGCCTGCAGAGCCACATGCATAGCTGCCGAGGCTGAGCAAACTCAGCAGCCCGCCGGGGGGATGTCAGATGATCAGTGCACCAGTGAGCCCCTTCCGCGGTACGTCCAGCGCCATTCAGGGCCTCGCAAAAGGCCTCCTGCACGGCCCTTATGGCAACGCGCGCCTTGGGCATCGGCGTGTTGGCCGGCTTGAGTTCGGCAATCATCGCCTGGAGCTGAAGATTTTCGGCCGCCGCGGCCGACAGTTGCGCCCGGAGGTCGTCTATCTTGGCGTTGAAAGCGCCACGCTCGGCTTCCAGTTCCTCTGGGGTGGGGCCGAGATCCCGAACGACCGGCGGCGGCACATAGGCGAGGCCGGCATATCGCGCGCGCCGTTCCGCGTAGTGCTCGACAAGGCCGGTGGCGTCGATCGGGCGCATGGATCAGGCCGCCTTCGCCAGTTGCCGCAGCTTGGCGCGCGTATGCAGATGCGGCTTGCCGGTGCGTCGATTGATCGATGCCGGGATAAAGCGCGGGCGCAACAGAGGCGCCCAGTCGCCAGTTGGATCCCATTTCCCTTGGAACCCGCGGGGCTTGCGATGCATGCGCGTGAAGCCCGGCGTGCGTGCCTGCTGCGCGATGCGGCGCTCCTCCAGCATTACGGCCCGTGCGTCGCGAGGCGTCAGCGCATTATCTTGAGGCATGACCTATTTCCCCTCTATCGACTTCAATTGGGCTTCTGCGGCTGCATGCAGGGCAATCAGCGACACGATGGATATCTGCGTGCTCACCACGAACGGGTGTGGCTCGCCGGTCACGGCTTTGGCGAAGGAGACGCGCTCAGCGCTCTCCCGCAACGCAGCTTTGAGGTTGGCGATTGTCGGGGCTGGCGTCGGCCTCAGGGCCGCGGACACCGCTTCCAGGAAGCGGGCATCTGCAAACTTGACCTGCCACGTCACCGTCGACGCCATGCCTTCCTTGGCGTCCGGTTCGTTGGCGAGCCATCGAAGGCGCTCGGCAATCGCCCACAGCTCAGTGCGAGCATTCGGCGGCATAGGCACCGGTTCGGCGCTCACCTCTCCGCCACATGTCACGGCCGTCTCGTCGCGCGGCGAAGCGGACTCGCTCATCGCATCATCTCCGCGAAGTTGAGCGCCATCCGATACAAGGCAGCAGAGGCCAAGCCGGAGAAGGTCATCATCAGAACGAAGGTGAGGATGGTCATGCGCGGCTCCCAGCCCGTTTCGGGTTCATGAGCTGCGCCTGCTCTTCACGAGCCTTCTCGGCTGCCGCCTGGGCTGCCGCGACCTTGAACTGGCTCATGCGCCACTCGAGCGTCGCGCCCTTGCCTGGCAGCTTGTTAGCCTTGCGCCAGTTGTACAGGGTGCGGATCGGGATGCCGGAAAAGCGGTGCAACCGGTCGATGCCGACGTTGTCGATTGTTTCTGTTACGGCAATGCTCATGACGAGCGATCATGCCGGATTGGCATTGCCACGTCAAGATGTCTAGCCAATCTGGCAATATTGAGAATCCGTCCGCCGCGGCATCATGGGGCATGGATGCAAAATGGCTTTCGGATCAACTCGCTAGCTCGGGCAAGAGTCAGGCTGACCTCGCGCGATACCTTGGGGTATTGCCCACCGCTGTTAACAAGATGGTGAAGGGGCGCCGCAAAATTCTGGCTAGCGAGGCCGAGAAGATGCGAAGGTTTTTTGCAGGCGGAGCGGAAACACCGGATCAGAAAAGCCGCACACCGAGTGCGCCAAACATTGACGCAGGGATAAACCCGCCCCTACGCTCTACTATGCCGCGGAATGTTCCGATTCTCGGAACGGTCTCCGGCGGTGGGGGCTTCTTTCAAATGAACGGCGATCCGATTGACTGGGCGCGCCGTCCGCCCAGGTTAGAAGGCCGCGCTGATGTTTTTGGCGCATACGTAGAGGACCTATCAATGGTCCCGCGATACGAACCGGGGGAACTCGTTTTCATAGAGCGAGCCCGCCCGCCAGCTCCAGGCGATCACGTTATCGTGGAAATCGTGGAGGGGCCGACCTCTCGGGATGAGCGCAAGGCGCTGATCAAGAAGTTGGTTGCCGTCACGCCATCCTCGGTCCGACTGGAGCAGTACAACCCGCCCAAAGTGCTTGAGTATCAGCGTAAGCAGGTACTTCACATGTATCGGGTCATGCCGCTCGCCGATTTGTTAGGTACCTAACAAACTCGAACCTCTGATGTAGGCGCCACAACACCCGCTAAGGTGGTGGATATTTTTTGTTCCTCGTGATGCCATTTTGGCATTGCCATTTGATGCCAATACGGCAATACTCCCTCCCGTACCAAGACGGGAGACGGGAATGCCGAGGGATTTCGCAAACGAGCAGGAACTGGCTTCGCCTCGCTCGATCGAAGGCCGTTCTCTTCCTGAAACGAAGCCGGTTGAAACCTACGATCAATTGAACGCCGCCCTTGAAGGGCAGGTGTTGGTTGATATCGGCCAGGTCGGCCCCCTCTCCCGCAAGGCGCTGGATCGCGCGGTGCGCGCCGGGAAGCTCACCAAGTGGCGCGGCAAGTGGTTTCCGGTTGCGGGCGCTTCTTTTGGCATCGGCCCGGATAAGAACTGCTGGAGCACGCCGGAAGTCGCCAAGCAGTTCGCCGACATGAAGCGCGGGATCGAAGCCCGCGACGCTGCCTAACCACCATCGAAGAGACGGGAGTGAGAGATGGCGTATCGTGGTCGCAACTTTAGCCAAGGCACTCGCGGCAACCTGAGCGCGACCCAGTGCGCGCCTCAACCGCGTCGATTTCCAGCACCGCATGACCCCGCCGATAAGGCCCGATTGATCGCCGCGTCCTCCGAACTCTGGCGTCTTACTCTCGCCAAGGGCCTGACTCTTCCCGAGCGCGCAGCCGCGTCCGCTGAATATCGCGAAGTCGAGGGGATGTTGGCCGCTCTCGCCAAGGCAACACAGCCGGCCGCGTCGCGAGGCGAAGCCACTCCTAATTCCACCGCAGAGCTGGGGGCGTAGATATGCGCGGCTATCGCACGACCACGCACACCTATCAGCAGGTAAGCCGCCAGCAGCGCGTTACCGTGACGTGCTCGGGATGCGGCAAAGACCGCGTCCGCACCGTATCCGTCACGCACACAATCAATCCATTCAATCGCAACGAACTCGGACAGCCGCGCTCGCCTGCCGAGGTTCTGGATCGCGTTCGGATTGAGCTTGCCGAATGCGTTCGGGAAGCCGCGGCCCGCACCATCATCTGCAAGACGTGCACGCAGAAGAATGATGCCGCTTCCTATCTCCAGTCTCCCGCGGAGGCCTGACCATGTACACGCACGCCACTCAACTGCGGAACGAGGATAACGCGCTGACGCCTCGCGACGCGACCATTGCCATCGAGCAGGCCACAGGATTTCTGGTCGTCTCGTGGTGGCGCGACAAGACCTCGGTCATCCCTCCCTACAAGGGCGGCTTCGACTATGCGCACTTCAAGACGCTGCGTGAGGCAGAGGACGCCTACAACGACTACGAGAACAACGAGTATGTGAGGGCCGAGCCCGTCGCGCTCATGGCCTGCAAGCAAGGTGTGCCATTCGCCACCCTGCATGCGGCCTCGCCTGCCCTCCTGAGCACCCTGATTGCGGGAGACGCAGCATGAGCGCGCTGAAAGTACCGTACTGCAAGAAATGCCAGCGGCATGGCGCAGCTCGTCCGGCGGACGGATTCAATGACGACAACGAGCCGCTTTGCGAGGACTGCTTGTTTGACTGGGAATGCGGGGAGGATGAGGAATGAGCGCCCGCGACGAAGCCGCTGGTGGGGTGGGAAACGTGGATCGCTGCAAGCTCCAGCCGGCGCTGGCACATGCTGCCGACGCCGCTTGCTCCTACTTCATGACGGATGGCTTCTGCGATCCCCGGCAATGCCAGAGCTGCAAGTGCTGGGATCGTGCGAGCGCCGTCATGGATGCGACTGGGCTGTCCGCTCGTGCTGTTGGCTTCCTTTTCCAGCATCGCCAGCAGATCGAGAAGTCCGCCGAGGAGCAGGAAGCCAAGACTTGGGACGGCACGCCCTGGTGGTCGAAGCCTGAAGCGCTCGCACGAGACGAGGCCAACCGCCGCTCTCCCTCCCCTCGCGATCAAGCCTCCAGTGCGACAAGTGAGACGGCAGAGCAATTGCTAAATGCCCCAGATGGTTTCCCGTGTCGCGTAAACTCCGATGGGTCAGTCAGCATAGACGAAAAATTCGTGCGTGATCTGGCCGCTAAATCCGATGTGGAAATGGAACGCGTGAAAGCTTGCGAACACATCGCGGCCGGAGACGAGGGATGGGAGCGTTTGCGCGATCTCTGCCCCAGCACCTTTGCTGTGGCGGCCTTGCGTGATGCCTCCAGTGCGATGCTGGGGGCGTTGGAGCCGTTCGCAAGGATAGCCGATTGGTACGACGACACGTCCCGATCTGATGATCACACCATCATGCAGTTCCTTGGCCGCGAGTCTTTCAGGCTAACGGTCGGCATGTGTCGAGCTGCGCGGATCGCCCGCTCTGCAGGCATAGAGACTGAGGAGAATGGGTGATGGGATTCGCTTCGCCTCGCGACGAGAGGGCCGTGACTGATAACACGGACGTTATTCGGATCATGGAAGCGGGCATGAGTGTGCCGGCGCCGTCCGGTCAGTGGGATGGCTACCAGCCATACAACCGGTTAGCCAAGCTAGCTGTCGCGGCGCTCGAAGCCGCTGGCTTCCTCATCGTGCCCAAAGAGCCGACCGACGCCATGATCGAGGCTGGCAACAAGCCTTTTGACGAGCCTTTCGTCGGCGGCCGACTGACCGACCCCTGCCGCGTCTGGGAAGCCATGATCAATGCTGCCCCGATGGGACGGCCGTCAATCGAGCGAGGCGAAGCACGCCGCCCATCCCTCTCTAAGGGAGAGAGGGGATGAGCAATTGGCGCGACCAATATTGGATGGAGTCGCTTGAGGCGGCGCTTGGCGAACTCGGCATCACCCTGACGCAAGAACAGCTTGACGAGGCCGGTGCGGCGCTCGCGGTCAGCGCCGAGAACGAAAGCACAGCAAGAGCCCCGACGCCCAGCCAGCGAGACATCGAGAGCTGGGAAGTCAACCGCTTGAAAATCGCTCACGCCGCCGAGGTGGCGCGACTTGAGAAGGAGCTTTCTATCTACCGGAGTAGCGTTGCCCGTCGCCACAACGTCAACGTCGGCGCTGTCTACACGGACGGGTACAGCGTCCTTATTGATCCGAGGAACGCATGACCCTCCACCTAGACCGTCTCTACGCCTCTGGGGCTTTGTATGAGTGTAGGAGACGGAAACGCGCGCGCTTCGCCGCGCTCTATCGATGGTTGTTCAATTTCTGATGCAGGAGTGATTGTAATGGATATCGACAGCATTCAGAAGCGTCTCGACGCTCTCGCCCAAGGCATGGCTGCCAAGGCTGTGCGCGAACCGTCAGCATCGTTCTCGCTAGACAGCCACAAGGGGCCGTCGGTCAACGTATCGCAGAAGAGCAAGAACGACAGAAGCTGGCGCGACTACGAGTGGTTTAAGGGTACGCCGGAGCAGGCGCTTGCAGAAGCCGAAGCCTATGTGGCCGCGCTGCCGAGCCCGGAGCAGGCTCGCATGCAGGCGTTCATGGAATCTCTCGGCGCCACCATCGAGCTCGGCAAGAACGCCGACATAGACGTCGACTTCGTGAACCCGCTGGTCGTGCTGATGAAGCGTCTCTCCAAGAACGCCCTCACCCACGCGGGACAGACCTCTTAACCCGAGGCGAAGCGAATCCAACCCCAACCCTCCACAGGAGATGACAGTGCCCGATACCATGCTGACCACAGAATCTCGGCCGCCTGAGAACCACTCCAAGGAAGTGGCGAAGCTGGCGGCGGCGCTCGCCATGGCCCAGAAGAATTTCGCCCCGATCCCCAAGGATCGCGAGGTGAAGGTGCAGTCCGATCGCGGCAGTTACACCTTCAAGTACGCCACCCTGGACGCCATCCGCTCGGCCACCATGCCGGCCCTTGCCGAGCAGACGCTGGCCATCGTGCAGGGCATGATCGAATACGGCAACGGCTACGCGGTAGAAACCAAGCTGATCCATTCTTCAGGCGAATGGATCCGCAATGTGACGCCGATGTTCGTCAGCGGGCGCGTGAAGGACGGCCGGCAGTATCCCCCGACTAATCAGGAACTGGGCTCGGCGCAGAGCTACGCGCGCCGCTATGGCATTTCCGCCCTGCTCTGCATTACCGCCGACGAAGACGACGACGGCAACACCGCCGACGGCAATCATATCGAGGGCAGCTCGCGCGCGCCCTACACGCCCCACCGACCCGGCCCTGCAGGCTCGGCAAGCGGCGGCACCGACTTCCGGCCTCCCGGCCCACGCCGCACTGGCTGGGCAAAGGAAGCCGAGAACGACGGCACTCTCGACACGACACGCAACAAGGGCGAGATGCCCGGGAAGGCGCCGGCCGCCAACGGCAAGAAGTCTGCCGCCGAGAAGGCCAAGAGCTGGACCGACACAGCCATCGCGACGATCAAGCTTCCTGGCCAGCATGTCGCCTCGCTCGACAAGTGGTGGAAGGACCAGAAGGCGGTACCGTCTGGCGCCAAGTTTTCTCCCCTTGGCTGGCTGGAGGAGGCGGCGCCGGATGAATACGAGCGCCTGCAGGCCGCATTCGATGAAGTCCGCAGCAATGCCCAGCAGGTGGCAGCATGAGCACCCTCGGCCACAACATGCCGCCCTTGGCGGAGCGCCTGGAGATCGACTACGCCAGCCTCGCCCAGCAGGCGGCCGACGTCCTCGGCCTGGAAGCCCTGCCGCCCATCATGGTCGACGACGACCTCGCCGATTACTCCGAGCGGGCCAAGGCCCTGAAGGGCGTTCTCGGCATGATCGAGAAGGCCCGTAAGGCGGAGAAAGACGGCATCCTCAAGGACGGCCGCACGATCGACGGCTTCTTCACGAAGATCGCGCAGCCCGTCCAGGCGGCGGCGGATGCCATCGTGGGTGTAATCAACACATGGCAGCGTGCCAAGCTGGAGGAGCAGCGCAAGCGCGAGGCGGCCGAAGCAGAGGCCGCCCGGGCGCTCCAGATGCCCGACGAGACCCCGCAGGCGCCCGCTCCGGTCAAGGCGGTGGCGCGCGTCGTCTCCTCTGCCGGCCGCGTGACAGCCTCGGCAAACACCTTCTGGAACTTCCGCGTCACCGATCCCGCCAAGGTCCCGGCCCGCTACCTGATGGTCAACGAGAGCGCCATCAAGGCAGCCATTGCCGGGGGTGCCCGCGAGATCGACGGCGTCGAGATTTTCGAAGACGTGCGCACGGCGATCCGATGAACGACGGCCGGCGCGTCTACTCCCTCCGGTCAGAAGGTGACCGCCCGTGGGCCCAGTCGGCAGTCGCCCGGGCTCCGCTGGGCTTCGTCGTCATCGTCCAGCCCAAGACGCGCAGCCTCGACCAGAACAGCCTCATGCACGACCTGCTGACGGATATCTCGCGGCAGTTCAAGTGGCACGGCAAGCGGCTATCTCCAGACGTCTGGAAACGCCTTTGCATGGCCTCCTGGCTGCGTGAGCGCGGCGGGACGCCCGAGCTTATTCCAGCCCTCGACGGCAACGGCTTCGACGTCATCTACGAGCGCACATCCAAGCTGAACGTCCAAGAGTGCTCGGAATTCATGGAATGGATTATCGCCTTCGGACGGCAGAACGACGTCCAGTTCAGGAAGATCCCATGACCGACGTCGGCACGACCAAGCGCGGCTCGATGGGCGTCATGCGGCGCCTCCGAATCTGGGAGGAGCACAAGGGCGTCTGCATCCTGTGCGGGCTCAAGATCGATGGCATCCGCGAGAAATGGATCATTGAGCACAAGCGAGCCTTGGTGCTGGGCGGCGAGGACACGGACGAGAATTGCGGCCCAGCGCACGAAGACTGCAGGCGAGCCAAGGACAAGAAGGACGTCCACGACGGCGCCAAGGCGAAGCGGCGCAAGGCCAAGATGCTGGGCATTCGCAAACGTTCCACCTTCCCATGCAGCCGGGACGGAGCTTGGAAGGCGAAAATAGGCGGCGGATTTGTAAGGAGAGACGGATGAGGAACCAATTCGGCGGCGACTGCTACCGCTGTGGGCTGTGGGTCCCGCCCAGCACCGGATATTTCGAGCGCAACAAGGGCGGTTGGCGCGTCCAACACTGCTACCGCACGCACAACGGCGGCATCACCTGCGAGATGGCGAAGGCTGCCGCAGCCAAGAAAGCACAGGCCTCAAATCAGCGAGGCGAAGCCACTAATGGAGACCTCTATGAGTGATGCAGTACGACATGCCCGCTGGCTGGTTGATACTCTCGGCTCGATCCCAAATCACCAGTACAACGCCGTTGAAAGGCACGCGATGCCCGTCGCCCGCGCCCTCCTAGCAGCAGTAGAGGGGAGCGCGCTGACGCCTCGGGACGAGAGGGAGGTGACTGATAACGGGCTGCTGGATGCGTTGCGCAACATTCGCCGATGGATGTTGGATCTACCAATCCCTACCGAGGGCGCGACTCATCAAGTCATGCAGATGGATTCTGTCATCGCCGAATTGGAGGGAGCCGCCTGGCAACCGATTGAGACAGCGCCCTACGGCAAGCCGGTCTTGGCATGGTTGTTCCTTCCCAAGAATCCACAAGCAAGTGGCTGTGTCATTGCCACTCGCTGTTACGTCGAGAGGGACGACCCGCCAAGCTACCCAGAGCACGAGCGCCAGACGCAAGGGTGCTGGTGGGCGAACGGGCGGTACTATTCAGCGCGCCACGTCACGCGCTGGAAGCCATTGCCAACACCTCCCAAGGATGACCGGTCCTCAGCGCATCGAGGCGAAGCACGCCCCTCCCTATCCGGGAGAGAGGGAGAGAAGTGATTCGCTGACGCCTCGCTCAATCAATGCACGTGACAGACACAGAAAGGACCTCTCGCAATGTCTAAGCGGATGACTTGGCGCTGCTTTCACTGCGGCGACGTGTTCAGGAGCCCCAAGCATGCGGCTTCGCACTTCGGCATCGACGAACTCCAGATGCCCGGCTGTGTGGCGGTGTTGCGTCACGGCGAAAGCCATCTTCTGGACCGCATTCGGGACCTTGAGCAGCAGCTTGAGCGCTACCGGAACGAAGACAGCGACCTGATGCGCTACTACCAATCGAAGCAGGCAGACCATGCTCAGGCGCTGATCCGAGAGGAGGAGCGCGGGTATGCGAAAGGGCTTCGGGATGGTCGAATATACCCATCCGATGACGCTTCAGTAGAAGAACGGGCCGCGTGATGCGAGGCGAAGCGCACCCCATGACCAAGCCACTGACAGAGAGGCTGCGGACGAAAGCCAAGGCCTGCCGGATGTGCGGCCTGGTGAAGGACGCCGATCTATTCGACGACACCGCCAAGGCGCTGGAGGAAGCGCGAATTGCCCTCCAGGGGGTCCACGACGTGACCATTGATACGGTCGCCTATGGAATTGCCCGCGAGTGGCTCACCGCCCACCCGGAGGCACGTGAATCTCAACCCGAGGCGAAGCGCGTTCCTTCCTCTCCTCGCTCTAACTGAGAAAGGGCCTTCTGCAATGGCAACCGACGCCCAGCTCCTTAAGCGCTTCGGCATGCTCACCGAGGAGGACGTGGCGAAGCTCCTCGGGATCACCGTCAAGACGCTGAAGAACCGGCCGAGGGCGGATATCCCCGAGTTCGTGAAGGCCGGGCGGCGGCGCCTGTTCAAGGAGGAGGCCGTCCGGGACTACCTTGAAGCCCACACCGTCAGGCCAGCCGCTTAAGCGTCTCATGCACGCTGGCGGGATCGATGCGGGCATAGTGCTTAGCGAGCACCTTCCAATTGCGGTGCCCGGAAATCAGCGCCACCTGTGGAATGGGTACCCCGGCCTCGAGTAGGCGGCTAAGGGAATAGGCTCGCAGGTCATGGATATGCAGATCAGGGATCTTGCACCGGGCCGCCACATCCCAGAAGGCGGACGAAATGCTCGCCCGTTTGTACGGGAACGGCCGATCCATATAGCGCGGCCGATCGGCGATCAGCTTGTAGGTATCCACGCCCTTGAAGTTGATCAGCGGGACCTCCTGGTCGTTCTTCTCCTTCTCCAGGATATCGGGATGCTTGCGGCCCCGGATGATGACCGAGCGGCGAGATTCGATCAGGTCGGCCCATTCGATGCCCACCAGCTCGCCCACCCGCAGGGGGAGCACAGACAGCACCTCGACGATGGCATCCAGATCGATAAAGGCCCGTTGCTGGTTCTGTGCGTAGGCGCGGATGATCAGCAATTCCTCCTCGGTTGGGCGCCTGGTGCGCGCGCCGGACTTGCCGGCGATCTTGTTCCGCTTGGCTGCCTCAATGGCCTTCTGCACCTCCTCGACCGGGACCGAGACCTTCCAGAGGTCGCGCGCGGTGCGCAGCACCTCCTTGAGGTAGCTCAACCGCGAGGAGATGCCGCCGGGGCTGATTTTCAGGCCGCGCGCATAAGCCAGAAGCGACTGCTGGGTGATGGTCGTCAACAGTTTTGCGCCGAGGTCCCGGCGAAGGATATTGAGCTCCAAGGCCTTGTTCTGGCCCCAGCGCTTCACTGGCCACATTTCCTTTTCGTATCGAGTGATGACCTGAGCCAGTGTGCCCGTCATCTTGCCCGGGACGACGCCGCCAAGGTCAGCCTCGCGCTCCTTGGCCGTCGCCCATGCCTTGGCGTCCACGAGCCTGTCGAAGGTCTTGGTTGCCTTCAGGTCGACGCGGCGGATAATCGCCTGCCAGCGTCCCTTGCGCTTTCGAAACGTCGCCACGGCTCCCCCGATCTGTGTGACAGCGTCACAGTGACGGGCGTTGGCACAGTCCCGTCACTGTGCGAGCGTGCCACGTTGGGAAACGCTGGGAAAGACCGAGGTTCGGCCAGCCCTTGCGGATTGGGCATCCGGGCCGATTTATCAGCGTTCCGGGATGTTTCAGGAACCGCTATAGTACGCCTCGACGCGATAGCCGTCGGGATCGATCCGCCTGTGTTTATTGGCCCAGATCGTTCGTTGGCACAGCTACGTCACAGTGCGGAGAAGGGAAATGATCGACAATCCCATGGTGGAACGCGTGGCACGGGCGATCTGCGACGCGGACCCGCTGGCGCCTGATCCCGACGCGCCGATCTACATCGGCACCAAGCCGGCCAAGGCGTGGGAGGCGCGCGCTCAGATGGCCCAAGCGGCGATTAGAGCGATGAAGGACCCGCCTGACGCGGCCCTGGACGCAATGAACCCCTCCGGGCGCTACGCCAGCACGGTGATCCCCGAGGCCTGGAATGACGCTATCGACGCAATGCTATCTCCGCCATCTGGCACGTGACTATCAATCCGAGGCGTCAGCGCGCCCTAAGGCCCCGTCTTCTCCGGGAACAGAGAGACCGAGACGCGCTTTCCGCATTCCTTGCAGGTGATCCGCAGCATTACATCCCTGGTCTTGGTCTCTGGGCCGAAGCGCTCGACCAGCGGTTCCATCTCGATCCTGAGCGACCGCTTGCAGTGCGCGCAGTAGCCGCCGATATGCATCCCTGTTCTTCGGGTGTCCTCTAATGAGGGCCAGTCTTTGCGGGGTGGTTGCATTACGATAGTGTACTTCGTATCGCGTATCTAAATCTGACGAAAATTCGGGGGAAATCATAAGTGTCTGACATGGCCGCCAAAAAGGGCGAACTGCTTGAGCGCGCGGCATCACATTGGGACGCGCACCCTGAATCCAACAAGAAAGCTCTGATCACCCGCTGGTGGGAAAGCGAGACGCTGCGCCGCCTGGTAGACCTTACTTGGTACAACGCCACGGGCGGCTGCCTGACGTCAGGAGACTACATCCGCCGGGAGACCGGTCGCCAGACGCTCGGAACCGGCATATCGATCGGTTGCGGCGCGGCCGAGGACGAGATCAATTTGCTGCAGCAAGGGATCCTAGAGCGGCTGATCCTGTGCGACGTATCGAACGAGCAGCTCAACAGAGCCGAGGCCTATGCGAGGAAGCTGGGTATAGCCTCCGGCCGGTTGGAGCGCCGTGGCTTGGTCGATTTCGACAAGCCGCTCGGCGAGAAGGTGGATCTCGTGTACTGGCGGCAATCCCTTCACCACATGTTCGACGTTCGCAAGACCCTCGAATGGTGTCGCGACGGCCTGACGCCCGATGGCGCGATCTACTGTAATGACGCCTGCGCGCCCAATTACATGCAGTGGGGTGAGGACGTTCTGAAATGGTCTGAGCTGTACCGCTCGACGCTTCCGCGTGCCTATCTGGAGAACCCCCACGCGCCGGGGACCTTTTTTGCTACTCGCCCAGACGTTCCAGGCATCGATTTCTGGATGAAACACGACCCTACCGAGTGCGCGGATTCTGGGAACATCATTCCTGCCATACGGGCCTTGGCGCCGACAGGGCGGATCGCCTTTCTAGGCGGTTGCATCTACGGCTTCGCCCTCAACGATATCCTGCACAACTTCAGCGACGATGCCGCCCAGCTAGAGAACGCCATGCGGCTGGACAAGTTCATGTCGGACGCCGGCATGAATTGCTTCTTCACCTGCGTCCTGAAGAGAAGTGACTTTAGGTAGGCGTCTCTACTTCCCTGCAATCTGCCTAAGTGTGTTGTCCTTGCTGGCAGAGCCCGCCGAGCTGCCGACCCAGTAGCCGACCACGGCCGACGCCATTGCTCCCAGCGTGCCCAGCATGATGTTGGCGATATCCCTGGAGCCCGCTGGGACCTCTTGCTTTAGAACGGCCCACAGGGCCATTCCGAAAGCCGCTAGCACGATGGCGGAGATGATCGGGGCTCCCCACGCGATGGCCGAATTGGCCTTAGCCAGGTCGACAGTCTGGGTGCGGGCGCTCTGTACGTCGGCAAGCTGGGCCCGGAAGGAATCGAGCTCCACGCGGCGAGCATCGGCCGCGGCCTGAATGATGGCCTGTTTGAACTGCAGCGCCAGATTGGGGTCGGCCGCGATGGCGCGCTCAATGCCGCCAGCATCATCTGTGCCGAGGATGTCTTTGGCTATGTCAGTCACCTTGCCGATAGCAGCGCCGGTCTTATCGCCAAAGATCCAGTCCGCGACGGTCGGGGCGATACCCAGCAACAGAGGAATAAGGGCCGGCATTAGGCAGCGCTCCTCTCTTCGGCGGTTGCGGCGACCAACGCGGCGTGGAACTGGCGGCCGATATCCGCGATTTCGTCATCCCGGTCGGTCCCGTTGATGATCTTGCGGGCCTTCACCCAATCCTCCGTCTGGTCATTGAAGCAGTCCTCCAGCGCCGTGCCCGTGAAGTCGCCCACTCCGCTGTCCGCCCGAAGCATTCCCTCAAACAGGATTTGCGTCGCTGGCCCCAGGCTCAGAGCCAGATCGGGATTGTCGACCAGATCGACACCCAGAAGGCGCCCCATGCACTCATAGTTGCGCTTCCAGGTGAGCTGCACGAAGCCGCGCCCATAGTAGATCTGGCCGGTCACCGGGTCCCGCCGTCCGTAGGGATAGCCACGGCCCTTCCCGTACTCAGCAATCGGCTGCATCGTGTGCGCGGTTTCCCACTTCACCGTGGCCAGCATGTAGGCCAGCCAGCGAAGATCCGTCAGGCCGCGATGCTCCCATTCGTCAAGGATCACGTTCATCCCGTCGACCTGATATTGCGACAGGCGCCCCATAAACAGGTCGGCACGGACGCGATCGTAGAAGATCCTTCGATTGATGCTCATCTGTCACCGTCCCGGCTTGTCTGCCTTGCGATCGAGCTTTTCCTCGATGCGTACCAAGGCTGCCTTGATTTCCGTGATGTTGGTGGCGTTCGTCAGACTGACGTTCTGGATCATTGCCTTCTGGTCGTTGAGCCGATCCATGAAGACTGTCTCAATCTTCTTGTCGGCTTCCTTGAACTCCTTCTCTAAGCGCAAGGCATTAGCTTCGTTGCCCTCCACCTTGTGTGTGATGCTGGACCATGCCAGCGCACCGCTAATCAGCAAGCCAGCAAACGTAAGTGCGTTGTCTAGCCTGATGGATGGATCGAAGTGCACGCGAGAGGTCACGGGCAGACCTTCACGGTGCCGCTATCATTCCAAAGCACTCCTGCGGGCTGACCGCTGCAGCTCGTTGGGGCCGCGTAAACCAACGGCGCCGGAATCGAAACTGAAGCTGCGTCCTGGCCGAGTGTCAGCCAATCGGCATTGCTGTAGGAGAAAATATTGTGGTCCGCGCTGTTGGCGCCATTCCGCGCTCGAATGACGCTGGAGGCGCCATTTTGAAGCTGGATCGCGGCGTAGCTCACAGTTCCGGCATAGAATCCAGTCGTTACCGAGCCGTAGTTCCCGAGAACGACAGCGACGGCCGCCCGATTACCAAACGCGGTATTGTCGACGCTGTCTTCCGGAACGAGAAACCCCGTCTTGAAGACGGGCCCGCTGGTGAAGGGATTGGTCATGAACCCAGCATCAGCGTTTTTGGTTCCAGATAGACCAACAGTAGCCAGGTAAGCCGCCGAGACGTGCGTCTTGTCGAATGACAGCGGCGCGGGAGCATCGGCGGTCTTGTTAATGACCTCGCTCTCGTGGGCAATTAGGTACTTCCAAGCCACACTACTTTCCGCGCCCGCAACCGCAATAGCCCCGTAGCATGCCCCATCCGTCGCTCCAGTCTTCAATATGCAGTGAAACCGCCCACCTTCCGAAAAGGTCTGATCTCCTCCTGCATAATCTAGAATCTCAGCAAAGATTGACTCGGCCCTGGTGTTCGCCGTCGTTACACCTCGCCGCTCTGTCGCAAAAACTGCCGTGGGATTTCTCTCTGACGTTGCTGTGCCGTTGGTGACTTTCTTGAGGTAGATAAGCGCGCTTAGATCAACGATGGGCGCCGAGGCATCCCCTCGCTGGCCGGCAAGAAAGGCATTCTTGATGCCGCGGTCTCCATAATTGTCGGTGTTAGGAAAGGGCAGCGTTCCGGCGCCAGTGAAGCTCGTGCTGCCCTGCATGCTCCAGGACGGGAAGCGGCCGTTGGCTGTGACGTTGGACGCCAAATTGTATGTGCCCGGAGGTACGAAGAGCTGCACGGCGGCGCCGCTGCTCACCGAGTTGATGGCCGCCTGGAAGGCCGCCGTATCGTCAGCAACGCCATTGCCAACAGCGCCAAAGTCCTTAGGATTAACGGTTTCTGCGAGGCGATCTGCCATAGAACGGGCAGTCGTTGAGTTCGTGGCGACTGCGGGCATCCCAGTGGCGCCTTGCATGAACCATCGGCCAGATGGGCCAGCACCACTCGGTGCAACAATGGTCGTTCCGTTCGCCGTCGCGGCGCTTCCGGCAACCCAGTTGTAGAGGCCACCCTTGAGGTCAGTAGAAGCGTCGTCACCTTGCACATAGACTGTGGGCGGCCGCGTCGTCAGCGCGGCTAGCGCCGCGGTTGTGGGGACGGCATAGAATTGGCCTGCGGTCTGGGCGCGAGCCAGATAACCTTGAAGCGGCGCGGCGATCAGAAGGGCAATAAAAAGAACAGCCTTTTTCATGCTGGCGTCCATGTTCCTGCGAAAAACTGCGCAACCCACTCCGTGGCGGAGCGGCACTTGAGGCGAACGGCCGGCCCGGGCGCACTGGCTGTCAGTGTTCCGCCGGCGGTAGAGACCGATTCTCCGAGGTAGATCATCACGCCGGTAGGGGCGTCGATTACCAAGTCGAAATATTCCATCGCAGTAAATGTGTAAGTCAGACCAACGATTGCGACAGGCAACGCGAACGTGACAGCCCCCGTCGCGCCGTTGTTGTCGAAATCAAGACCGCTCTCGCTAGGCAGCAAAGTATGGTTAGCCGTCTTTGACACGACTCCCGCGGGAGACGAGTCAAAGCAGCGTACCTGAGCGCGAGGGCGGATGATCATCCTAGACCCCGTTGCCGGCGACGATGGAAAGGTTCGTGGTTCCGGACTCGGTGATCCCGGCGACATAGAGACCGCTCGGAGACACCTGCGGTACCGTGAACGTCTGGGTCGTACCCGGCAGGACCTCCATGCAGTCCAGTGTGGCGACGACGTTCGATTGCCCCATCCGAATGAAGGCGGAGACAGCGCCTCCGTTCGTCACGAGGATGCGTGCTCGGTTCGTTGCCTGAGTGCCGGGAATGGCCACTCGCGCGCTTACAGATGAGCAGGCCAGCCGCTTGCCGTTACCTCCCTCGAACGGTTCGAAGGAAAAAGGATCAACCAAGGTTGCGTCAGACATTGGCTACTCCAGCCCCAATAGTTCTTTCAGGTCGGCTACAGAAAGACCCGCAGCCGCAAGCTTCTGTTCTGGCGTGCGTTCCGTCGGCACCAACGATGCGAAGAACGCCAGCAGCTCCGAATCGTCGTCCGGAAGCTCCTCCTGTCCCTGCCATTGCCGGTTGGTCCAAGCGCCGTAGATCGTTTGGTCTTCCCTGCGGCCGACGAACATTCATCGCCTCCCCCAGATGAAACCCAACGTGACGACGACATAGAGATCAGTGAGAGCGCCGCCGCGAGACGCGATCGCGCCTGCCGCGCTAGTGCGGACGAAAAGCTCTTCGGCCACTGCGTCAGCGGTTGCGATATACAGAGTGACGAGCGGCGCATCCGTCACGCTGGGGGCTGCATCCGCCTCGTCCGGACAGCAGACAACGGCGGACGATCCGCCCGCCGCCGTGGCGATCAAGGCCCTGATACGCGAGACCACGGAGAATGCTGTCGGCACAGACAGAATGTCCGTTCGGCGAGACGTTGTTAGGGTCGAGGCGAGGTTGACGTCACGACGCGGCGTCACCCAAGAGAATTCAAGGCCGCCGCCTGCCAGCTCGTAGGTCTTGAAATTGACGTTGGCGCCACTCGCGCGCTTCAGCCAGCCGATCAGGCGCTTGAAGTTGTAGTTTGCCGGCATCGTCGGCGCCGTTGCCGAGAGCGAAAACAGCACGTCGACGACGCCCGTATCGGCGCGCTGGATCAGCCAAATGAAGTAATCGGCATCCGCCACCGATCCCGTGTCGAGGCCCCCTTGCCCGCTACCGACGGCCCAAGCCGCATCCAACCTCTTCGTAATCGCCGCCGACAGCACGAGGGAACGGGTGTTGGTGCCATCCATGGCCCCGCCAACAGCAATGTCGACATCATTCGATGCGTCGGAGCCGTTCGGGGCATAGGTGAGACCCTGGATGTAGGAGCGAGGCACGATCGGATCGCTCCAGGCCACATCCAAGCCATCAGACGTCAGGACCTTTCCCGCCGAGCCGATGGGCAATCGCCTGTAGCCAGAAGCGTCCCGGGTCAGGAGATCGCCACGGGTCGTGAGCGTATCCCCGGCGCCGAGACCGGGCAGCGGATCGACCGTCCAGACGGTCACGTCCGCCGAGGTCTTAAGGATCGCCTTATAGTCACCCGAGGCGAGGTAGATCGGGCCAAACAGGCCGTCGCCATCCGCGATCACGGGATTGGCGTTCGGGACCGAAAGGCCGGCGTCCGAATAGGTGTTCTTCGGCGTCGTCGTTCCGGTCGCATAGAAATAGAGCTTGGCGCCCGGATAGGTAGCGCCGTTGCCGTCGACCGGGGTGTAGCGCGGGGGTGTGAACAGGGTGGGCATGTGCTAGGCTCCCGCCATGCGCATCAGTTGGATGGAGCTGTCACAGCTTGCCGTATCGGTTGCGGCGGCTTTTGCTTTCGACCGATACCAGGCAGCGGTCGATCCGCTGCCGACCACGCAATCGTGGCTGCTCTGGGTCCTCTTCGTCGGCTTCGGCGCCGCGTGGCTATACACGCAGGTCATCGTGCGCCTCGCAGACTACGCAATGCGTTTATCTCGCCCTCGCCGCCCGGCAGCGCCTGGAGGGCCTGCTGCGCAGCCGTTGAGCCGTACAGTGCGTTGAAATTGGTGTTACCTGCCAACTGATTGGTCAGGTAAGCGCGGCCGGCATCCGTGTTGTAGAGACGGGAGATAACCGCAGGCGACGCAGCGCCGATGGCGGCAGCTGGAATCCCAATGCCGGATGCCGCGCCGGCAGTGAACAAACCACCACCCGTGAGGATGTTCTGCCAGGCCATGCGCTCTGGCGTCCCCGAATTTGGCACGCGCGCGGCGATGTAATCCCCGATGCGAGCGAGCTCGTTCAGATCGCCTCGGCCACGAGCGTATCCAACCCGGTCGTTACTGCGGACAGCACCCGTCAGAGCGTTGAACGGAATGTCGCCGGAGGCGCGGCCGGCCTGAGTGCCGCCCTGCATTGCCCGGTCGATCGTCATCAGGCTCGCATAGTGGCGGCGCGCTTCCTGCCATTCCTGGCGAAGCGCTCCTGACGTGCTGCGCTCCACCACACCATCCAGCGCCTCGACAAGGCCACCAAGGGCGCGACGCAGAGGCAGATCGTTGGTTTCCCGCATGCGAGTCGTGATATCGCTGCGGATCGTGCGATAGACGTCGCCAGCAACCTGCGGATTTGCGCCCGGCGTGCTGGCCGCCTGGATGAGCGGGTTCAGGTCGTCGACGTAGGACTGGAAGACGGGCGCGACATCGGTCTGGAGCCGGCGGCCGTAATTGGCCTGCACCCGCGCCACATCCTGCCCAAAGCGCGGATCCACATTGAGCGTGGTCCGGGTCGACAGATCGTCGAACACCTGCCCCAGCCCCTGAAACGCCCGCTGAAGGGTGTCTGGTGAGGCATCGTCAGCCGTCTGCCCAGCGCGCTCCATGACCGCTCGATTGAACTGTGTGCGCTGGTTGGCGAACGCCCTCTGCATAGGCGTATTCGACAGCGGCATGCGCGCCATCGTCTCTTCCGCGCCCCGTAGGCTGGGGCTACCGGTCATCTGTGCCGGGGTGAGAGGGATTCCCTCGTTTTGCGCCGCCGTGACTAGCCGCTGCTCCTGCGGGGTCAGGCGGTTCGTGACGGGTGAAATGACGCCACGCCCTGCAGAGATCGCGAGAGGCACCGCGAGGCTAGCCGCCAGGCCGTACAGCGGATTGTCGGTCGCGCCCGTGACGCCTCCACCGACACCACCCGCAACCGCTTGAGCCGCCGGCTGTGAGGCCAGCACGTTCGCGACGCCTTGCGTCACGGTGCCCGCCTGAGCCCCTTGCGCCACGATGCCAGCCGGCAGGGCCACCGCCAGGGCATTTCCGACGCCTTCGCCTGCGCCGTAGACGGCCTTCTCGCCCTGCGTCACAGGCTCAATCCGCGACGTCCGCGTGTCCGTCAGCGGCTCTGCCGATCCCTGCGAAACGGCGTCGGAAACACGCCCCGGCAGCGTCGCCACGTAGTCGATGCCACGCTTAATGCTCTTGGAGCCTCCTACTGGGTCGTTAGCCGGTATGCCGGCCTGACGAAGGCCCCACGCCACCGCATCGACCGGCGCGCCAATGAGCGTCGGCAGGAAACCGTCATTGACGCCCTGCGCCGCCAAACCAACCTTACGGGCAGCCATTTGCGTTCCAGTGAAGCCCTGCGGCTCCCAGTCCTGAACTCCGCCACCCGAAGGGCCATTGTCCGATGGGATCAGGTCAGCGAATGCCCCGCCAACGGGCGGCGGTCCGGCTTTCTTCGGGATCAGGTCTTCGAACGGATTCGCCATTACAGGCCCTCCGGTCCGATGCCCATGCCGCGAAGGCGCTCGATGACGGCTTCGCGCGGCGCCCCCTGCTGAATGGCCTTGCGGGCGTCGAACAGCGTGCGCTCTCGATCGGCGCCCTGCTGCGTCGGCTTGGCGGCTTCCTTTCCGTAGGTTGGCCCAGCCGCCCGGGAGATACCCTCGATGGCGATGCGGCGGTTCTCGGCCTTCTGTTTTAGCGTTTCTGGCTTGTCGCCGGGGCGCGGGAAATATTGCTTCTCTGCGTTAGCAAATTCTTGATCGCTAATGACGGCGCCAGACTCTCGGCGCAGCACGGCGTTGATGAAGTCGCGGCGCGCCTGCTCAAGCTTTTGATAGGCCTCGGACTGCAGGTAGTTGCCCGCAGGCACATTCTCGAGGATCTTGCCCATCGGGCTGAGTCCAGAAGACTCGTTCTCAGCGATGACTTTCTCCGACGCTTTCATGCGATCAGCGTAGAGGGCGGCGTTTGCCTGCCCCTCCGTCATCTTCTCTGGCTTAGGCGGCGTGATCGGGATCATGCCCGTCTGCGGCTGCGCTGGCGCCGGAGAAGGAGCACCACCAGGCGCCGCCGGCGCGGGCGACCCCGCAGGCGCGGCACTCGGCGCACCGCCGGCCGGACGCTGGAAGATGCCGCTCGGCGTCATAAACATCACTGAGCCGTCGGCGGGGTTGGTGATCGTCTTGCCCGCTGCGAGCTCGGCCGCCTGCTGCTCCGACAGCGTGCCGTTGGCGATGAGCATGTTGAGCGCCTGCGCTTCAGTGCTCGTGCCGGCGAACGGGCCGCCGCTCTGCTCCTTTTTCGGAGGCAACCGGACAAGGCCCAGCGAGCCGTCCGGGTGCATGATCTCGGCGATATCGTTCTGGATGTTGTACTTGCCGTTGCGGGTGACGAAGCGAGCGCCGGGCGGGAGCGCCGCCGTCAAATCGCGTGCGGCATAACCGTTGAACTGCGCCTGCTGGACAGGATTGCCGCTGCCGTCCGCTGGCACATTGTCGCCTTGGGCGACCTGCGGTTCCGGAAGCCCCTGTGCGATCTGACGCAGCTTCGCGGCATAGTTCGGATCAGTGGCGTAGCCAGAGCGGCCCATCGCGTCGATTTGCGCATCCAGGCCTTTGGCGCCGAGAACCGGCGCATAGCGAGAATTCGTCTGCAGAAACTGGGCGTAGTCCTGTGCGCTGGCCCGCGGGTCCGCATAGGTGCGAAAGGAGTCCCGCGTGGCATACGGGCCACCAGGGCCAACCTCGGTCGTCGCCAAGGTTTGGCCGCCGCCCTGTCCATGCGATTTGATGCCGAAGAAATTGTTGCCCGGCGCGCTCTTGCCGTACCCCGTCTCCAGAGCCGCCTGCGCGATCACCAGACGCGGATCAAGGCCGGTCGCCTTGGACACCTCCAGGGCGTGCGGCATCATCATTGAAACGAACTGCTGCTGATCTGGCGCGGGGGCTGCTGGCCCACCACCGCCGGCCGGCCCCACGGGCACCGGCGCCTCGTTCATCCGCTTGAAGTGCTCGGCGATCGGCATCGCGCGGTCGACGTTGAACTTCACCCAGTCCGGCATGAACTGGGTCGGCCACTTCGACACATCGATGCCGCGCGCCTGCGCATCCTGGCGGGCTCGCTCGTAGAGCTGGGGCTGCTGCGCGGCCGGCGCATTCAGGATGGCAAGCCCAGTCTGCGTCGTGTACTCGGCGGCCTCCTTGGCTCGAGCCCGTTGGTTGGCGTCCAGGCGCTCCAGCATCGGCACGATCTTCATGAACGTGTCGGGGTGCTTGGTCGCGATCTGGCCTTGGGCCGTCGTGTCGCCTTGCAGGGCCTTGGGGATCAGTGGCGCAATCTCGGCTTTGGCCGCGCGATCCTGATCGAGCCAGTCGCGCTGCGCCTGCGCACCCTCCATCGACGCCACGCGCGCCAGGGTGCCGGCCAGGTCCGGAAAGACGAGCCCAGCCATCAGGTGAGCCCCAGCGGCTTACGGAACATGTAGCCGCCGGCCAACAGGTTCTGACCGCCCTGCATGATGCCGCTGGCGAGCGCGTTGGCGCCGCTCTGGTAGGCCGATCCGCGGGCAACGCCGCCCTGCATCATGTTGTTGCTGCTGCTCGCCGTCAGGCCGCTGTTGGTGCCAGAAAGCCCGGCCTGGGACTGATTGCCCATGCCGGCGACACCCATCAGGCGGTTGACGTAGCTGTCGAATTCCTGGTTAGCGAGATTGTCGCCGAACTCCTGTACGCCCTTGATCTGGGCGCCAGAGAGCGTCATGCCACGCGAGGCCGCACTCCGATCCAGCGTCTTGACGCCTTCGTCGCGCCGGAACTGGTAGCCCGGCGTCGTCTGGAAGGCCTTGAGGGCGTTCTTCTGGACCGCGCCGTCGTAATCGCCCGTGAAGGAGTAGCCGCCTCCATCGCCGCCCTCGCCGACCATCGTGCCGAAACCGAGGATCTGGCCGATCTTGTCGAGCGCGCTGCGGCCGCCCGAAATCCACGGGCTAGCCTGCGAGTAGTTGAAGTCGCGTTGGGCTTCGTTCGCGGCCGTGGCTTCACGCGTTGCCTGCTCGATCGCAGCCGCGTTTTGATTCGCGCCGCCTTGGCCGATCAGTCCGCCGAGAGCCGAGAAAATCGCCATCAGAGCGCCTTGCAGAACGTATGCTCGGCAAGGGAATAACCGGCGCGCTCGTAGACCGCTTTGAGCGCGTCGTGTCTAAGACCGTGCTCAGACACCATGCCGAAGAATTGGACGTTGCGCGCCTTGGCGGCGGATTCGAGCTGCCGAAGAAGCTCTTTGCCTGATCCTTTGCGATCAGTGGGTTTAATATATAGAAAGATTTCCTGCCCGATAACAACTTTTTCATTCCAGTAAGCTGGCGACGCAACCCCGCCGGCCATTCCCACCGGTCCATTCCCCTTGTCGACCACCAAGAGGATGCCATGCTCCATCAAGCGCTTTGCCGTCGCTGTAAAGGAGTCGCGGCAGAATTGCGCCTTGCTCGCCCAACCAGCCTCTTCGAAAAATGCCTCGCCCATATCAACAATCGAGGATAGATCCTCCGGCTTGGCCGCCCTAATTATGCTACACTCATGGTTGCTGTTGGTTGTGGTCACTGGAGGTCCTCTTAATGGCGCGAATCAACGCGAAACGGCATTGGACAGCGGCCGACCGGCTCGCCTTCAGGGCAAAGCGCGACGAAACCACCGGTTGCTTGATCTGGACGGGCGCTGTGGCGAAGGGTGGCTACGGGAACATTGGATGGAAGGGGCGCACATACGGGGCGCACCGTCTTGCATGGGAACTCGTTAACGGGCCGATCCCAGACGGGATGGTGATCTGTCATCAATGCGACGTGCGTACCTGTATCAATCCAGCCCACATGCGCGTTGGCACTCCGACCGATAACGGTTCCGACAAAGTAAAACGCGGCAGGCAGCCGAAGGGTGAATTCGCCGCACAGGCCAAGCTTACTGACGCGGCGGTTCGCGCTATTCGCTCTGGGGAGATTGATCCGAGGAGTGCAACGCACCGTTTCGACGTTTGCCGGGCGACGGTGCGCGACGTGATCTTGGGCGAGACCTGGAAGCATATTCGCTAACCCACTCTCCACGCACTGGCCTCATCGGCGTAGACCGGCACGCAATAGGTGCCGCCGCCCGCCAAGGGGGCGCCGAAGGTCTGGCTATTCGAATCGGAGCAGAACGACGTCCACCCGGGCTGCGGCGTCATCGCCAGCAACGCGGCGGCCGGATAGGTCGTCCTCGGGATCACCCCGGAAAGAAGGTTCTGCAGATAGGCGATCAGCGACCGCGTCGGACGGCCGCCCTGATCAACAATCGGCGCATTGGCTTGAAGAGGCGCGCTCATCGGCCGAGGTCCCGAATCTTGGCGCTCATGTCGTAGAAGGCGCGCTTGACCGGATCGGATATCGCGAATTCGACGGTCCGTTGCCGGAAGGCACCCAGGCGCTCCCACATCACGCGGTTGTTGCGGACGCCGATGGGGCCGAGGCTGGCGCTGCGTTCATTGCTCCAGGTGTTCGCCCCGTCATCCGAGAACCGCATCGTCACCTGCGGATCGTTGCCCTGCCCTGAGGGAATGCCGACGCCCAGCTCGCAACCAAGCTGCAGCTCGTCCATGATGGCGCGCTTGGTTTCTGCGTAGAGCGGCAGGCTGGCGATGACGCTCCGCAGGGGCGCCCCCATGTCTGTATAAGTGTCGAGATCGAGCTCGCCGATGCGGCCGGCCTGCAGCCCTACTAGGGTCTTGCCGAAGGCCGTAAAGATGCATTGCACATCCCACACGGCCGGCGTCAGGGCAGTTCCGGACTGTCGCTCGTGCCACTTGTTCGGCGGCGCAGCATCGTAGGCGAAGGTTCGGCCAAGGCTCGGCAGCGTCAGAACGTAGAACTGGTGGCCGCCTTGGGTGTAGGTCATGCCGTAAGCGTCCGACACAGTGCCGACCCGCAGCACTTCCTCAGTGGCGTGGTCGGAGATCCTGACGGGGCGATAACCATCAGCCCGGTAGACGATCCGGTCCGAGCCCAGCCAGAAAATGGAATTGTCGAGCTTGGCCGGGCTCAGGGCCGCGGCGCACCCCTTCTCGAGGAGCGCACCATTCACGCGCTCGAATGGGAACGGCGAAGCCCCGGTGTTCGTCCAGGGCTCGATGGTGTCGGTGCCGAAAAGCCACATCTCGCGGTGATCGACAAGGACGCCCAGCAAGCCGTCCGGATTGCTCTCAGCGGTCGCGAAGTCCAAGGGGTCGAACGTCGAGAAGTCGCGAAGGGCCGAGATATAGAACTGACCGCTCGTGTCGTTGCGCGTGCCGACGGCATAGCCGTCGATGTAGTCGATGCTGGAAAAGCCTTCGGTCGGAATGCCCGACGCGATCTTGGCGACCGTCGTATCCGTCACGACATAGAAATTTGGCACTACCAGCAGCCCGACTTGCGTGCCGTTGTTGATCAGCTTGGCATTGCCGGTGTTGGGGATCAGATCGCCCGTACAGGGCACAGACGCGCCCGCCGAGTCCACCCGGTACAGGATCGCGCCCGAGAGCACGTACAGGTACCCTTGCGCCTCCAGGCCAGCGCGGATCGTGTCGGCGCCTACGGTCAGGTAGGGCTTTTGGCCCGGCGTGCCGTAGAGCGCGAGCTTTGACCGCGACCCTTCCGGCGCCAATTCGGGGTATAGATTGACGATCCTCGACGCGTTCAGCGGCTTGGAGCGCTGGCGATCGAAGCCGAAGGCGATAGGCCCGCGAGCCATCAGCCACGCGAGAAGTTGAAGCGCCCGTAGACGCGGGGGCGGATGGCAAGCTCGGGCGCCGCGGTGATCGGCACGAAATAGAACGCCTGAAGAGCCGTCTTGGCTCGCGCAATAGCGTCGCGGTCGTCCGGCGACAGAGGAACACTGTATTGCCCGGCAAGATCGCGCTGCAGCATCAGGCCAAGGTTGCGGAGCTGTCCGTCGGGCACGTTCACGACCGTATCGAGGCTCGCCAGATCGGTGTGGGCATAGCGAATGCCCTCCGATTCGAAACCGCTCATCAGGTCGTTGAGCTTCCGCAAGCCGGTTGCCGCCTGAGCGGCCGTCATCGACTCCTCGTCGGCGACGATATCGAGGTCTTGGAAGGCCTCCAGGATGACGGTTCGGGCAGTCTTGCTGGCCATTACGCGCTCGCTAGGGCTGGACGGATATGGAGCTTGCCGGCCACGAGGACGCCCCCATCAGAAGCCACGGCCTGATGTGTGTAGTCGCCCAGCAAGTCGATGGTGTCAGTGCCGACGAGGGATACGGTGAAGACGCCGCCAGAAGGGCTCGTGATCGTCCCCGCCTTGGTGATCAGCGGATAATCGCTGTTCGGATCTGACGGCCCACGCCCGACGCGCCAGGACACCGACAGACCAGACAGGCTCTTAACCGCATTGCTGGCGTCACGGGCCTTAAGCGTGAAGGTCCGCGTCTCCCCGGCAATCATGTCGAGGGACTGGACGTTCATGCCGCCTTCCTCGGACGCCCCGGCCCGCGCTTTTCGATGATCCGAGCGAGAACAGCACTGTTCTCCAGAGACCTTTCGATGGGGTCCGGTGCTTTCACTTTCTTCGGCGAGTCGGCCCAGCCTTCCGGCACTTCCTCTGCGCTGTTGAAAATCGCCTTGGCGCCGTCCGGGCCATAGCGCCACGCCGGCCAGTAGGAAGGAACCTTCTTGGGAATAGGCGCCTTCGCGTCGAAGGTTGCCTCCACGCGAGCGCGGCCAGCCATCGCCGAATAGACGGCCGCAACGATCGCCGCGTCAGGCTGCTTGCGCGTCCGCGCCAGGGCTGCCGTGCCTGCATCCACCATAGCCGCCGTGATCTTCATGCCGCCTCCGAAATCGCCGCGTTGCCTTGGGGCCACATGCCGCGCCATTCCTTGGCGCCCACGTGGCCGAATTCCTGGCCGGCCATCGCGAAGATGCGGCCGCCGATTTCCCGCCAGCGGTGGCAGAACTCGACGTCCTCGCCGATGTACTGGCCGGCGCGAATCGTGGTCTTGAAGAAGGCGCGCAGCAGGCTATCGGGTCCGGCATAGGCCTCGACATGCTCGCGCATGGCCTCGAAAACCGCGCGATTGATGCGCAGGAAGCCGGTCGGGACCATCGAGCACTCGACGTTGCCCTCGGCGTCGGACCAGATCTCGTCGGAGTCGACGGCAACCGGAAAGGCCGCGTCATCGCTCTTCTTTGGGTAGATGCCGGCGATCATCGGCCGCGTCGACCGCACAGCGCGCAGGACCGAATCGGGTGAAAACGCCACGTCAGCGTCGATGAACAACAGATCTGTGGCTTCGCTCTTCAGGAAGCGGTCGACCATCAGATTGCGCGTGTGATCCAGGTAGCAGCAGCCAGCCAGATAGTCGGTTTCGACCCGCAGTCCGGCGCCAAGCAAAAGCGGTAAGACCACGTCCATTGAGGACGCGGTCTGTACCGAGAGTTGGCCGGTGTAGGCCGGCACCGCGATCCGAAGATGCGATGCCGGCGCTACCCGATCCGGGATCGACACTAGGCCGAGCCCTTCATCAGGCCATTTGCCACCAGCGTGGCCCGGATCTCATTGACCAGGGTGACGATGGCGTTGGCCTGCGTGGTTGTCGCGTAGCCGGCCGGCGTCGTGGTCGTGCTGGCCGTGGTGCTGACGGCCGCCTGGTCAGCGCCGGAGCGCTGAACAACCGGCGTCTTGCCGAAGAACCCAACCTTGTCCGTCGCGGACTGGCCGAGGAGAGTCCCGTCAGTGCGGGCGTCGGAGAGTTGACGAGCTGCCATGATTGCCTCCTGGCTCAGGTGGTGCCACTCAGGCGCGTCGCGAGGTCGGGATAGATCGCCTTGGTGCCGTACAGCACGTCCATGCGGATCTTCTCTTCGTCGTTTTCGCCGTCGTAGTACTTGATGACGCGGATGCTGAAGCCGTTCTTGCTCTCGCGAGCCTTGAACACGGCGCCATCCGGCATCTCGAGGTCCGCCATCACCAGGGCGAAGGCGTTCTTGTGGAACACGAGGTTCTGTTTGTAGGCAGTGGAGCCCGTGCCCATCATCGTGATGGCCGCGCCGTCGGCCGGCACCGAGTTCACCGTCTGGTAGGGGCCAGAAACGATGATCGCGGGGCTGATCGACAGGACAGCATCTGTGCCGGTGGCCGTCAGGTCCGACAGGATGACGAACTGCTGCAGGATGCCCGTGGCTTCCTTGGAGACCGGGTTGACCGCGTAGACATCGGCGATCGTGAAGACGTCGCCGGCCTTGAAGGTCGTCGAGGCCGTCCAATCGTCGGTGATCAGGCTCTGCGAATTCGTGTCCTTCGACGCTGCGTAGGTCACGTCCTGGTTGGCGCCGTTGATCAGGCCGCCGCCGGCCGCTGCACCGTTGGTGTGCGTCCGGATGTTCTGGTCCATCGCCGTCGAGATGTTGGCAATGGTGCCCAGATCGCCGTTGCGGTACGCGCCCTTGGCGACGTCCTGCATGTACAGCGCGGTCTGCGAGCCCAGCAGGCCCCAGGTATCGGCCGGCGAGAGTACGGCACTGCGCCCGTCCTGCGGGACCGCCATCTCGTCCAGACGCTCCGGCGCCTTGGCGAAATCGGCGTAGGAATTGACCGGCGAGGCCGGCGTTCCCACCCAGTTCCAGACGTTCTGGTAGAGGCCGCAGAGATCGAAATCGATCTTGTTGGCCAGCGCGATCGCGGCGGGCTTGATGTACCGCTCGTTGTACTCCTCGATGCTCAGGGTCAGATCCTGAGTCGAGAAGCTCCAGGCGACATGCTTGCGCTTGTCCATGGCGAGGGAGAACTTGCCCTCGGTCACGTCCTGGTTGATGGCGACGGCGCCATCGTTGGCCACGAACTTCACGGGACGACGCACGCTGATCGTGTCGCCGACCTTGACGAATTCGCGGGTGTAGTCGCGATAGACCTTCTTGCCCATCACGAGATTGTTTTCCAGTTGCGCCAAGCCCACCTTCGCGATGATGCTCGGCGTGATGATGGTATTTGCCATGACCTAACCCGATGGTTAGGCCCCTTCGATCTCTCGCCTTCGCTACCGTCTCGCGTCCTGGTCACGGACCCACTTAAGGACGTCCTCGTGACCCATTCGCTCGATCGACTGCGCTGGTGCCGCGCCCCCGGACACTGTTGCCGGCGGCGGCGGGGCCGATGAAGTCTTCGGCTTCGGCTTGGCGCCCAATCGCGCTTCCACCTTGGCCAGCTCTTTCACGGCCGCGATGTCCCCGAGGCGGGAAATTCGGTTCGCCTCGTCCTCGTGGTTCATCAGGTACTTGAGGAGAGTGCCCGGATCGTCGGACACCTCACGGACATACTCCGCGATGGTGGGGGTGATCGGCAGCACGCCTGTCTTGGCGGCCTCGAACGCCTCGCCTATTTCGGGATCAGTCTGCGCCTGCTTCAGCACCTTGGCCTCAAGGGCCTCGTAGCTGGCCTGCACGGCCTGTTCCTTACTCTGTTGGCCCTGTTGCTTCTGGAAACCTGCCAGCGCCTCCTTGACGCTCTGCTTGGCTTCCCACCGGGCCTCTGCGCGGATGTACTCCTCGTACCTGTCGAACTGCTCGGGACGGGGCTTGTCGTCTTGAGCCTGAGTCGCCGACTGCTTGCTACCACTCATGGCCTCTAGGGCCGCGGTGGTCTTTGCCAGCAGATCGCGCGTCTCCTGCTCTCGGCGTAACGCCTCGTGCTTCTCGCGGGTGAGTTCTGAAATGCGCTTCTGGAAACCGCCCTTGGGCTTGTCGGGCTTTGCCTCGGTGGCTTTGCCTTCTTCGCCTTCCGGCTTTTCCGCGGATGCATCATCCGGACCGGGGGTCGCTACCGGCTGCTCTTCGACCGACGCGGGCGGATCCTGAGGAGTGCCCGAAGTCTTTGCATCTTCGGCGACGATGGCCGCCAAGTCAATGTCGCTCACGCGTTCACCTCACTGTTGCCGATCTCAACCGACGGCGGCATCGCGTCGTCGTTGCCGAGTTCGATCGTGGGAATCTGTGCGTCGTTCATCTCGGGCGGGGCCTGCGGAGGGGGCTCGGGCGTTGATGCGCCTGGCGCCGGCTGCTGGCCGCCCTGCTGCATGGCCATCATTTGCTGCATGCCTTGCTGGAGGGCCGTCATCTGCTGGCCGACCTGCATCATCATCTGCTGAAGCGCGACGAAGTCGGCGGCGTTCTTGATCTCCTGCCCCTCGGTCTCAGCGCGCGTCTTGTCGGCGTCGGCCGCATCCTTCAGGGCCTTGGCTGCAGCGCCTGGATCCTGCTGCTGAGGCTTGTCGATGGGGTTGCCCTCTTCGTCGAGGCCCATGGACTGCTTCAGGCGGGCCGCGATCTTATCGGCGCCCGGTACATCCATGTTTTCAACCATGATGTCGCCCGCCACTTGGGCCATCTGCGGGAAACTGCGCACGAGCTCGGTCACAAAGGCCGTGGCCTCGGCGCGCTTGGTCGCGTAGCTCGGCCCGGTGCTGACAACGACGTCGTATTCGCCGGCCGACAGGTCGTTGAGGACGATTTCCTCGCCGCTCTCGTTCACCTGCGGGGAATTGATCTCCACCATCTGGGCGGAGTCATCCTCGCCCAGCGTGCGGACAATGCGCGTAGAGTCGTAGATGCGGGGGATCAGATCGACGAGGATCTTGCCGGTGTAGTAGATGCCGATGCCGAGATTGTCGACGAGGTGATAGGTGCCGGTATCGCCCTCGCGCTGGCGGGCCACAATGGCCCTGCCGGACGTTTCGTTGCCTTCCTGGCCCAGTGACGCATTGAAGATGCCCGTCACGCCCTTGAGGTCGTCAACGGCAATCTGCGACTGGACGTCGAGGCCTTGCGAGGCGATCGGCGGCGCGCTGCGCTGCGGGGCGCCAGGTGCTTTAGCGTCCGGATTGTACGTGAGGACGGTAACGTTGTCGGTGCCGGCCTTCGCCCACTGATCCTCGAGCCCGGCGATCTGGCTGACGGTCGCGACGAACGGCGCCTTGGGCTGCATCGCCACAGCCTCGACGGCCGCCGTGCGCGTGTAGTTGTAGACCTTCTGGGGATCCCGCATGTCGTGGATCATGCCCTTGCGGACGACACGCCCATCCAGGCTGTCCTCCTCGCCGACCACGACCACGATGGGGATATATCGGCCGGCCCAGTCGAAGGGGCCCTCAAGGATCTCCGCGCCGGAGCAGATGCAGGACTTGATCTGCTCGACGGCGACCTCGCGCGTCTGCACGACGGGCGACGGGTTCGGGTTCTCCTTGGCCTCGTCCGCGTAGTCGACGGAGCCATTCTCGTGCATCTGCAGCACGCGCTTGCGCGGCTCCCGGTACCAGTACTCGGCAATCTTGACCGTCTTGACCGTTCGCCAGGACAGGGACTGATCGCCGATGTTGGTCGGCATGCTCTCCAGGACGGCCTTGGGATAGCGGCGTTTGAACTCTTCCTGGGTGATGTCCTGGAAGATGAACCCATAGCGCATATCCGACTTGTCGGGCTCCTGCGCCAGAGGGTCGATCAGCACCGAGAACGGGTCGTTGATGCGCTTGATGCGGATGTCCTGCTCGAAAGCGTCATCCGCGCTGTACTGGACGACGACGCGCCAGGCGCCCTGCCCGGTCTTGGCCGCGTTCTCCGCGCCCTTGGTGTAGGCCGCGCGCGCGAGGCTCTGCTGCTCGATGTGCCGGATCAGGCCGGAGAAGATCTCCGCGGCTTCCTTGGTGGCCTTCCCCTTGGCGGGCAGAACCTTGATGCCGGCCGGGTTTTGCCTGACCTCGCCTGTGAACTGGCGCACAAACGACGGTGCCCGGTTGATCGTCAGGACTGGCCGGTTGGCGTCCTTGCGGCGCTGGGCGGCGTCGGCGTCCCACTGGTTCGTGCCGCCGATGTAGAAGCGCTGGCAGTCACGGCCTGAGTCGACGTTCTCCCACTCCTGTCCCCACGCCTCGTTGGCATGGTCCATCGCCCGCTGATGCAGGTCCGCCTTGAGATCAGGAGAGCCGGTGTCGCCGCGGGTTGCCTCAGCCATGCCCGTTCACCTTGTCGAGCACGACGGACGAAGCTGTATCCATCACCCGGATTTTCAGGCGGTGACGCAGTGCATCGATCTCGTCGGCTAGCTCCGTCAGGAAATCCGCCGTCTCCGGGAAGCCTTGCTCGCGGCATACGGCCGCTTGCTGGCGGCACTTCACGAGGATGTCGCGATTGTCGTTCATGCCGCCATCCACCCGCCTGCACGCTTCGGCAACTTGGGAGGCGCCTTGACGTTCGGCTCCTCATAGACAACGCAGCCCAAGCCGAATCCGTCAGCGCCATGACTCGACCAATCGTGATTGGGGCCAAGGCCGATGTTGCGCTTGTCGTCCTTCTTCTCGTGGTACCAGCCGAGTGCGTCGAGGCCGCCTTGGGTCGTGGCCTCGTTGAACCACATCTGGGGAAACAGGCGACGGCCGGCCTCAATGCGGGCAGCGGCCGCGCCCTTCCCCTGGTTGGGAACGACGGTCACCTCGTAGTCGGCCTCACGGAGCGCCGAGGCGTAGCTGACGTCGTAGACCTTGTCGTTGCTGTCGCCGTCGTGCGGCAGCCAGAATTGCGCCCGTGCGGGCGTGTAGCCGTGCGAGCGGCACCATTCGAGGTGTGCGGCAAGGGGCTGGCCGACCGCCTCGTAGTAGTTCAGCCATCGGATTTCACGGCCGATGAACTGAGCCGCCCAGATCGTGAAGGCGTCCGCTCGGGCACCCGTTCCGCCAATGTCGCAGATCAGGCGGATGGTCATCAGCGGGTCAGCGGCCACGCGGCCAATGCGGCCCTCTGCCCGTGCCTGCGTCAGGGACTTGGCGTAATACGCGCCCTCGATAACCGAGACGTAGGCGCCTTCCCAGATGTGGTCATATTGATCGGGGCGGTTTTCCTGATCGCGCTGGCGTTCGCGCTCTAGCTTGGCGGGGAACCGCGGATTGTCCCGCCAGTTCATCTGGACGACGCGAATCAGGTTGTCGTTGGCGTGGCGGAAACGGCTCTCCACCGCCGCATTCTTGCGCTTGGGGTTCCACGTCACCCAAAGCTCGGCATTCCAGCCGTCACCCTCTTCACGGAGCGTCGGGATCAGGATCGACCAAGCCTCGGCCGTCACCGGCTCCGCCTCGTCCACCCAGCATAGCAGGATCCGGCCCTTAGACTTCACGCTGTCGATGCTGCGGTCCAAGCCGGCAAAGGCGAAGCTGATCAGGCCGTCGTGGCTCTTGATGTACTTCTCGCCGACGTCGTAGTAGGCGGCCAGGAATGGCTCATCGGCAATCGCCCGCTTGACCTCCTCCAAGGAGGAATCATCGAGCGAATTCATGTATTGGCGAGCGCACAGGATGATGCCGGACTGGCCAGAGCTGCCGAACATGTAGCCGCGAACCGCGGCCATCTTGGCGAACGAGCGAGTTTTGGCCGAGCCGCGGCCGCCATAGGCACCACGGACGTCAGCAGGCCCGACAAACAGGCTCTTGAGCTTCTGGGGCAGCGCGATCTGAGCTGTTGCGCTCATGCGCCACCCAGATCAACAAGCTCAATGCGGGCGATGCGAATGGGCGGGCTGCCGTCGCCGCCACCCACTATGGCCTGGGCCGGCTTCCCATAGGCGCGGTCCAGCAATTCCTTGGACGCCGCTACTCGCGCCGGATCGCTCTCGCTCGTCTTCATGATCGAAACGAGCGTCTTCAGCGCTTCCGGCGTGTGTTTCTGGGCAAGAGCCTTGATGTCCCGGGTCGCCTTGTTCGGCACGCCCTTGACGCGGCCCCCTGTCTTTCGACCGGCCGCCATCTACTTGGCTCTACTTTGAGAATACCCGAAGGCCATCGCTGACGCTCGATGTTGTTGAGCTTCAGCTACAGATCACTACGGACTGTGTATTTCGAAATGCAAGCGGTTTCTGCTATCATCGCCGCGTGGGGCGGGAAGGACGACAATGGGCAAAGCTGCCGTATTCATCATCCTGGCAATTGCATTGAGCGGTTGCGGGCTGGCCAAGAGGAACGAGGCTCGGGCCACCTACGACAAGTCGCGCGAAGTCTACAAAGCCTGCCTCGCCAGTCAGGCCACGAGCTGTGAACGCCAGCGCCTGGCTATGGAAGCCGATCGACAGGCTTTCGAGAACATATGGTCAGGCGATGACGATGCCGTGGTGATTGTGGCGCCGGGGCGCTGAGCCCGGAAGCCTACCAGGGGACACTATCAGCTTCGCTGCCCTTTCCTCGATCGAGAGCGTTGAAGTACCCCATCTCGATATTGAGCGCTCCGCATCTCTTGCACTTCACTCGGCGAAAGTGCGTCGCCGACGTATTGGGCGAGCGTATCCATGGCTCTTTGACAATCCTGTGTCCGCCGAACCAACAGACGAGGTCGACGAACGCTTGCGTTCGCGCCGCGCGCCAAAGCTGGAATCCCGTCAAGCGGCTGCCCTGCTCTGCAGCCGGCGAAGGCTCAACCGCGCAAGCACCGCTTGCATGGCTGGGCTCAACCCCCGCTCCACGCCCTTGGCTTGCCGCTTCCGGCAGATGAACGCCCGGTCGCGGCCCATAAGCTCCGCTATCTGACCGTCTGTCATCCCGGCCATCGACGAGCGGCGCAGGCAGGCATCGTCCTCCGTGGTCCATTGCCGTCCGCGCATTAAACTATCTCCCATCGAAGCAGGCGACGAAAAACGTCCTCGCTAGACTCCAGATACGCTTTATTCATCGCCGCCAAGCGGTCCTGCTGTCGCGTCGAGAATGGGGCGAACCAAGCGTCTTCCATGGATGTCCATGGCATTTGGGTGTCGGAGTCCTTCCATTCTCTCTTGGGCTTCATGGGGATTATTCACTTCGTATCGGGTTGAGGGGGCCGTGAATTCCAAGCGGCAATAGCTTCTTCCTCCGTGCCGAAGTCGGAGAACGGCTGCATTGCACAAAGCTCGCCGCGGATGGGGTCGAGGTTGTTGCAAGCCGCTCGCCAGTTGAGCGTCTTCGGGTCGGGGCGTCGGTATTTCTGGAACACAGTCGCTGGCCCACCGCAGTATGGGCACGGCAATAGCTTGTCCTTCATGCCACTGGCCTCCAGTAGACGCCCGCGACGTTCCAGGTGTCGTTCTCCGGCTTAAGGAGGTCCGCCAGCCGGGAGACAGTGCCCTCTGGGATGCGCCACGTCGGATCGCCGAACGGGACCCGGATCCATTCGATGACCGCCCAGTAGTCGGGAAGTGGCCGGCAGACGAGCCAGCAGTTCCAGCCGTCCTCGGTCAGGCGCCCAATGTCACTCACTCACTCCTCCCCTTGTTGGGGGTTGGAAGTGGCTCGGCTCGATGGCCTCGCACCTGTTCCTCTCCTGCAACGCAGTCTTCCGCCCCGTTAAGTGGCCGAGCCCCGCACACATCGGACAATTCATTCCGGGCGCGAGCGTGTGCAGGCCGCAGCGAGAACAAACGAAACGACGCCGGCTCATGACCCCACCTTCGGCGGGATGACGGTCAGGTTAAGCCACGTCAGGTTGTCGTTGGACTTGATGCGGCCCTCGATTTTGGCCTCACAGAGCTCCGTCGAGCCGCTGGCACGATGCGCCCGCCATCCCTCCACTAGCGCCTTCAGGAAGGGCTCCGTGAGCACGATCTTGCCTGACCAATCCGGCGCGGCTTGGTTGCGCTTTTCCTTGGTTTCGAAGAGCCGACCGACGGTGTTCATGGTGAGCCTTTTTCTGCGTTTCTGCTTTTGGTGAGCGAAGCGAGCGAATCCATATCCCCTCCCCCTTCACGTGATGGATGGGTCATGCGGCTTTGGCCTCCCTGGCCTTGTCGGATGTCTTGGCAGTCCAATCTTCGCGCGTCGTGGCTATGCCCCAACGCTGAGCGATGGCCGCGATTTGCTCCCACCACACCTCGAGCGGCATATCCGGCGGTCCCTGCTCGATGCGGCGCTGGGCACTGATGGCCCGATGCTGGGCAATCCTGACCTGCTTGCGGCTTAGGACGACCGGCTGCGGGAACTCCTTCCGGGCTTCCATTTCCGCGATCGGCTGGGCAATGAACTCGAGCGCCCGCATGACCTCCCGGACACCGTTGGATGCCCGCTTGCCCTGGTCCGCGCGCCATGCGTCCATGAGCTTCTGGGTCGCGGTTCGATAGGCGCTCATTGGGCAACCCGTCCACGCCACCGCTCGAGCACCTGCTGGGGTGCGTGGCACGCGCCGCTCTCCGGTCTTGGCCCCCATAGATGCTCCTGCCAAAGGCCGCCAGGGTGGTAGCCGCGGAAGCGCGCTTCCCACTGAACTTCATCGGTGGACGGTGTTGGGGCCGCATCCCTGCACGCCGCGCCGTAGTTGCCCTCGAGGACCTTGCGGAAGTTCTTGGGCTCGAGAACCCAATCCAGCTTCAGGGCGAATTTGGTCCGCAGGAAATCCGATGCTCGAGCATTGGCCAGCATTTGCCGCCAGCCCTCGAGCCCCTGCTCTGCCAGCCGGGCATTGAGCTTTTTGCGGCGATCAGGATCGAGGCGCCTGGGTTGTGGCCATCCAAACTCCTCGGCACAGCGCACGAACTCAGCGAAAGCCTTGGCGTCGTCCGTCTCGTCCACGACAATCGGCGCGGCAGCGCCGGTCTGTTCGTGAGTCTGGTCGTGAGTTAGGTCTTGGTCCTGAATCTGAGTTATAGGTTTTTCTGCCCGTGAAACCGTATCGATACCGTTCGGCAACCGTTTCGATAGGGTTTCGATAAGGTCTCCATCAAGACCGTTTGCGCTCATCGCCTCGAGCAATGCCGCGTAAAACGCCACAGTGGATGGCACTTGAGCCAAGAGCTTCTCGATAGCCTTGCCAACATTCCTATTCGGGATGGGATTGTGCTCAAGATAGTCGGTCAGCCACGTCCAACCGCTCTCCTCGTCCCGATGAATGAAGCCGGTCGCCGCCAACTGCTCGAGCGTGGCGGCCGCGGCGCGCTGGTTAATGCCCAGGTCGTCGCACAAGTAGGCCATCGGCAGCCGAAAGCAGCCAAGGGAATTGGCATGCGGACATGTCAGGAGGTAGAGCGCCATGGTGCGGGCATCGATCGATAGGCCCTTACGTTTGGCCCAGTCCCAGAAGCGCACGCGGACGACGCCGTAATCCCTCATGACAACCGCCACTCGATGTCTGGATAGAGGGCCTTTGCGAGAGCCCATTTGATCTTGAAAGCCGGCGTCAGGACGCCTTTTCGATCCTCGACGACGCGGAAGGACTTGCCGTCGTCGCTATGCTCGACGTACTGCCAGTCGCCCACGTAGCGGCAGATTTTCCGGCCCTGGACACACAGGTCGAACCGAGGCTGCCGGCGGATGCCGCTGATTTTGCCGGCCCGCTCGAGCAACTGCAGCTCGGCATCGCGCATAGCTTCCGCCTTGCTCGCGAACCTGATGCCGTCGACCACAACAGGGGTGTTGCGGTATTTGCGGATTCCCCTCACTTCCGCCTCCCCGCCGCCAGGGCGGCCGTGCGGGCTGCTTTTAGGCGTGCTGCCAAGGCATGTGGAACCGGGCGCCGCCGATCGATCAGCGCCTGTCTCCTATCCTCTAGGATCTGGACTGCTCTTTCTGGTTTGGTCATGGGTGCTTCGCCTCGGATTGAGAGTCACGTGCTTCACAGTCCAAGCAGCCGCTTCGCTACCCAGAGCTTGGGTTCGGCAATTGCGACATAGGCCCAGAAGTCGAGCAGATGGACGACGGCGGCGATCGCACAAACCACCGAAGCGACCGCTAGCCCGATGAGCCCGAAGATGTACGGATCGTCGCTTTCCTTTGGGCGCGGTGTGTGGCTGGCCCAGTATTGAGACCACGCCGCGGCGACGGGCCTGTACGCTCGGAAGAGGCGCCTCCAAGCAAATGCACCTGCGCCTGCGAGCGCCGCAAAGACGATACCCATCAGGATCGTCTTCACGCCGTCGAGACGTACGACCAGAAGCGCCGAGTCGATCACTTCCGGCCCGTACTTGTCGGCGAGTGTAGCGAGCTTCGCCACCATCGCGTCCGTGGCACTCACAATCTTGTCGAGCGCGGTCGCGGCGGCGTTATCAAGCTTATCAGCCATTGTAAAAGCTCCTGCGTCTTAGGCTTCACTTGCGTGGATTGAGCGAGGCAAAGCGGATTCCAACCTCTCTCGTGGACGGCGGAGGAAGGGTAAAATGTCCATTCCATCGGCATTTGGAGTGGCTTCGCCTCGCGTATCGGGAGTTGGTGCATTTTCTGCACATACTGAGTGGACGACCGGCGGCGCGCGCTTGCAGTCTGGTGCGTGCTCATCCTGCAGGCACTCCGGGCAGAGAATGCCGCCGCCGCGCGTCTCTGAATGGGTATCGTGCGGCCGCAGGGGTGCCGTTGTGAGTCCGCAGCCAAAAGCGTCCGCCTTAGCCCCCAAGGCGCCCGCGGGCTCGCCGCACGATTCTTGTATGTCACGTGCCTCGCAATCCGAGGCGTCAGCACGGACATGAGCTGTACGATTTTCTCGTACAACTGAATTTGTGTCAGCCCCTACCCCGCCATTGGGGACTGACGATGCAGAGGGGCCGCCAAGCTCCTCTAACTGCGGTGAGAGGGGCGACTGGGCCTGCGGGGCCGCAACCTGTTCAGGTGTCCCATTTCGCTCGCGTGGGACAAGACGCTGCAATTTGCTCTTGCTGATGCCGTTCTGCGCGGCGACGCTCCGCAGGCTCGCGCCAGGGATGGAAAGCTGGGCACGATAGAGCTCGACGTCGGCGTCAAGCTCCGCGTCGGTCTTCCGGCGGCGCTCGGCCAGCACCTTACGGAGCGCCTTGGCGTTGTAGCCCGCGCTTTTGACCTCGGTGTAGACATCCTTGATGTCGCCGCCGATGGCTTTCCGCTCGTCTTCCAGATTGTCGAGACGATCAGCAAATGACTTCAGGCGCTTATCGCTCATGTGCCCAGCCTCTTCACTTCATCGAGGCGCAGAGCGTCGGCGACGATCTTGTCCGCCCATGTCGGATCGGTTTGATAGCCGGCCTGTTTCTGGGCCCGCTCAAGGGCGCACTGGCGGCACATGCCGGGACCGCCACAGCGTGCCTTCATGCCGTCCGGGCGCGGATTGACCCAGCCGTGACCCGTATTGAGGTTGCTCATCGCCGCCACCACGCCTTGAGACGGGAGAGGATGGAGGGACGAACGGCTCCCTTCATCGCCGCGATGGCTTCCATGGATGCGCCTTCCAGCCGTTCCCAGCGCACACGCGGGGTCTCTAGGTCGTTCAGGCATATGTCACGAGACGGCGCCATAAGCGCCTTCCGCGCCCCGCGTGAGTATCCGGCCTGCCAGCCCGCCGCGAACTCCGGCGAAACCAACATGCTGTTGCCGTCTCCGAAATGCAGGCGGACGCGCTTCTGCTTTTCTGCGCCGGCGTCTGCCGCGTAGGTGTATTGCGGCGCTGAAGTCACGGGCGGGTGCGCAGGCGTCTTACGCCGGAGCGAACCCTTCCTAAGCTTCGCTCGTACTTTCACTGTCTGTTTGCTCATATCCCCCACCACTGCGCGAACTCGCTCCAGGCGATCATCAGGAAGATGATTCCAGTCACGGCGAAAGCTGCGTACGGGTTCATTGGGCGGCGGCCTCTGGCTGTTTGATGAAAAGGTCGGCCTGGCGCTGGGCTTCCTCGACCCGCCTGCAAGCGATGTCGAAGTATCGGGGCTCGATCTCGATGCCGATGAAGCGGCGGCCGAGCCGCGCGCAAGCAACACCCGTGGTGCCGCTACCCATGTATGGATCAAGGATCGAGTTTGCATCTGGCAAAAAGCCGAGGCACCATTCCATGAGTGCTACAGGCTTCTGTGTCGGGTGATGCCGTTTACCGTTGTCCTCGCCAATCTTGCGGCTGACGATGCCCTTCCACATGTAGTTGAAGATGCGCGCCGCTCCTTCGGTAGAAAGCCACGCGAATTCCACATCGGTAAAGCTGTCGTAGCTCTCCAGCTCGCCGAGCTTGTTCCACGCTAGAAATCGGCCGTGGTCGGGAAGACGCCGATAGAAATGATCCGCACCCCAAATAATTTGGGCAGGGAATTTCAGCAGCGCAGATGGGTCAAATGGCTTGTCGTCGCCGCGGATGGCTTCAAATTCCGGCCTATAGGTGCGCCCGCCATTGAGGCTACCTCGCCCGCCGCTCACACCTTTCTTGTAGCCGATCCCATAAGGCGGGTCCGTCACCACTGCATCGACCCTGCCGAGCGCTGGCAGAATCTCGCAACAGTCACCCAAGTAGAGCGTCGTGGCGCCGATCTGCATCACTCTGTTCATCATCGTCCCTCTCCGCTATCGTTCGGAAACAACGGCAAAGGACGGTCGATCCGCGCAAAGGCCGCCGTCGCCCGCTCCGTCTTCGGTTCTTCAAACCCGAGCTTTGCGATCAGCGCGCGAACACCCTCAAGCTCAGCAACCTCGACACGCGAGCGTTCCCCATAAAACAGCTTCTTTACTCTCGACTCGTGGAATCCAAGCTGGCGGGCGGTCCGAGAAATGAACTGGCGGCGCGTCTCGAACTTGTCAGTGCGCGCATATAGGCCGTGCAGCATCGCGCGCATATCTTCCGCGGCCTTAAGTCGAGCCACTCGGATAATATCCTTCAGTGCTGGGGCAGGTGCCGGCTCTGTCGGCACAAACGTCAGCATTTCTGCAACGAAGGTGAACCACTCCCCGCGAATGCGCTGTGCTGCGAAGCGCTCGTGGAACGCCGCTTCTGTGTCGAAGTGGGTATCCACAATCCGCAACAGATTTAGCGGCTCATGGTGAGCTGTTTGAAGAGCGGCCATCCGCCCTTCCACATCCTCGGCTTTCCCGATCTTCACAGGACCGCTCTCACCTACGCGAAGAATGTATGTTGGCATCAGCGCTTCCCCTCGTCCCTATCGAATAGCGGGCCTGCCGGCGGTATCGAGTTCTCGCGGATCAAGCGTTGCGCTTCCGCCTTGATCGCGGCTGCCTTCGCGTAGAGCCGAGGGACTCGCTTCAGCATCCGCGTTGCCCGCCAGATGAGAAAACGCCGCCAGAGAGGTCGTCGCGTCGTCATAGACGCGCTTGATCGCAAGGAATTCATCGGCCGATAGCCTTAGTTTTTCGCCGGAGAGGATCGCGCGGACGCGGCGAGGATTGAGGAGCGCCACCTTGCGAGCGATGCGCGCTCGCCAAGACTCCTTGGTATCGTTCCACCTGCGTGGACCGCCGATGGCGATAATCATCGCCCTGGCTTGTTCGTTTGCCGTAACCGCGGCAGACATTGCCGTACTCCCGTCAGACTTTGACGACTTCTCGTCCATCGGCTGCTCCATAGTTCTCGCTATGGAACGCACTCACCGAATGGAGAGATTGGGCACCATCACGGGTCGCCTCGCCGCCAAGCTGAAAGCGGCCCGTGTTGAAATTCAGGGCGCGGATGACGCCGCCCTTGGGAAGAAAAGTCCCGCGCGTGAAGCAGCGGGAAGTTTGCCGACCGCTCACGACCGGGAGGAAACCGTCGTGGATGCCGCAGTCGGGGTTGGAAGGGGCGCGCGAGTGGCTGGGAC
>Ga0247824_10000061_pt1 | contig 41058 bp, 64 predicted proteins | sample 13C_PalmiticAcid_FD_194412 | JGI IMG/M metagenome (GOLD analysis project Ga0247824, IMG submission 194412) | Soil microbial communities from agricultural site in Penn Yan, New York, United States - 13C_PalmiticAcid_Day48 | ecosystem: Environmental > Terrestrial > Soil > Agricultural land...
AGTCGAGCCTGCTGCAGTGACCTCCCCCCCCTGGGGGTTATTCCCCCGATTTTTTATTCCAGTGGTGGCCTGGGGAAGAAGGCCATCCGTTTGCGTCGGCGCCGTCGTGCACGCGCCCGCCCTTGTCGGCGTGTCGCTTGCCGTCGCAGTCGACGCAGAGGACGCGCAGGTTGGAGAGGACCAGGGCCAGCGCGGGGAAGTCCCTCCGGGTCTGGATGTGGTCGACGCGGGCAGCGCCGGGCCTTCGCACCGAGCGGTGGCACCACTGGCACACACCGCCTGCATTGCGCAGCGCTTTCGCCCGCAGCTCACGCCACGGGGCCGAGTAGTAGAACGGATCGTTGGGCATGGGCTTGGCATGTCAGGCATGCACCGTGGTGCGACGCTCGGCCGCGATGTTGTCGAAGGTCGAGCCGCTGGCTTCGAGCGTGGCTTCCTGCAGCGTGAGCGCCTGCCAGCGTTGCACGATGACATCGCAGAACTCGGGCTGCAGCTCCATGGTGTAGCAGCGACGGTCCACCGACTCGGCCGCGATGAGCGTTGAGCCCGAGCCACCGAAGGGCTCGACGCACAGGCCATCGAGCGGCAGGGCCGACAGCAGCGCGCGCTGCATCATCGCCACCGGCTTCGGTGTGGCGTGGCCGTGGCGCTCGTCACCGCTCACGCGCGGGAACTCCCACACGTCGCGCATCACGTCGTGCGCGTTGTCGAAGTAGCTGCGGGTGCCCTCGACCTTGTTGTGGAGGCGGGCGCGTGCGCTTCCCTTCACGCGGTCCCACTCGGCCTTCAGCGTGGCCCACGGACGAGTGAAGCGGCCCGGGTATGCAGCCGCGAGCGTGGCGTGGTGGCGCTCCGGCATCAGGGTGTACTGCGCACGCGTGAACCAGTGGCTGAACATGCCGCAGCCGCACACGCGCTGGATGTCCGCGGGCACGATGCCCGCCGCCTTTGCCTCGGCCTCGAAGTAGGCGCGCAGCGGCTCCCACGCCTCGGGGAAGTCCTCCACGTTCACGTTCCCGATGAACTGCTGACCGAACTGGAAGAACAGGCACCGCTCGCTCGCCTCGGGGAACTGCGTGAGGTCGGGCGAGGCCATGCCGGCGATGGACTTCTTGTCCCACACGATCTCGTTGCGCAGTTCGAACCGCTCGGTCTCGCCGAGGCCGGCCACGTACCACAGGCGCCACAGGTCGGGCGCGTTACCCCACACGAAGGCGCTCGCGTTGCTTGCCAGCCACGGCCGGAAGGCTTGCCACCACCGGAGCTGAAACGCGTCGAGCTTGGCGCGGTACAGGTTGTCGTTGACCACGCCGTCGGCCTCCTTGCCCATGCCGTAGGGCGGATCGGCGTGCATGAGGCCCGCGGTCTTGCCGGCCATCAGCAGGGCCACGTCGCCGGGCACCGTCGAGTCGCCGCACATGACCCGGTGCCTGCCGAGCACCCACACGTCGCCCAGGCGCGTGACGGGCCGCTTCGGCGTGGCCGGTGCGCTGTCGAGGTCGGGCGAGTCCTCGTCATCGTCGGCGAGCAGGTCGCGCAGTTCACGCGGCGCGAACCCGAGCAGCTCCAGCTCGAAGCCGGCATCCTCCAGCATGCCCAGCTCGGACTTGAGCGTGGCCGTGTCCCAGCCGGCGTTGAGCGCGCTCTGGTTGTCCGCGAGGATGTAGGCGCGGCGCTGCGTCTCCGTCCAACCCGTGCAGTCGATGACCGGCACCGTGCCCTCGGGCAGCAGGTCGCCGCCGGGCAGCTTGATGCGCCGGCCTTCGGCGTAGAGGGCAGCAGCAGCGAGCACGCGACCGTGGCCGGCGATGATGCCCACGTCATCGGCCAGCACCGGGTTCGTCCAGCCGTGCTCGACCATCAGGGCCTTGATCTGGTCGACCTGTCGCGGGGTGTGCGTTCGCGCGTTGTGGGCGTAGGGAACCAGCAGGCTCAGGGCCTTGAACTCGGCCAGCACGCCGGAGGGCTTGGCGAGGTCGTCGAGGGCAGCACGGCGCATGGTCAGAGGTCCGCGGGTTGAGTGGGCCGCACCTCGATCCACTCGGGCGCGACGAAGTCTTTCACGGTTCCGGCCTTGAGCACGTCGGTCGCGTGGGCCTCGCCGAGAACGACCTCCAGGTCTTCGGTCCCGTCGTTGGCGATGCGCATGCGCACGAGGTCGGTCGAAGGCGGCGGCGAGATGGTCGACTCGCCGACCAGGCGCGCGGTGTGGCGCGGCTCGCGCGGGTCGGGCTTGCGGCCCGTGAACAGCGAGACGACCTGCAGCAGCAGGGTGAGCACGCGCCGCACCTTATCGGCGGTCGAGAGGCCCGTCGACATGGTGACGAACTCGCTGGCGATGCACGTCAGCGCGGGCACGTAGGGCAGCAGCGTGACGACCCATCCGCCGGTGCGGGTCACGCCCACGGCCACGTCGTCTTTGCCCAGGTTCGTGAATTTCGGTTTCATGGTCGTCTCCTCAGAAGCCCGGCTTCAGGTGCCACTCGCCGGTCTCCATCTGCTTTGCCATGCGCTCGGCGCGTGCGCTGGTTTGCTTGAACCATTTGGACTGCCGCATGCCGTGCGCGGCGCCGTAGTAGTCGCGCTTCTGCATCTTCGCCAGCGTGTTGCGGAAGCCGAGCAGGCCGTCGACGCCCATCTGGAAGGCCATGCCGAAGACGACGGCCTGCCGCGGTTCGTTCATCGACGTGACCCACGGCAACTCGCGCAGCACGCCGCGGTTGTGCTTCTCGATGTCCTTCGCCAGCGCCTCGTCGATCTGCTCATCGGTCCACACGAGGCCGGGCTTCACCTCGGGCCCGGTGTGGCCCACGCCGATGGTCCACGGCGGGCCGTTCGTGAGCGGGTCCGGGTACGCCTGATGCTCGACGCCCTCCTCGGACTTGAGCTGGTACGCGAAGGTGATCGGGTCGCCGTTCTTCGTGGTCGTGTTTGGCATGGTGGTCTCCTCGTGGTGGTCAATCGCCGCAGAAGCACTCGATGTCTTCTTGCCCGTCTGCGAACAGCGGACGCTGGTCGTGCGCGAACTGCAGCATGTCGGCGTAACTCGGGCGGTCGATGCGGAACAGGAAGCCGTTCGGCTTGCTCGCCAGCCCCATCGCCTCCATGCGGGCCCACCACACGGCGCGCTGCGGCTCCTCGGCGATGAGGCTTGCGACCTTGCTCGGGTTCTTCAGGAAGCAAAGGTCGCAATTGCCCCAGGGGGTCTCGCCGTTGTGGCACGGCAAGCCGAGGTCGAACGGCTGCGCACGCCAGAAGGCGACGATGTCGGCCTTCGTCACGCCAGCCCGCGCGAGCGGTGCGTCACGGGTCTCGTGCTTTCCGTAATCCTGATTCCCGATTCGAGCGAAGCGCCTCGCCTCGTCCGCGCGGATGCCGATCCACGACTCCCACTCGGTCCAGCCGATCGAGCGGAGGTAACGATGCGACGTGCGGACCTTTAGCTCGACCGTGCAGAAGCGCTTCACCGGGTTGGGCAGGTACTGCCGCTTGCGGATGAGCGCCTCGAAGGGCTCACCCTCGCGGCTCGCGGTCTCGAAGGTCACAAGTTCGAACTTCGCCTCGGTGCCGCGGTACTCCAGCCACACGATTGGCACGCTCCAGCGCTGCGAGCACTCCTCGACGAAGCGCAGGGTCTCCTCGCGTTCCTTGCCCGTGTTCTGGAAGCTCACGATCGCCTCGGCCGGCAGGCCGCCGTTCGCCTGCAGGGTGCGCCACAGCATGTAGGCGCTCGTGCGCCCGCCGGAGAAGCTCAGGCACGTAGGCCCGTCGATCACGAACGGGTCGCGGCTCATGCGATCAGCTCCGGCAGCAGGGGCCACACCGCGATCTCGATGCGTGGGCTGATCGGGTCGTGCCCGCGGGTCACGCGCTTGTGCCAGACCTGCCGGTCGTTGAGGTACACGCCGGCCCGCAGCAGCACCCGGTTGCCCTTGCGTTCCTTCGGTGCCGGCGCGAAGCGGGCCTGCATCACGTCGAGCACGATCGACTCGTCGAGGTCGGGCAGCAGCGAGGCGTAGAACATGCGCATCTCGACGCCGACCCATCCGACGTACATGCGCCGCGCCTCGACCGGGATCTGCAGCAGGGCCGCGGCCTCGAAGGCGATCGCCTTGTCCGACTTGCGGAACAGCGTGCGGCGGTTGTCCTTCGGGCCGACCGTCACCAGCTCGCGCGAGTTCGCCTTGCTCGCGGCCTCGCCGCGGATCGTGAACCGCACGGCGTTCTCGGGCACCGCCATCGCGCCCACGTCGAAGGTCGGGAGCTGATGCGCGGTGCGGCTCATGGCAGCGCCTCGGGGTTGACCAACGTGCGCTGCTGCACACCGCCGATCGCGGCCATGATGATGTCGACCATCAGGATCGGGAACAGGCTGGTGGGGAACGTGGTCGACAGCACCTCGATGACCTCCTCGCGGGTCATCGGCGGGCCATCGACGATGACCGCGGGCGTGGGCTTGACCTGGAAGCCGATGAAGCTGGCCGGCGCCCCCTCGCGGTCGAACGTCAGCGAGAGCACGTAGTGCACCGACGCGAGGTGCAGCTTCGGGCGCGAATCCCAATCCTTCGGGTGGTCGTTCATGCGCGGTTCTCCTCGTCGAAGTCGTGGGAAGGGCGGTGCGGCAGCGCGGCGCGGTAGGCGCGGACCTCGGCCTCGGTGAGTTTCTCCCCGGCCCGGTGCCGTTCCTGCAGCGCGTAGGCCCATGCCCTCGGGTCGGCCGGCAGGCGACCGAACCCACGCAGCCCTTCGAGGATCGAGCGTCGACCCTCACGCGTGAGCGGCCGGGCCGGCGCCGCCTCGCGGTTCGTGCGCTCAATCGCGCGGTCGACCTGATCGCGCAGCAGCCGCTCGGTGATCGCTGGCCAGTCGGCGGGATTCGACCAGTAGTGCGCGCTGCAGCCCTTGCCGCGGTCGCCGTGCACCGACCAGCGATGCGGGCACCCGTAGGCCGGGCAGCGCAGCTCCACGTCGTCCTCGACGACCTCATCGGCGATGCGTGCATCGCGGGCCTTGGCGTAGGCGGATTGCTTCATCGTTGTCCCCGCGTGTCGAGGTAGTTGCCGTCGACGACCTTGGCGAAGTTCGTCGGGCGCATGAGCCAGTCCCAGGTGCAGCGCCAGGGCTTCGCGTTTTCGCGCGCCTTGCCGTGGCCCATGAGGAACGAGGACGCCTTCACGCGCTCGACGAGCAGCCACCGGAACCAGTCGATCCCCTCGGCGCGGTCGAAGCCCGAGGAGGAGCAGACCTCGCGCCATCGGGTTGAGAGCGCTGCGCGCCGTGCCTCGTTGAGCACTCCGACCTCGGGCAGCGGCGGTGCGCAGTGCTCGTGCCACAACGCGACAAGCGCATCGGTCGGAACGTTCGGAACCGTGCGTCGGGTCGTTGCGGCGCGAGCCGAGACGACGAGACCCTGAGGGCCCGAAGGGTCCGAAGGGTCTAGGAAGCTCGAAGACGAAGTCTGAGAGCTTCTATCCGCCTCCGCCTCCGCCTCAGGCCGTCGTGTGCCCGCAGGTTGCCGTCGTGTGCCTGACATTCTGGAAGCTAAGTCATTGAATTCGCTCAGATAGTCAGCACCCTGGTCGGCGACGAGGTGAAGCGGAGGCAGCGGGTGTTTCGTCCGAGCTGCACGCATGCGTTGACCGAACTTCGTCACGATCCCGAACGACCGCGGCGTCCTCGCATCGGGCTGGTAGAGCCGCACGAGGTCGGCGTCGGCCATCGCGTTGAGCAGCGCCGGCACGTGGTCGCGCTTCACGTCCCCGCGCTTGGCGAGCTTGAAGGGCGTGGCCTCGAAGAGGCCGTAGTCGTCGGCCGACAGCAGGATCGACACGTAGAGCCATCGGCCCTCGGGAGGGAGCGACAGCACGGCCTCGCTCTCCAGCAGGCCGTCACGCATGAGGCGCGTGGGCATGGCGCCTACGCCGCTTCTTGACTGGCCTGGGTGACGGTGCCCCGCTGCGACTTCGCCGCGAACTTCGCCTTGCGCCGGTTGGCGATTCGAGCCGCGAGGGCCTCGGCGTTGCAGCGCTTTGCCTCCTCGACGCGTGCCATGAGCGCCTCGTGCCACAGGTACGCGAACAGGTCGGGATGCAGGCTCACGTTGCCCGTGAGGCCCGCGGCGGGCCGGTGCGTGAAGTGCTCGCGCACCGAGGCGGCGATGACGCGATCGACGAGCCGTGACGGCAGCTCGCTGGGCCACTTGCGCACCGCAGCGCCAGTGCATCCGACACGCCGAGCCACGTCGTCGGCTGTCGGCCCGAGGAGCTTCATCGCGATGGTTTTTTTCATGTTCTCTGCCCTGACGAATGGGGGGACCAATTGAACGCTCAAGATTTTTTTTCCGCAACAGAGCCGTCGAACTTCTGCATCCGCGTGACGCAATAGTTGCGGAGGAACTTGTTGCGGCAAGACCTTCCAACGACCACATCGGCCATTGGTGCGGCAACGAAAAACGACCTGCCTTCGGTCCGTAACCTAGGTTGCGGAAAGTAAGTTGTTCGCAAAATCCTCTCTCACGACAGGCCCATTTTTTCGAGCGTTGACAGGGCCTGCAGCGAAGTTGCCCACTCGCGTTCCCGCTTCATCCTGTACCTCATGAGGACGCGAATGACGAACGAAAAAGCAGCGAGGCCGTCGGTAATTTTTTCGCCAAGTTCGTCACCTCCAGGACCACGATCCTGGCCTCTCGGGTTCGTGCACGACCTGCCGAACCACGACTACCACCGCGGCCCTGGCCTGTCGAACAGCGGACTCAAGCTGCTGCGGAAATCGCCCTGGCACTACCACTCGTTGAACGGCATCGAGCTGCCGGCGTGGATGCTCGATGAGGTCGACGGCGAGGGCAGCGCGGCGATGTTCGCGGGCACCCTCTGCCACTGCGCCACGTTGGAACCGTTCGCGTTCGACGACCGCTACGCCATCGGCCCGGCGTTGAACAAGAACTCGAAGGAGTGGAAAGCGTTCGTCGAGGCCGCGAAGCCCCGGCAGGTCATCAGCCGGAAGCAGTACGAAGTCGCGCGGGCCCAGGCCACGTCGTTGCGCAACCTCGCGGACGTGCGCGAGGTGCTCGACGACGGCGAGTTCGAAGTCTCGGGCTACTGGCTGGACCAGGCGACCGGCGTGCTGTGCCGGTGCCGGCCGGACTGCATGAACCGCGGGTTCGGCATCAGCTCGCACGGCGTGTCGTCGCCGGCCTCGATGCTGCTCGACGTGAAGACCACGCAGAACGCGAGCAGCACCACCGAGCTTCGCCGCACGATTGCGAACTTCGGCTACCACCATCAGGCGGACTGGTACAAGCGCGGCGTCGAGACCATCACGCGCGCCCCGGTGTGCGGGTTCATCTTCGCGTTCGTCGAGTCGACGTACCCGTTCGCGGCCCGCGTGGTCGAGCTAGACGAACTGTCCATGCGCATCGCGCGGGAGCAGAACGACGAGGCCCTGCAGATCTACGCGCATTGCGAGCGCATGGGCGAGTGGCCGAGCTACCCGCCGGAGCTGGAGACCGTCTCGCTGCCGCGCTGGGCAGGCGGTGAAGCATGACGCGACTCGCAGACGCTGGAGGTGAGGCATGACACGCGACCCGTTGACCGAGCGGTTCAAACACGAGCTGCGCGAGATTGACCCGGACCCGAAGGATTGGTTCGAACGCCCCGACCCGCTGCACCGGTTCAGCGCCTGGGGCGCCGTGGCGCTCGCCATCGCGTTCTCGGCCGTGCTGGTCGGCATGGTCGTCGTCGGATTCCTGTGGGGGCGCTGGCTCCTGCAGCAACTGTGAGTTCCCGATGGTGACGGCACCGTGACGCATGGCAGATGCGGGCGCCTTCACTGCCCCTCGTGGGCTGCATGACACCGATGCCCGCGGTGATGAATCTGCCAGGGCCAGGGGTGCGTCTGTAACGCGCACTGAATCCCACAAGGAGCTTCTCGCATGAATGAACTCGCCGTCAGTCCCTTCGCCGTGGCCCAGGCCAACGGTGACACCGCCGCAGCGGCGTCCGCTGCTCACGCTCGCGCGCTGGTCGAGGCGCGGTACGTGGTCGCGCTCAAGCGACCCCGCGACATGGACGCCGTACGCGCCCGCATCCTGAAGGAGTGCATGCGACCGAGCTTCGCCGCGGTGGCCCGCTACGTGAAGCCGATCGGCAAGGACCGTTCGAAGTGGCCCACGGGCCCGAGCGTGCGCTTCGCCGAGGCCGCGATCCGTGCCATGGGGAACGTGACCGTCGACACCACCACGACGCACGACGACGCCGAGCGCCGCATCGTGCACGTCGAGGTGGTCGACCTCGAATCGAACGTGCCCTATGGCCTCGACGTGCCCGTCGCCAAGACCATCGAGCGCAAGCGCGCGAAGGAGGGCGACCAGATCGTCGGGCAGCGCACGAACAGCTACGGCGAGATCGTGTTCATCCTCGTAGGGACCGACGACGACGTTCTGAACAAACAAGCTGCGCTCGTGTCGAAGGCAATCCGCACGCTGGCGCTTCGCCTCGTGCCCGGCGACCTCATCGACGAGGCCATGGAGCAGATCATGGTCACGCAGAGCACCGAGGACGCGAAAGACCCGGACTCCGCGCGCCGCAAGCTGTTCGACGCCTTCGGCGCGATCGGCGTGTCGATCGAGCAGCTCAAGCTGTACCTGGGCCACGACGCGAGCACGCTCACGCCGAAGGAGACCAGCGACCTGCGCGCGCTGTACGCCGCGCTGCGCGATGGCGAGACGACGTGGCGGGAGGTGATGGACGGGCGCGAGGGTGCGGCCACTGAGGGCGGGACGTCGGCACCGAAGACCAGCGCGGCCGATGCCGTGGCCGCTCGCCGTGCAGCCAAGCAGAAGGTCGCACAGGCCGAGGTCGACAAGGTGCAAGCGAAGGCGCCGACTCCCGCCCTCGATGACGCGAGCGCCGCGGTGCTGAAGTACCTGTCCGCGATCGAGAACGCCCCGGACGCCGATGCCGCCGCGCTCACGCTCGACGAGGCGCGCTTCGCCGAACTGAGCGACGAGGCGATGTCTCAGCTCGGCGCGGCCTACAGCGCGAAGTGGCAGACCTCATGAACGCGCCCGGCACCACCCGGCTGTACGTTGTCGCTGCCACCGACACGGGCAAGGAGCGAATCATCCGTGCCGAGTCGAAAGCTAAGGCGGTGGCCGCGTCCGCGGTGGCCCGCATCGCCTCGCAGAGCGATCTGGAGCGCCTGCTGGTCGACGGCGTGTTGCCCGAGAACAGCGAAGCCTTCGAGCGCGCCAACCCTTCACCCACGCGGGCAAAGGCTCGCACCACGACCCACAGGAGCACCCGCAATGTTTGAACTCAAGACCCCCACCACCGTGCAGCTCGTCAGCGTCACGAACCGCAGCGAGCACCACGGCGAGGAGCTGACCCCGGCAGTGTCCTTCGGCCTGAAGTGGGAGGGCAGCGCCAGCATTCTCGACACGCTGTGCCCCGAGGTGCGGCCCGTGCTGATCGTGCCGGCGCTGGAGTCGCTCGCGCTGAAGACCGTGTGCCAGGGCTGGACCGTGCTGGTCGAGCACGGCATCGACGAGAACGCGCCGATCCGCCTCGGCGCCTGCAAGGTCGACAAGTTCAAGCTCACGCCGAAGAACGACGGGATGATCGAACTGAAGATGCGCGTGGCGTCGTCGGACCTCGACGCGATGCGCCTCGGCCTCCTCGGCATGAAGGTCGGACAGGAGGTGGTCGTGAAGATGACGGCGCCGAAGGGCGCGACGATGACCACCACCGATGCCGAGGCGAAGGCGCTGGCGAAGCAGAAGGATCAGGAGGCCGCAGGGCAGACCCGCATCGACCAGGCCGACGCCGCGGGCCGCGAGTTCGCGCGCTCGGTGAAGGCGAACGCCGCGCGGGCCTGAGCGTGAATGAGCTGGCTTTGTTCGCGGGCATTGGTGGCGGCCTGCTCGCAGGCCACTGGCTCGGCTGGCGAGTCGTCTGCGCTGTCGAGGTTGACCCCTACGCCGCAAGCGTACTTGTCGCCCGACAGAACGACGGACTTCTCCCGCCCTTCCCGGTTTGGGATGACGTTCGCACCTTTGACGGACGACCTTGGCGCGGCCGTGTTGACGTGGTGTCTGGCGGCTTCCCTTGCCAGGACATCAGCAAGATCGGAAGCGGCGCCGGCCTCGACGGCGCCCGCTCCGGCCTCTGGCGCGAGTTCGCGCGTGTCGTGGGCGAGGTTCGACCCGGCTTCGTCTTCGTGGAGAACAGCCCAGCGCTCCTTGTTCGCGGACTCGGACGACTCCTCGCTGACTTGGCCCGCCTCGGGTATCGCTGCCGGTGGCGAGTGTTGGGAGCTGCCGATGTCGGCGCCCCGCACGAGCGCAACCGGATCTGGATCGTCGCGGACCTCGAAGGCGGGGCCGCGCTTCCCGACGCCGATCGCGCGGGACTACCGCAGCGGGAAGGCATCGGCCGCGACGATGGCGAAGAACTGCCGGCCGCTGTCGGAGCACGTTGGTGGGCTGTTGAACCCGACGTGGGTCGAGTGGCTGATGGGTTTCCCTCCCGGGTGGAGCGGATTCGAGCCCTTGGAAACGGACAAGTACCCGCCTGCGCTGTCGAAGCGTGGCGGTCGTTGACACAATCGAGAGCATGAGGAGCAACCATGATCGGCACACAACCCACGGGCGCGCTTCCTGGCGTGGTCATCAGCAGCGTCATCAGCGAGGGGCTCACGGTGCGAGCGAACGGCAAGCCGGCGCGCCTCGCAGTGATCGACGACGAGGGGCACGTACTCGCGAGTGGCGATCAGGTCGCGCGTGAGGCCGAGGCGGTGGCAATCAACGCCTACCGGAACTTCCTCGAAGGCGAGGGGCGGCTGCGCGTCAGCTCGAAGGCGATCCCCTTCGTGATGCCGCCGGAGGACCGCTCGTGAGGTATGCGGTGCGCTGTTGCTGCCAGCCCGAGCGCGTGCTCGGCTGGCTTCACCTCCCGGCCGGCGTGCACACGATCGAGGTGCCCGAGGCGTGCGGCTGGACCTCGGGGCTCATCGTGCCGCGCGAGTCGCCCCACCGGCATCGCGTCGAGGTGCGTGAGTATCAGCACGAGGACGGCACCCGCGAGTGGGCCGTCTACAGCGAGGGGCGCGCGCTGGACTTCTGGTCGAAACTGTCGGGCTTCGAGCCGGCCGGCATCCGGCAGGCGTCCAGATAGATGCCATTCAGACCCCAACGAGGCCCGGTTCGCCGGGCTTTTTCTTTTACGCTTTGCGTTAAATAATTCCACCTGCGGTTTACGCATTGCGTTAAAGTCTAACCATCGCAACACGCAACCGGACCAGACCATGACCTCCTTCCCCGTCACCGTTTCCTACCTCAACGAAGCCGGCCAGACCGAGCAGGACACGACCGTGTTTTTCAACGCGGCGAAGGCCAACGCCTTCTGCGTCGAGGAGATGAAGTGGGAGGGCACCGTTCGCGTTGTCTGCCTGCCGCTCGGCGTGGATGTCGAGGGCGACTACGTCGGCGTCTCGCACACCTTCGCCTGAGTCTTCGAGGCCCGCCACAAAGGGGCCACCTCCAAACACCCGCCACCGACGAAAGCCCGACCATGAACACCGCCACCGCCCTGACCACCGTGAAGAACACGTTCACCACCTTCGACGGCAAGACGGTCACCCTGGTGGTCGAGCCGAAGGGTGACAAGTTCCGGGTGTCGGCCCGCGACGAAGGCGGCTACCACCTCCGCTTCATGTTCGGCGTGAAGTACGACACCAGGGCACAAGCCGACGCCGCCATCAACGACTACTGCGCCTGAGACACCGGGCCACCACCAGCGGACCACCACCATGAACATTCGCCAGCAGTACCCCGCAGCCTGGGTTCAACGCCTCGACGACGACATCCTCGACATGCCGACCGACTCGGTGTGCGGCGGCGAGTGTGCCCACGTCATCGGCGCCGCCATCACCTTCCTCGAAGCCTGTCCCGACCTGATGACCGAGGCCCGCGAGGCAGTGGAGCGCGCCGCCCGCCTGCAGTGCGTGACCCTCTACTTCGGCTGACCAGACCATGACCGACATCATCCAACCCAACCCCGACGAGGTGCGCGCGGCCCGCGAGGACGCGAAGCTCGACCGCGCCTCGGCGGCGTCCCTCGTCCACCTCGGCCACGCCGTGCGTTGGGCCGAGTACGAAACCGGCCAGCGCTGCATCGACACCGCGCGTTGGGAACTGTTCCTGCTGAAGACCGGGCAGCACCCCGATCAGAAGCTCATCCGCCGCTCGGCGTAACCCGCGGCCCCGGCCGCTTCCCCACCTCAACCTGAGAACCTGACCATGCGAATCATCCACACCCTCGGCTACGCTTTCGCCGCCCTCTTCGCCGCCGCCATCGGCACCTCCTTCATGGGCAACCCCTCGCTCGTGCAGCGCATCGGCATCGCGCTCGTGTGCGCCGTCATCGGTGGCTTCGTCGGCTGGAAGCGCAAGTCGTGAGCGCCGACCTCGAACGCCCGCCGGCCGTGTGGCGCGTGACCTACTTCAACCCGGTCACGGACAAGCGGCACGTCCTCATCGACGACATCGACGAGGCCACCGCGGACGCCGTGGTCGCGCGCTTCGGTGACACGGCCGGGCCCTACTTCCGACTGCCCGACGTGGCGAAGGAGCAGCGCGCATGAACATCCTCGGCACCCGCAAGCCCGCACCGCGGCGCCCGAAGGCGTGGGACGTGCCCATGCTGCACCCCGTCACCGGCTCGCTCCAGTGGACCCTGCGCGCCTACTCGAAGCGCGATGCGCTCGCAGAGCAGGCGCGCAACGTGAGGCCCGACCGCGCGCCGGGTGAGCTGCGTCCCGTCTTCGGAGGTGCTGGCCGATGAGCGCTCCTGACCCGATCAAGGTGCGCGAGGCGATGCACGCCGCTGCGCTGGCGAACGTCGCGTACTGGGATGCCATGGAGGTGCTCGCGCACGCCCTCGTGCCCGAAGGCGACCTGGGCGACCGCGCGAACGACAAGATCGTCGACCTCATCGACACCCTCTCGGTGAGCGTGGGCCAGGACATCGAGGACATCCCGATGGAGAGCGTGCAGCGCGCGATTCACCTCGCGGAAATCTGACCCCCCCGCGACGGACTGGTGCACCACACGTCGCACTAGAAATCGCACCAGTCGACCCCTTGACAGCCCGGCCAGCGCGCCGGGCTTTTTTGTCGCCCGCTATATGAATGGCGGGGAGAGCGCCGCCGAATTTGCGTCAAGCCACAAAATTCAGGAACGAAGTAACAGTCCCAGGCGGCTTATATTTTCGGACCCCTTCGCCTTCGCAGTTGTTGCCTCATATATGATGGCCACGGCTCCACTTACATCTGTCCCGACCATGAAGCTCCAACCCTTCGTCATCAGCTACGCCCGGTACTCCTCCACCGCTCAACGCGAGGGCACGAGCCTGGAGCGGCAGGCCGAGTATGCACAGCGGTGGGCCGACGCCCACGGCATGACCCTGAACACGACCCTGCGCGATCAGGGCATCTCGGCGTTCAAGGGCAAGCACGCCGACAAGGGCGAGCTAGGCGGCTTCCTGCGCGATGTCGAGGACGGGAAGGTGCCCCGCGGCTCGGTGCTGGTCGTCGAGGGTCTGGACCGCCTGTCGCGTGAGAAGGCGTTGAAGGCCATGGGCCAGTTCGCCGCCATCATCGACAAGGGCATCACGATCGTGACCGCGAAGGACGGCATGACGTACAACGAGCAGACGATCCGCGCGAACCCCGGGAACCTGTTCATGTCCCTCGGCGTGATGATCCGCGCGAACGAGGAGAGCGAGACAAAGGCAGACCGGGGCCGCAGCGCCATCCGTCTGCGCGCGAAGGCGTGGATCGCGGGCGACCGGACCCTGCGCACGATCAAGGGCGGCTTCCCTCCGGCGTGGCTGCGCCGCAAGGGCGACACCTTCGAACTGCACCCGGACCACGCGCACGCGACCCGCACGGCGATCGACCTGTACCTCGCCGGGGCCGGCATGGTCGGCGTGGCCGCAGCGCTGACCGAGCGCGGCCTGATGCTCACTCCCCGCGGCTCGCACGTCGCCCAGGTCGAACGCCTGCTGCGCAACCAGGCGTTGATCGGCGAGCACGTCGTCGAGGTGCGCGAGCCCGACAAGCCGGTCGAGCGCTACGTGCTCGAAGGCTACTACCCCCCGCTGCTGAAGGTCGCGCAGTGGCACGAGCTGCAGGACGCGATCAAGGCCCGCGCGCTGCCGACCTTCAGCACCAAAGGCACGATCCCGCACGTTCTGACCGGCTTCGGCGCGACCGTCTGCGGCTACTGCGGCTGCGCCGTCATCGGGCAGGTGCTCACGCGCCGGCCGGGCACGCAGATCCACGATGAGGCCGGCCGGCTGCGCGACCCGTACCGGCGCCTGCGCTGCGCGCACGTCAGCCGCAGCGACGTGACCTGTCTCGTCGGCGGGCACTCGGTGACGGCGGCGCCCTTCGAGCGCGCGGTGATGGAGTTCTGCTCGGACCTGATGAACCTGCGCGGCCTGCACGGCGGGAGCGGTGACGCGGCGGCGCGTGTCGCACTCGACGCCGCGAAGGAGCGGGCCGCGAAGCTCACGCAGCAATTGGACAAGCTCACCGACCTGATCCTGGAGGCCGACGACAAGCGCACGGTGGCGACCTTTGCGAAGCGCGCGGCGGCGCTCGAAGCCGACAAGGCGGTCGCGGTCGAGGCCGTCGACGCCGCGCAGCGCGCCCTCGCCCGCGTGAGCCGCTCGGACCTCAACAGCGTCGAGGCGAAGTTCAGGAAGCTCACGAAGGGTGTCATCGCGCAGGAGGTCGAGGCCCGCCAGCAGGCGCGCCAGCTCATCGCCGATAACTTCGAGCAGATCGTGCTGTTCTCGAAGGGCATCCGCCCGAGCGAAACGCCGGCCGGCGTGGCCCACCTCGTCCTTCGGGCCCGCGGTGGCGTCGAGCGCATCCTTCAGATCGACGCCGAGGGAAAGTGGGACGCAATGTCGGAAACCTACCTGCCTTCCGGCAAAGCTGCTGCGAAGCAGGCACCGAAGCGAGCCCGAAAGACCACTGCAGCCTGACCCCCTATAAGCGCAACCCTGGTTGCGCAAATGCACCGGCATCAGTTACCCTCCCCCGCAATCCGCGCAACCACTGTGCGGTCAATAAGGGAGAGGGCATCGAATGGACAAGCGGACGTACCTCCGTTGGACCGGTGAAGAATGGATGGCAGTGCTGGCGATTGCGCTGCCGCTGATCGACGGTGGCACCCAAAAGATAGACGCGCTCCTGAAGGCGCAATACGAAGCGCTCCCGAAGCCGAGGCGCCGCACCCGGGAAGGGATGTTGAAGGTCACGGCGCCGAGCAGCGCGGCCTACGCCACGGCGGTCGAACGGTTCGGCGCCCTCACTCCGAAGCAGCGCGCTGCCCTCCTCCCCACTTCCGATGCGCCGGCCGGCGAGCCCGCGCAGTCGACGACGAAGACCCCTCCTCCTGATTCTGCTGGTGCCCGTTGGACGGGCCGCGAGCGTGCCCTCATGGCTGCAGGCGTCAACCTGCTGCGCAAGGAACCCGGGCACGAGAGCCTGCCCCTGCACACCCTCTACATCAAAGCGCAGGGGATGATCCTCCCCGCCGACCGGCAGCGCAGCGAGGCCGGGATCAAACAGGCCGGCTACTCGAAGGAGCGGCTGCTGCAGAAGCAGCACGACGAGGGCGTGCAGGACGCCTGGAAGTACCCCGAGACTTCGAACCCCTTCCGCGCTGCGCCGGCCCCCGAGGTCGTGAGCGCAGCAGCAGCAGCACCGGTCGAGGTGCCCGCCGCGGTGGCGCCGGCCTCGACCCTCGGCGATGCCGCGGTGCTGTTCGGCACCACGATGATGACCGCCCTCGATGCGCTGCTGAAGACCCGGGACACGCAGCTGGCGCAGACCGTCACTGAGCAGGTCGCCCGCCTCACGGCCGAGCAGACCGAGTCGCTAGTCGAGCGCATGGGGCAGACCGTGCAGGACTTGCTGCAGGTCCAGATCACGCACATCGCTTCCCAGGTCACGCAGGGCCTACGGACGGTGCTGCTCGATGTTGTCGGCGGGCCGGCCACGACGCCCGCCACGCCTCCAGCGGCCGAGGTGCCACCTACCCCGCCTGCCGCTCAAACAAACGGCGCCACGGCCCCGAAGGGCCTGCGCGTGGACGTGTTGGGCACCATGCCCTCCGAGTGGATGCAGCGCATCCGCGATGCCGCCTCGCCGAACGACGAGGTGCGCTTCGTCGACTTCGGCTCGGCCAACATCTTCGCGCCCCACCGCGGCCGGCATCTGATCGTGATGGCCCAGGGCAAGATGCCCCGCGCGCTTCAGAAGAAGTGCGAGGCCGCGGGCGTCACGCCGATCAGCGTGCGCGACGGCGGCGGGCACGTCCTGCGCGTCCTGCAGGACTTGAAGGGCGGCGCCGCGGGCGCCACGCTGCAGTAAAGTTTTCGGGCGCGCGCTGGCGTAGATAGCCACCACCCTCATTCCTCCCCTTTTTCGGACGGTGGTGGCGCGCATTACCTCCCTGTGCGTTCAGGCATTTGACGCCAGCCCCCTGCCCTCGCTGACGGCAGGGCGCCCAATTTTTTCCCCCTCCGACTGAAGGAGCTGCGCATGTCAGACCCAAACCAGCCTGTAGTCGAGGCCGGCCCCGGAAAGTACGACGACGAGGCGACCTTCGTCCGCGCGCTAACCAGCGCCGCGTGCGTGGGTCTCATCGTGATTGGTGGCAACCGCGGCACCGGCTTCGCGGTCCAGGGCACGCCCGAGTTCGTGCTCGCGCTCCCTGACCTCCTCGAAGCATTGGCCCGCGACATCCGCGCGCAGAACCACCGGCAGTCAAACTGACAGGAGGCCGTGATGGTCACCCCCTACCGCAAGGACTTGCCGGAGGTTCCCTCCCGCATGCTCGACCTCGATGTGGACGACCGGGGCTATCCGGTGCCGTACTTCGTCGCCGTCATCGACGGCAAGCCCGACCACCGCGTGGCCGACCCCATGAAGCTGCTCGTGTGCGTGCGCGACAAGCTCTGCTGGGTCTGCGGCCGGCGCATGGTGTTTCCCCCCGTGTGCGTCATCGGGCCCATGTGCGGCGTGAACCGCGTCAGCAGCGAACCGCCCGTGCATGAGGAGTGCGCGCGCTTCTCCGTCATGGGGTGCCCCTTCCTTTCGAGGCCCCATGCGAAGCGCCGCGAGGCGGGCATGCCCGGCGGCCTGGTTCTACCGCCCGGGACGATGATCGCCCGCAACCCGGGCGTGATGCTGCTGTGGTGGTCGCAGGGAGTCTCGATGTTCGAGACTGACCGGGTGAAGCACGGCCGCGACTTCCTGTTCGACGTGGGCAAGCCGCTCGCGGTCGAGTGGTGGACCGAGGGACGGATGGCGATGCGCCGCGAGGCGGTGATGGCGATCGAGAGCGGCTTGCCAGCGCTGGAAGCGCTGTGCGAGAACGACAAGGACCGCAAGGTGCTCGGCGAGCTTGTGGGCGAGCTTCTGCGCTGGTTGCCCACGGACCCGCGTGGGGCATTGGCATGATCGCGGAAGGCACGCCTGCCGAGGTGGTGTTGGAAGCACTGCGGGAAACAGAGCAGCTCGACGCCGAACTCACGCAGCAGCGCCGCCACGAGCTGCGCATCGTGTGGACGATCCGCCTCTGCATGTTCGGGCAGGTTACCTGCGCCGCTCTTTGCGCCGCTGTGCTGTCGAACGGGTACGCGATGACCTGGGGCAGCGTTGTTGTGTTTGGGCTTGCCGTGTGGGTGTTCGTCAATGCTCTGCTCCCCGCAGAGCGGCGATGGGCCGCGTTTCGCAAACGCCACGAGAACCTGCGCGATCGACTGCAGCGCCTGACCGATGAGCTGGTGCGAGCCCTGAAGGGCCCGCTCGTGAACGAACAACCCGAGAAGGAGTAGTCCATGCGAATGGTCATCCGCTGCGATGGAACGATCGAGCAGCTCGACGCGCCCGTCAGCATCAAAGACATCTGCCGCATCATCGGCGCCGACACGCTCGACACGGTGAACCTGCGGCACCTCGGCCATCCTCTGCAGGTAATGTGCGTCGACGATCTCGGGTATGAGACGCGAGCCGAGGACATCCCAGGCGCAGACAACGCGACCTTCATGCGCCCGGTTCGCGCGCTCAAGCCGGTGAACGTGAAGGCCACCGCGCTGTACCACGCGAGTTGCATCCCTGGCACCACGCACCAGATCGTCGGCGATGTCGTGGTGGTGCCCGATGGTGACTTCGCGGGATATGGGTTGTGAACCGCCGCCGCATGTCGGCGCGGTATGTCCTCGACGGGCACGAACCGCGCAACGAGCCTAACCCCAAGAAGTGGGCCATGTGGTTCGAGACTGCTGACCGGCGAGTGGCGCGCACGATGCTGCTCGACGGGTCCGTGGTGTCGACGGTGTTCCTCGGCCTCGACCACCAGTTTGGCAACGGGCCTCCGCTGCTTTTCGAGACCTGCGTTTTCTACGCCGAGGAGACCCAGCCGGCCACGCCCTCGCCGTATGACCGCGGGCGCCCGATGCAGGCCAGCGAAGTGCAGACCCGCCACGCGACCTGGGCCGAGGCCGAGGTCGGGCACATGGCGATCGTCGAGGAAGTGACCGCGGCGCTCGCGGCCTGGATGCCGAAGGTGACCCCATGAAGACCTATCGACAGCCCGAGGCACAGTGCCCGAAGTGCAAGGCGAAGCTCGATGCAGCCACGCGGACCGGGGGCTCAGTAGGGCGACCCGAAGCCGGAGACGCTTCCGTGTGCGCCTACTGCGCCGCGGTGCTGGTCTTCACGAACGACGGCACCCTGCGCCTCGCAACGCATGTGGACCTCGCCGCACTGCCGCTCACGCTGCAGCTCAAGATCGGGCTGATGGTGGGCTTCGTAGAGAAACGACTCATGGAGGAACGACATGGAAAACATTGACGAGGAAGTAGAGGGCGAGCGCCTGCGCCATGTGCGCGCGCTGATCGAGGATCTGCTCCGCGAAGCCGACGTGTGCGCCTTCGTGGTGCTCGCCGGCAAGGCAGGACGCATCGAGCACTTCGCGCATCTGAGCGCGAGCTGGTCGAACCTGCGGCTGGAAGCGCTCCCGGACGGCGGCGAGTACCTCGGGCTTCGCTCGAAGGCTGCGGACTACGGCGGCGATGTCGAGGCACAGCGCCAGCACCAAGCCTGGAGCGTGGGCGTGGTGTCCAGCCTGGGCTTGATCCTCGGCGAGTCCGCGATGGCCTACCTCATGGCTGCCAAGCAATTCGACAAGATGACCGGCGCGACCCACACGCCGTTCAAGCGCGTCGACCCGAGGGACAAGCGATGAGCGACCCGAAAGACCTGCACGCCGAGTTCTATTTCTCGCTCGGCGTCGTGGCCGGCGAGCTGCTCAAGCCCGAAGCCTTCGAGCACCTCGTCGACAGCCTGCGGCGTGCAGCGCTGCCGCGCGACTACGTGCGCCTCGTGCGCGATGCGCTCACGCGGGCGCTGGAGGAGGCCGACGAACCATGAGCGACGACGACAACGTGAAGCCCTTCCCGAAGGGCGGCGACCTGCCCGACAACCCGCTGCGCATCGAGCCGATACCCACGCGCTTCTGCACCCACGAGGCGGTCTCGCTCGACCAGCACACGCGCACGATCCGCTGCGCCGACCTGAACTGCGGCGCCGTGCTCGACCCGTTCGACTTCCTGCTCACGCAGGCCCGCACGATCAGCCGCGCGTGGCAGAACTACGCGCAAGCCGCGCGGCAAGCGGCCGAGGCCGTGGAGCGCGTGAGCGTCCTGTTGAAGGAGGAGAAGCGCCTGCGCGCTGCCGTTCGGCGCCTGCAGGACAAGAGCGGATCAGTGAGGGGGCGCACATGAAGGCGGTAAACGTCAAGGTCCACAGCGAGCAGCTCGCCAACTGGTTGAACGAGGCGCCGCACAAGAGCGCGCAATCGGCGCTCGGCCTGCATGTGGAATTCGAGGGGAACTTGCGCACGGCCCTGGCCGAGTACCCGAACAACGAGGAGGGCATCGCCGCCGGCTCGCATGAGTTCATTGACGAGATGGTGATCGAGCAGCGTGCTCGCGCGCCGGCCACCGATGCCAAGGTTTCATGCCGTCGCGGCTGCGGGCATTGCTGCCGGCTGAACGTGACGGTCACGGCCGGCGAGGCGAAGCTCGCGCTTATCGCCGCGGAGGAATACGGCTGGCGCATCGACCCGCAGCGCCTGCGCGTGCAAGCCGCGGTCGACGGCATCGAGGGATGGAACGAACTGGACGACGCCGACCGCGCGTGCGTGTTCCTCACGTCGGGGGAAGACTGCGCGATCTATGAGCACCGGCCGATGGCGTGCCGCAAGTACATGGTGGTCAACCCGCCGGACGACTGCGACAGCATCCGCAAGCCGGAGCAACGCATCATCCAGTGGATCGTGCCCGAGGCCGAGGTCGCGTTCTCGGCCTCGCTGGAGGTCTTCGAAGGCGGGCCCATGGCGGCGATGCTGCTGGCCGAGTGCGAACACGAAGGGGAGCTGTCATGAGCGAGATGCCATCCATGGTCCTGATCGGGGGCATGCACGTCGAGACGATCGAGTCGTTCCACGAGTCGTTGCTTGACATCCATTGCAAGGGCATCGAGCGCGGCAAGGAGCAGACCGAGCCGGCGTTCTACGTGCTCACGACCAGCGGCGAAATTGCGATCATCTCTGGCTCATCGTTCGCGGACATGGGTGACGCCGCGCTGTTCCAGCAGCACCTCGTGAAAGAGCCCCTTGTGCGCGCGTGCGCGATCGTCAGCGAAGCATGGGTTGCAGCGCGCACGAAGGGGCAGAACGAAACGATGAAGGACGTGCGGCCGAAGGACGACCCGAACCGCACCGAGGCGGTCGTCGTGTCGATCCTCACGGCGGGCCGGCAGGCGCTGACCATCAGCCCGATCAGGCGCCCCGCGAACATCGTCGAGCGCGCGCCTTTCCAGTGGCTCGACGAAGCCAAGTACAAGTCCGGCGGGAGGATGGTCCGGTGAAGCGCGGCGACGAGGTGTTGATCGAGTACCGAGGGCAGACGATCCGCGGTGAAGTCGCGCTCGTGTCGTGGAATCAGCGCAGCGTGATGCTCAAGTTCGACGGCATGCTGCTCGAGGCATCGGGCGGCGCCTTCATCGGGTACATGGCCGCGATGAGGGACGAGGCAGGCACCTACCGCGACTTGAAGGGCGAAGACGTGGTGACGATCGAACCAGTGAGGAGCGAGGGATGAAGAAGCAGAACGACGGGTTCCTGTACGTGCCGGTCACGCCCGGCGACACGCCGTGCACGTGGCTTGCGAAGCCGACCGAGGCCGAGGCGTGGGCCGCGCTGCTGAAGGATGCAGCGCACATGCCGTACCGGACCATCGAGGGGTTCATCCTCCGCGGCTACACGATGGAGCGGTGGCCGGCCGACCTCGTGCCGTGAAGCCGAGCGACGTTGCGATGACGCGCCCCTGCGCGCACTGCCCGTTCCTCCGCGAAGGTGCGATCGAGCTGATGCCCGGACGCCTCGACGGCATCGTGGCCGGCCTGCTCGCTGATGACCACGAGGGGTTCATCTGTCACGAGGTGGCGTATGCGCCCCGGCCGCGCCGGGTGCAGTGCGCCGGGGCCATGGTGATGCTGCTGAAGGCAGGCCAGCCGAGCGTGCTGATGCGCCTCGGCGCCGTCTACGGCCTCGTCGACTTCGAGGCCCTGCGCGACCAGGCCGACGACGTGATCGACCCGCCGTGCAGCGCCCCAAAAGGTGAAGGCCCGACCCTCGGGTAGAGAGGCGGGCCTTCGGGGCACGTGATGCTTGGGGAAGCTCTGCACAGCCAGTTGGTAGCCGGTGCAGTGTAGCCGGGCCCCTGCAGGCCCACAAGCCCTTCAGCGGCTCACGTCAGAGGGGCCGGGCTGGTCGACGGCGCCGGGGCCTCTGCAGGCTCGGCATCGGCCGGGGCCGGTGCTGGTGCCGGCGCGGTGGCCGGCTTGGCGAGCGCCTCCTTGAGCTTGCCTTCGAGGACCACGATCTGCGCGCGGAGATCCTGCTCGACGCCATCGCGCCGCGACAGCTCGGTCGACACCTCGTGATCGCGCACGAGCCGCTGCTGGTCGCGCTCGTCGAGCTGCGCCAGGAGCGAGTCACGCTCCCGCAGCGCATCGACGTGCAGCACCTGCAGCGCGTCGGCCAGCGGGAAGCCCTGCTGTTCGGCCACCGCGACCGACAGCGCATCGCCTTCCCGGCTCGCGATGACCTTGCCATCTTCCAGCACCTCCTCGCTGAAGATCGCATGCGCCGCGTAAAGCTTGCCGTCCCTCCAGCGGAACAGCAGCTCGGTTGGGGTGGTGCGTTTTTCGAATGCCATGGTGTTCTCCTGTCGGGTTAACCGATGCGCCAGTCGGCGCCGTTGCTGAAGACCGGAAGCTTGTTTGCGCCGCCGCCGACCGGGACCGAGTTGAAGACGGTCGCGTTCGCATCGCTGACCATGGCGGTGCCGTTGATCCACGACACCGCAGACGGCAGCGTGGCGACGGTGTAGGAGCGCCGGACGATCGGGGCGCTCATTACCAAGCCGCCGGACACCTCGACGGTGCCGTCCAGAATGATGCCGTAGCCGACCCGCGGCTTGATGGACGTTCGGCCGTCGCCGAGCTGTTCGATGATCGAGTCGTCGCTCGCCACGTCACCGACAGAGCCGAGGCGCAGCGCGCGGCTCCCGGCGTTGCCCGAGATGCGGACGCCATAAGCAGCACCCGCCCGAGGGGTGATCTGGAAGTGACCGTTGGTCGCGTTGTAGCCTGCGGTCGCGTAGACCGTCCCCACCGTGTCTCCGTACTGCAGGATCTCGGCGAAGTAGGACCGGGGCGTGAGCGACTTGACGCCCCAATTGTTCGCGCCGCGCGTCAGGTTCAGGATCAGCGCGCCGTACATGCTGGTGATGGCGCCGGCCCCGAGCGGGTTGTTCACCTTGACGCCGCTCGCCTCCGTGATCGTGCCGGCCGTCGCATCGATCTGCGACCAGAAGCTCGACAGCACGCCGATCGTGCCCGCGGTGCCGTAGTGCGGATAACTCTGGTAGCTGTGGTGGTGGTCAGAGCCGTTGACACCGATGAACTTGATGTTGTCGTTGAAGCTCGCGTGCCCCTGGAAGCCCACGCCCGCATAGTTCACCGTCGAGTCGTCGGCGAACGCGTAGTGGGCGTGCTCGGTGATCGTCTCCAGCGCGTAGAACAGCGAGCTACCCGGGCCCGGCGACCACAGCCAGTTGCCGGTGCGGAAGCCCTGCGCGCGGATGTTGCCGGCGAAGTTCGTCACCAGCTCCTGCCGCAGCCCGTACACGCTGTCGGCGCCGGTCGGCGTGCGCTGCCAGCCGGTCACGTTGTCGAGGAAGGTCACGAGGTCGCCGACGATGGTGTTCTGCCCGGCCACGCCGGTCCAGCTCGCGTGAATCACGCCGGACACCGAGGAGGCCCACTGATCGCCTCGCTGCGGGCCGGGCGGCGCCGGTTGCGTCAGATCGCGCGTCCCCTTGTAGTAGATCGCGCCGGGCAGGTTCGCGCCCGCGAAGGGCAGCTCGCTGTAGCGCCGGCCACCGTTCCCAATTTTGAAGCGCGGCGCGGTGCTCGGCGAGGAGGGCCGCTCGATCGCCACCTCACCGTCACCGAGCACCAGGTCGGAGGTGTTCCACTCGGCCGAGGTGCCGATGATCGACCGCGTGCGGGCCAGGATGTCTGCCATGTCGTTCTCCTTCAGGCCACCGTGACGGGCTTCGCCACGGTTCCCGGTTGCGTGAGGTCAGTGGGCGACGTGAGCGGCGTGCCGCCGAGCACCCAATCGAGGGAAGGCGCGAGCGGCGAACCGCCGACAATCCACTTGCCCGCGAAGACGGGAGCGATCTGCTCGGCCGTGGGCAGGTACTCGGCTTCGACGCGCACGCGCCACCACCAGAGCCGATGCACCGGCAGCAGTTCGGCGCGCGGGTCGCTCATGAAGCGCACCGCAATGGCCGCGGTGTTCACCCCGAGGCGGCTCGCCACGAGGCCGGGCAGTTTCATGTTGACCCAGTCGTCCCAGGCGTTCTCGTTCACCCAGGTCAGCCACCCGGCATAGTCCGGCTGCTCGATCATGAAGGTGAGCGCGATGCGCGTGGGCAGCATGCGGTGCGTGCGCCGCTGCCGCGAGTTGCCCGCCTCCATGGGCGTGCGCACCAGGCCCGCGCTCATGTCCTGGCTGTGCCCCTCAATGCGCGACGGGCACGGGAAACTGGCCGGATAGTCGATCATCACGCGCCTCCTTGATGTGGCGCGGCCCGGTCCCACACGGACGGCGCGTAGTTGATCGCCTCGATGGTCACGGTCGTGCCGCTCGGGGCCATGCGCTGCACGGTCCAGTCGGTGACCTCGGTGCCCACGACGCCGAACGCGAGGTGCGTCGGCTCGCTCGGCGATCGCGAGTCGCGGATGGCGAACGGTGCAGCCCCGGGCAGGACGAGGATGTCTGCGCGCGCTCCCTGCGTGACACCGACTACGGTGTGCGGCTGGCCCCTCGGGTCGCGCAGCAGCACCGCGTGCGGCCCGCCCGTCCAGTCCATCGGCACGGAGAGCTGCAGCGCGAGGCCCTCGGCGCGCACGACCCACGCAGCGGCGCCCCACCGCATCGTGCGCGACTGGATGCCGATGCGCTGGCCCGGCAGGCAATTGAGCCCTTCCAGCTCCGTCGCGAAGGTGGCCGTGGTGCGCTGGAGCTGGCGGCGGTCCATGATGAGGTTCGCATGCTGCTCCGCGACCTCGCGCGAGGTGCAGCCGAACAGCGTCATGGACTGGTAGTCGGGCGCGTTGACTGGCTCGAAGACGGCATCGGCCGAGAAGGTGCGCGGGTCGCGGAACTCCACGCGGGCGCCGGCAGGGGTGCCCGCACGGTCCCACTGGTGCGTGACCTGCAGCGAGCCGGCCACCGTGTTCACGTCGGTGAACAACTGCACCCGCACCGGCTGCGGCGCGTCCTCGATGACGGACATGCGCGAGCCCACGGGCAGCGGCGCCGCGCTCACGGTCTGCACCGACAGGGTGAGCGCCTCCCACACCGTAGACGGCTGATCGAACACCGCGTTGAACCCGTTGTGGTACGCCCACTTGGCGCGCAGCGTGGCGAGCAGCGGCAGGTCCAGCTCCTCGTTGTTGACGGGGCGGTTGCCACCGTAGGCCGCGGTGAGGATGTCGACGAATGCGTCGGCCGGGTTCACCGTTGCGGCGGTCGCGCCGACCCCGAGCGGGGCCAGCTTGCGCGTGACGCGGAAGCGGATGCTCGACGCCGCATCGCTGGCGATGCCGTTCGATGCGCGCAGAGTCACCGCGGCCATCGTCACGTCACCGTACACGGGCAGCACGATCAGCTCGTCCAGTTCGAACTTGAGCCCGGTCCAGTGAACGCGGTCGAGCGTGCCGGCGCGCCCGTCGCTGTCGGTCGAGCGCGAGGCGCGCACCCTGTAGCGGCCGAGCGGGACCACCCGCTTGCGCGTGAAGCGCAGCGCCGTGTTCGTCTTGCCGAGGAAGCTCTCGTCATAACCGACCGTCGGGCCGATGTCTGCACCGCTGTCGTCGATCGGCGTGTACTCCACGCGCACCGTGATCGCGCGGTCGCCGAGGTTCCCGCCGCTGTCCATGATCGCCAGCCCGCCGATGAACACGAGGTCCAGCTCGATCGAGCGGCCGGCCTGCCCCGGCTTGCAGGTCTCGAAGGGGCCGACCCACTTCGTGATGCCGATCGTGGTGCTCCCCGGCGGCGGGATGAGCGAGCCGGCCGGCACCGGGTCGCCGGGGACGTACGGCGTCGAGACGAAGGTGTTGAGCTGCCAGATTTCCGGGTCGACGTTGAGCTGGTACATCACGGCCTGCACTGTGGTGCCGAACGGCGGGTCGTCGGGCAGGATGGCGAGCTGCGTGGTCAAGTCCCAGGCGCCCGTCAGATCGTAGGCCGGCGGCGACGGTGGGAAGCCGTTGTGGGCCTCCTGCGCCGTCAGCGCCCAATACCACGTCGAAGGCGTCTGGTTGCTCGTCTCGTTCGGTGCGAGCAGCTCTTGGTCGGCCACGTCGACCGAGGTGGAGACGTTCTCGCGCACGCCGGTCGCCTCTTGAATCACTCCGAACGTCGACGCGTGCGCGGCCGGGCTGAAGATCTCGTAGCGCACCACCTCGGGCGGAAGCGCGGACGAGTCCGAGTCGCCCACCAGCATCGCGTGCACGTCGTAGTCGCCCTGGCCGATGCACAGCAGCGCCTTCAGGTACTGCTCGTTGTTCTCGTACTCGGTGTACGGCTGCGCCGCATAGTCGGGCAGCGTGAGCACCGAGCCGTAGGCGACCGGGATTGGTTCGCCGAGGCGCGCGGTGTTCTTCGGCGGCGCGATGCCGTAGACCTGGGACGGGCTCGGGGTGTTGCCCGCCGAGGGCCGCTTAGGGCCGAAGATCAGGTTCAGCGCGTAGGAGATGGCCGCGGCGATCAGCGCCTGGGCGATGTAGACCAGAGCCCACTGCCCGGGGCGGTGGACCACGAGGATCTGGTCTCCCACCTCGACGCGGTAGCCCTCGGCCTCGATCGCCTTCCCGTGCACGTAGACGAACTGCTGGAGCGATCCGCGCACGGGCTCGTGCTCGGCGAGCCACGCGCCCAGCTCGGTGCCCTCCTCGATGTCGTGGATGCGGCGCCGCGTCGTGTCCAGCGGGTTGTAGAGAACGATCAGGTGCGCCATGCGAACGCCTCCAGATCGGTGAAGTGCGTGGCGTAGTCGCTCGGGCGCATCGCCACCACGCCCGAGAAGCGCTGCGACGTGACCGCGAACCCGTGCGCCATGATGGCGATGTGGCCCGCGCGCTCGCTCATCAGCAGCACGCCGTCGGCCAGCTCGGTGGTGCGCACGCAGTGAACGGGGAAGGCTTCGCCCATTAGCGCGCGCTGACGGCTGCGCGTCATCTCATCGCTCGCCCAATCGGGCAGCGGCAGACCAGGCCGCATGCGCTGCAGCACCTCGCGCACGAGCCCCCAGCAGTCGTAGGCGTCGGGGCCCCGCGCGCCGAGGCGCCAGGGCTTTCCGATGAGGTCGTTGATGTCGGTCATCGGTCGAGCCCCGGGAAGTGCTGAACGTCGTACCACACGCCTGGGAAGCGGCGGTTCAGCACGTCACTGCGGCCGGCCACGCCGCTCACGGCCTCCTCGGTGATCTGGATGGCGTTGAACACGAGCCGCACCGGAGCAGACTGCGGCGCGCCTGGGTCGCTGCCGAGGAACTCGCGGTAGACGGCCTCGATGCTTGTGCTCGGGTCCGCGTGCGCGGCCCGCACGGCGTCGGCGATTTCCTGGTCCGCGTTCGTGAGCGTGATCTGCATGTCCTGCTGGCCGGCGCCGTCGACGGTCGGCAGGATGACGCCGAAGGGGAACGGGTTGAACGTCACCGTGGGCCCCGACTCCAGCGTCGTCGTGAAGGCGCGCGGGTAGTTCGTGAGGTAGTACGGCGCCGCCCACAGCGGATGCGACAGCTCCAGCGTTTGAAGGATAGTCTCGCCCGAGGGCGCCGACGCGCGTGCTTCCTGAAGTGCAACGGTTGCCATGGCGCTTCCTCAGAACGCCGCAGCGCTGCCGCGGCTCAGACCCCACGCGCGCTCGGCCGCGGTGGCGAAGTCGTTGCCCCCGCGCATCACGTCAGCGGCGAGCGATGCCTTGATCTCGTCGATCGTGATCGTGAGCCCCCCGTTCGTCTGTTGCGTGCTGACCGACACGGGCGCGTTGTTGTTGATCGTCACGTTCAGCGCGGGCTGTTGCGCGACGATCCCGAGGTCGCCCGAGGCCGTGCGCTGCAGCGGCATGATGGCCTCGGGGCCGGCCTCGCCAGCGAGCGCCATGGGGAAGGTGGTCGGCCGCGTGAGCACGCCGCCCTTGGCGAAGGGGACGACGGCGCCGGAGTCGAAGGCGAGGCCGAGACGCCCCGCAGCGCCACCACCACCGCCGGATGCACCTCCGAACGCGTTGGTCAGTGCGTCGATGATGTACTTCTTAGCCCACAGCTTGAGCAGCTCCGCGATGATGGACTGGACCATGCGCTTGAACAGATCTTCGACATCGGCGGTGCCGCTGGCGAGGTTGTCGAAGAAGTTTTCGAACCCCTGCGTCAGCACGTCCACCTCTGATGTTTGCTTGGCGATGGTCTCGCCTGCCACCGCGGTGGTGGTCGCCACTTCGAGCTGCGAGCGGGCATAGGCGCGCTGCGCTTCGGTGGCGTTCGCGTACACGTCCGAGGTTTCGTCGAGGAGGTCAACGAGGTACTGCTGCCGGGCCCCCTCCTCCTCGATCCTGTCGAGCCGCTCCTCGGCGGCGCGGTCGACTTCGAGGATCGCCTTCTCGTAGGCCGAGAGCTTCGAGGTGCGGGCCACGAGCGCCTCGTCCGCGCGCTTCTGCGCGTCCTCGGCAATGCGTGCCTGCTCGGCGAGCTGCTTCCACGCTTCGTCCTCGACCTTCTGGTGCTCGCGGATTGCCTTCGTCCGCGCGGCCAGCGCCTTCGCGGCGGCGGCGTCGGCCTCGCGCTGTTTCTTGGCGAGCGCCTCGGCAGCGGCTGCAGCCTTGAGCGCCGCGCTCGCAGGCCCGTCGCCCGCGGTGTCCTGCGGCGCGCCGGCCTTCGTCGATTCCCTGAAGCTCTTGTAGTCGGCTTCGAGCTTCTTGAGTTTTTCGTTCGTCGTGCGGTCGAGCGCGTTGATGTCCTCGACCAGCGCCGTGAAGATGGTGCCGGCCTGACCAGGGTTCGCCGCTGCCGCAGCAACTGCACCGATGACCAGACCGAAGGCCTTGAGGGTCGCGCCCGCCTTGAGCGCCACGCCCGTGAGGTTCACGAGTACCTCGCCGATCGCGTCTCCGGTTTCGACGAAGCCGTCGCCCGTGCTGGCCGAGTCGACGAAGCTCTGGCTGATGGCCTGCAGCGCCGGAAGCAGGCCGGCGGTGATCTGCTTCATCACGCCGCCCATCACGCCTTCGAGGCGCGACAGGTTGTCGTTGAACGCCTCAGCGGCCTTGAGCGTGCCGCCACTGAGAACGACGCCGTAGCGCTCGGCCTCGTCCGTCAATTCCTTGAGGCCCGCGCTGCCACCGTTCAGGAGCGGAATCAGATCCTTACCGGCCTTGCCGAAAATCTCGATCGCAAGCGCGGTCTTCTCGATGCCGTCGGGCATCTTGGCGAACTCGTCTGCGATCTTGTCGAGCGCCTGCACCGGGCTGTCGCCGGACTGCACGCCGATCGCGCGCAGCGCCTTGTGCGCGCCGGTCGTGCCGGTTTCGAGGTCCGCCATCGAGACCGCGAGCTTGCCGATCGACTTGTCGAGGTCTTCGGCCGAGAGCCCCGAGAGGTCCGCAGCGTAGCGCAGCTTCTGCAGGTCTTCGGCCGCGATGCCCACCTTCGACACGCTCTTGGACAGCTCGTCCATCGCATCGATGTTCGACTTGATCGACGAGAGGACGGTGCCCACGGTGAAGCCTGCGGCGAGCGCGCCGGCTACCTTTTTGATCGAGGCCGCGGCGGCGTCGAAGCGCTTTTCCGCGTCCTGGGTGGACTTGGCGATGGCGTTCAGGTCGCGGGCCGCTTGCGCGCCGTCGACCGTCAGCTTGTAGATCCGTTCGATGGTGTCGGCCACGGTGTCACCTCACGCGGAAGCGAGGCCGGATCGTGATGACCCCGGTCCCGTGTGCATAAACCTCGCCGGCCACCGCGTGGCTCTTGGTGAACTCGGCGTAGACGGCAAATTGCTTGAACTCGCTGCGGCGGCGAAGGGCCGCGGTGGTGGCCGCGAGGAAGCCCATGCGCTGCTGTGACTTCGGCGGCGACTTCCTGCGGCCCGTGGCCTTCGGCGTGAGGCGCCCCGAGTTCGCCACCGCGCGGTTCACCGCGGTCGCGTACGGCACTTGCGCCGGCACGAGCACGAGCTTGTCGCCCTGGCTCAAAGTGGAGGGCGGCGTGCCCGAGGTGACGACCCGCGGCGAGCCACCGCGCGGGATGAAGCGCCACTCCCAATTGGCCTGCACGTTGGAGAGCCGGCCCGTGCGCAGCACCGTCGCGCGGCGGATGTTCGCCGCCAGCTCGGTCTCGGCCATCCGCATAGCTGCGCGGGCGAGCGCGGTGCCGAAGATGACCACGACCTTGCGCTCCACGGACTCGACCGGGCGGTTCGTCGTGTTGTCGACCTCGACGAGCTGCGGCGGGTTGCCCATGCGCTGCTGTTGCGCGGTGTCCTCGCGCGTGATGCCCACCAGCATCGAGTGCAGGTCGGCCTTCGACTGGATGTTGATTTCCGCCGCCAGCGTGGCGCGCGTGAACTGCTGACCGCCGAGGGTGGTGGTCTTGTTCTTCGAGATGACCGTCGGCATCGGGAAAGCCATGGCCGTCACTCCAGCGCCACGCCGATGCTCGTGTAGTCCCCTGCGATGCGCCACGCGCGGAAGCTGGCTTCGTAGTCGTCCGTCTCGGCCGACAGGCGCCAGCCCCCGGCGCCGAGCACGATGGCGCGGACCTGCGCGTTGAGGTCACGCCCGAACTCGTACACCGCGTGCCATGTGTGGACCTGAATCGACGTGTCGACCAGCGGCGCCTCGGCCTCGCACATATCCCACCAGGCCGCGCCCGACGCGACGGTGCGCTGCACGGTGACGAGCGGCAAGCCGGGTGGCAGCTCGGCGTACTCCGCAGCCTTCCACCCCCATCGCACGTCGGCCACGCCAGCGAGGCCGGACGTGAGCGCCTGAACGAGTTCGCGTTCGGTCGCCATGGTCAGTGCCTCCCCGGGAACATGCTGCGCAGCTCATCGCGCGAGAGCGAGGACAGCTCGATCGCGTCGTCCTCCTCCACGGCCGGCTGCGGCGTCCAGTAGTCGAGCCACGCCCACACCTCCCGCGGACTCATCGCCTCGACGACGGTCACGGGTTGATGCAGGCGCTCGGCGATGCTGAACATGAGGCGCAGGTCCGGGGCTAGACGTTTGGGCCTGCAGCGGCCTCGGCGCCCGAGGAGGTGCCTACCCCCTGGCCGTCCTCCTCGGCGGGCTTGGCGGCCCGCTCCAGCCCGTGCACGCGCATGGTCTGCGTGAGGGCGTCGGCGATGGCTGCAGAGAAGCGGCCGGGCAGCGAGCGAATGCCCTCGTAGCCGAACGGCTGGCCGTCCACGTACAGGCTCGCGCCGAGGAGGCGCTCGGCGCTCTGCCCCGGCGCCTCGCTCGCCGCCATCGTGTCTCGCATGGCGCCGTAGGTCAGTTCGCGGATTTCGACCACGGCGCCGAGCGCGGCGAGCCCGGCCGGGGCGGTTTCGGTTTGGAGTTCGTACGTCATGTCACAGGGCCCACGAGTAGGTCGGCATTTCCTTGAACACGCCCGAGCCGGAGAACTGCAGGCCCTGCGCGGTCTGTGCCGTGATGGTGATTTCGCCGATTTCCACCGGCCCGAAGATGTAGCCGCCGCCGACCGTGTAGTCGATCAGCATGTAGCGCTCGGTCTTCGGCGATTCGAGCGAGGCTTGCATGAGGTTCTTGAACCCCGGGCTGTCCTTGTCGACGAAGCCGGTGAAAGTGAAGGTCGGCGGCTTCGGCGAGCCGAGCACCGTCTCGCTGCCGCACATATCGTCCATGGCGATCGAGTCGGGCGCCACGCCGGCCACCGTGATCGACACCATGCAGACTTCGAGCAGCGCGCCGTCGCCGGCCTTCGAGAAGACCTGCGCTTCGCCGACGGCGCCGACCGCAGCCGTGAGGCGCGTGCCGTCGAAGTCCGCGAGCGTGACCTCGGGCGCGGCCGGCGTGGTCACGTCGAGCGCCGAGATGCGGAAGGCGTAGCCGTCGAGCAGCGGCTCGCCCGTGTCATCGAGCACGATCATGTCGCCGACCGCGGTGCCCGCCGGCAGGGCGGCGGACAGCGTGACCACCGCGGGGTTCGCGTTCGTCACGCTCGTGATGTCGATCGGGGTGGGTGGCGCGTCACCGGTCTGCGTGAGGTACAGGTGAGCGTCGGACTTTACTTTTGCCATGGTGCGGCTCCTTCAGGGTTGCGATTGGCCGGACGTGGCCGCGATCGTGAGGTCGTTGCGCGCGTGGCTCGGCAAGACCGCGATGAAGTCGAACATTCGCTCGACGTTCCCGTCGACCTCGATGCCGCGCCAGCCCGGTTGAATCGAGATGCCGGGCAGTTCGCGCAGCGTGATGCGCCATGTGATGCCGGCCAGCTCGCGGTCGGCCGCCATGAACTCGCGCCCGCTCACGCTGTCGATCGCCACGTCGACCGTGACCACCGGGATGAACGAGCGCACCTCGCCCGCGTAGGCGTCGAGCGGCACGGTCGGGTCCGGCATCTCGATGCGCATGCGGTGACGAAGGCGACCGGCTTTCATGCGTCGGGCCTCCACATGCCCATCAGCTCGTTGGCGAACGTGTCGCTCCAGAGGTCGCCGCTTGCCTCGCGGTTCTCGTACAGCGCGCCCGCGAGGCGCAGGATGATCGAGAGGAAGTAGGGGGCGAGCTTCGTCGAGTCGTCGACGCCGACCGCGAGAGTCAGCCGTGTGTCCAGCGCCAGGATCGCGGGCGGGGGCACCAGCACCGCCACCGGGAACAGGTAGCTGGACGCGTTGCCCCCGAAGTCGGCGCTGCTCAGTTCGTAGTCGGCCGACACGTCGGTGCCGTCGGCCGTGATGGTGAACTCGCGCACGTTGTTGAACGGCAGGCGCGCGCCGCAGCGCAAGCCCACGGGGCGCAGTTCAACGGCGGTCAGCTCGTAGGTGGCCGGGTTCAGCGACACGTTGCACTTCGACTCGACGGTGCGGATCGCCGCCTGGGTGTAGGTCGTGAGCAGCGCATCGTCGCGCGTGAACTCCACGCGGCAGTGAGCCTTGACCGTGACGAGCAGCGCCGCCGGCAGCGAGGTCAGGTCGACGGACGTGCGTTGAATCACGGCGCTTCCCCTTGCTGCTGATCGAGCAGCAGCGTGTCCAGCTCCTCGGCGCGCTCGCTGACCCACCGCTCGGTGGTGGCGCTGCGCAGCACCGCCTCGGCGCCCTCCTCGGCGATCCACCGCTCGGCGTTCGCGGCCGTGCGCTCGATGCGGTCGACCCGCGGCGCGAGCCCCTCGGCGGTGCGCCGCGCGACCTGCGCGTGCTCCAGTGCCGCGGTCGCGTTCGCGTTCGCTGCTTTGAAGGGCCGGTCGATGTCGGCCTGCTTCAGCATGCGGGGCACGAACAGCGTCGTGGTCTGCCCGTCGTGGATGAACCGCGCATCGCCCTCGGTGAACCAGTCGCCCGGCTCCAGCGCCTCGGGCTTGGACTTCATGACCCGCAGCCCGTGCGAGCCGATGCGGCGCCAGACCTCGGGGTGCTCGCCCGGCTCCTGCGCCATCGAGGCGGCGATGCCCTCGCGCAGTTCGTAGGTGCGCCCCACGTAGCAGGACACCACCGAGCCGGGGCCGTAGAACGCCGTGCGGCTCCAGTTCTGCGCGCCACCGAGGCGCAGCGCCTCGCGGGTGACGTGCGCGACGGTCTCCCCGCGGACCTCCCCGCCGAGCGCGGCCACGGCCCGCTTGACCTCCTCGGCCATGCGCTGCAGGAGCGGGCCGAGGTTCGCCTTCGTGGTCCCGCTGCGCTGCACGATGTTGAGTTCTCCGTCGGAGTCGACTAGTACCGCGCTGATGGCGGGCACGCCCGCCTCCTCGCGCGCCGCGTCGAGGTCGCGCTGGAGCTGGTCTGCGCGCTCCTCGCTGCGCTGCACGGCGGTGCGCACCTCCTGCGCCATGCGCTGCACCACGGGGCCGAGGTCGGCCTTCAGCGTGGTGCCGCCACGCTGCACGAGGTTCAGGTCGCCCGCGCTGTCGATCAGGATGGCGCTGATCGGGGCCTGCGCCAGCGCCTCGCGGGCGTCGTCGAGGTCTCTCTGGAGCTGGTCGGCTCGCTGCTCGCTCGCCCGGTGCGCCGAGCGCATCACGTCGAGCTGGGCATCGGTCGAGCGCTGCACCTCGGCGAGCGCCTGGGCGTGCTCCTCCCGGACGGCGTTACACGCGAGCGCGATCGCTTCCTGGATCGCCTGCGCCATGCCGGCGCGTTCTTCGGGTGTCATGCTCGGACCTCCCTGGCAGTGCGGAGAGCGCGCTGCATCGCGCTGCGGGCCACGTCCTCGGCGACCTCGGGGTCGACCGGCTCGTCGTCCGGGTTGTCCTCGGGCTCGGGCGCCGGCTCAGGCGCCGGAGGGGGAGGCGGCGGTGGTGGCGGGGGCGGTGGCGCGGTGAGCTGGTCCAGCTCGGCCTGGGCGAGCTGCGCGGCGAGCGTGAGCGGCACCATCTGCCGCTGCACCATGAGCTGATCGCCGCCGGGCAGCGGGCCACGGCCGAGCGTGCCGCGCGCTTCGTTCGCTGCGACCACGCCGCCCGTCACCAGGGTCGACAGCGCGGTGGCTTGCGCGGCGAGGTCCGAGCGCAGCAGCGCCTCGGTGCTCATCTCGATGAGGTCGTGCCGGCCGTCGAACCGGAACAGGCGGTCCAGCTCGCGCTCGAAGCGCTCGATGAGGCCGCCGAGCGACACCGACAACCAGTGCCGCACCAGCGTCTCCGAGTTCACGATGGCGCCGGCCGAGAGGTCGCCGTACATCGGCGGCGGGACGCCGGCCGTGCGCGCGATTTCCTCGTTGGAGAAGCGCAGCGAGCTGATGACCGACTCGTCGATCGCAGCGAGGTTGGAGCTGCTCATCTTCAGCCCGCCGGACAGGATCGGGATGCCGCCCGTGGCCCACTTCGCCGCCTGCAGGTCGAAGGCTTCGCGCAGTTCGCGCATCTGCACGCCGTTGAGCACGGTGTCGGTGGTGAGCACGGTCGAAATCCGGCGCATGTTCTCGACGAACATGAGCTGGGTCCGCGAGAGCGCGACGTTCACGCCGGCCGCAAGCCCCGCTGCTGCGAACGGCGACTCGCCGCACAGCGGGTGCCGCGGCGTGCGCCAGCGGAAGTGCATCACGTTGAACGCCGGCACCACGAACAGCCGGCCATCCTCGATGTCAGCCACGCCCGCGGCCGGGCTGAACAGCAGCTCCGGGTCGTTGCTGCCGAAGTAGTAGACCTCCCGCGTCAGCGGGTCAATTCGCGGCGTCCAGGTTCCTCGTGGAACGAGGTGCAGCGAGGCCGGCTCCTGCCGGTCGTTGAGCAGCGCGATCACCAGGGCCTCGCCTTGCAGCAGGTCGCACGCGATGCGCGAGAACAGGGTGGCGCCCGACTCGTAACTGTTCGGCTGGATCAGCAGCCGCGAGGCCGCGGACGTGGTGACCTCTGTGACCTCGCCCGTGTCGAGATTGATGCGCTTGTGGTGCGGCCGGAGCTGGGCGAAGGCGTTCGCGTACAGCGTGTAGATCGCCTCGATGACCGGGAGGTGGCCGGCGCCGAGGATCGACAGGTTGCGCTGCCAGCCGGTTCCGTCGAGCGGGTTCAGGTCGTGGACGCCGCCGCCAAGCGTGCGGTCGATTCCGAAGGCGGTGAACAGCGGGCCCATCTGCGGCTGCACGTTCCCCCACCCGAAGCCGAGTGCCCCGAACATCGAGCGGGCGACCGAGAGCGCGCCCATGTCAGGACTCCAGCAGGGAGGCGCGCTGCGCCTTGCGCCGCGTGACGCCGCGCACTTCGACCAGGCCGCGCGTGTCGCGCGCCTCGCGCAGTTCGTTCGCGGCCCGCAGGTGCTCCGGGCTCCCGCGCACGTAGCGCATCGAGCACGTCGCATGATCCTCGATCCGCTCGGCGCGGTGCTCCTCGATCAGCCGCTTGGCGAGCACCTCCTCGACGACGGCGACCCCGGCGCGGCCTTCCAGCTCCTCGACGGGCTCGAAGGCGTACAGCAGAACGGTGCCCATCACGTCCCCTCAGGGGCCGGGGCGGGCGCGGGCTCAGGCGCGGGCGCGGGCTCAGGCGACGGGGCCGGTTCGGGCGACGGTGCAGGCGACGGGGGCGGCGCCGCGACGTACGGCTCGAAGGGCAGCGGCGCGTCCGGGTGCACGAAGAACGCGCCGGGCAGGCGGGGATCGTTCATCTCGTAGGCGTGGTGGTTCTCGACCAACCAGTCCGCCTCGGCGTCGTCAGCGACGAAGCGCCACTCGCCGACGGGCGTGTGGTACGCGGTGGACACCACCGGATCGGTCATCAGCAGTGCTCGTCCCATGTCGGCCCCTTTGCGAAGGCGCCGGGGGTGGCGCCTTTGAAAAAGGCCCCGGCCTGGGGAGACCGGGGCAGGAGAAGCGTTGCGGCTCAGGCAACGGGGAGGGATCAAGGGGGCCACAGGCGCAAGAGGTGCGCGAGCACCACCAGCGCCAGGGCCAGCGGCAGGAGCTGCACGCGGCTGTTCGTGATGCCGAGCGAGGCCACCACCAGCAGGAGGAAGCCGAGCAGCACCAGAACGAAGGTGAGCAGGGCCATCGCGCTCACCACGTCGTGCCCGTGACCTGCTGGACGGCGCCGGCACGCGTGATGCCGAAGCTGGCGGGCACGACCAGCCGGATGCCGGTCTGCCACGTCTGCCACAGCGAGAGGGCGACCGAGCCTGCGATCGAGGCGCCATTGCCGCCAGCGACCGGGATGCCGCCATCGGGGACGACCTGCCCCGCGGTGCCGAGCGCGCCACCCAGGGGTGAGGCGCCGGCCTGGGTCGGGGCCGTGCCGTCAGCGTTCGCCATCGTGATGGTGGCCTGATCGCTCGTGCTGTAGTCGAAGCCGTCGATGGCGCTGGCGAACTTCTCCGCGGCCACGCCGATCATCGTGTTCGCGGCGATGAACTCCGAGCCGACGATCTGGAAGCCGAGCGCTTCGCTGTCACCGTTCGGGAAGATGAACTGCCCGAGGGCGTTCGTCATCGTGCGCAGGGTGAACAGCTTCGACTGCGGGACCAGAATCACCGGCTTCGAGCCCACGCCCGCGGCCGTGAACGCCGAGTTGATCGCATCGAGGTCGGCGTGGAACGCGTTGTACCCGCCGCCGGCCGCGCCCGGGATGGCGACCACTCCGTTCAGCAGGCCGGCCGGGCGCACGCCCACCACCTCGGCACTCGCGTCGAGCATCGAGGTGTCCAGCAGGTTCGAGAGGAACTGCCGGAGCATCTCGCGCATGACCGCGACCGCGGCCGGGTCGCTCGCGCGCTCCAGCTCCTTCGTGATCGGGATGATGCCGGCGAGCTTGTACTTCCAGAGCCGCTTGCCGGTGATGGCGCCCTTCACCACCGGGATGGTGCCGGCCTCGCCGACCCACGCGGTGGCGCCCGTGCTCACGCCGATGTTGGTCTGCGGGATGAGGATCGACTGCGCACCGCCGAAGGTCATGGACTGACCCTGGCGGGCCAGCGTCGGCCAGATCGAGTTCGGTCCCGCGGCGGCGTCCAGCAGGGCCTTCGCCTCGCTGCGCACCAGCTCCGCGGCCCACCCGACGGTCGTGGTGTCGGCCGAGCCGACCAGCGAGCGCGCGACGGCGATCACCTCGCGCTCCTGCGCGAACAGCTCGGAGGCGACTTGGTCCACGCCGCAGCCGCGCGAACGCGCGATGTGGGTGGCGAGGGTCATTTGCGCGAGCAGCGTGCCGGCAGGCCGCTGCTCGGCCTCGCCACGACGGGCGATGACGGCCGGCGCGGCGACGGTGGCGACGGCGCGCGAGACGGCGGCCTGGGCAGCGGGCGCGGCGGCGGCGGCCGGCGCAGCGGCGGCGCGGCGCGTGGCGGCGGTTTCCGCAGCGCGCAGCGTGGTGAGGCGCGCGAACAGCGAGTCGGCCTCGGCGGTGGCGCGCTGGACGGCCTGGAGGTTCGTGTCCCCGGCGTCGGATTCGAGCGCGGTGATGGCCGTGGCCTGGGTGGCGAGCGCGGCCTCGTGTGCCGCCTGGGCGGCGGCGATCATTTCAGCGAGTGTCATGGTGGTGGTCCGAGCATTCGCACCGGCGACAGCCGTGGTGGTGCGGGCGATGGATGCCGGCGGGGGCACGGGGCGCGACAGCGCGGCCACCTCGGCGTCGTTGAACCCGAGCGAGCGCGCGACGGCGACCGCTTGAGGATTCGCGGGGAACTGTGTGAGGGTCACCTCGGTGACCTTGCCTTTGCGGTAGCGGTTGCCGCGCTGCGGCTTGCCGTCCGGGCCCGTGCGGGTGATCGGCTCGATGTCCTTCGGCGCGATGTCGAAGTTCACCGAGGAGGCGATCGGGAACCCGCCGGCGTGGAGCGCGCGCACGAGGTCGGCCATGCGCGAGGCGCCCGGGGGCAGCAGGCGCAGAGAGGCGAAGGTCTCGCCGATGCCGCGCTCGATGTTGACCCACTCGCCGACGGCGGCGTCGAGCTGCTTCACATGGTCGGCCACGGCCGGCACCTTCGGCGGGAACTCCAGCCCGGCCTGCACCACGACATCGCCGTAGTAGTCGACGGCCTCGGAGCTGATGCGGAAACGGATGAGGTCGCTGGAGGTGGTGGCACCACCCTGCGCGCCCGTCGAGGGGACGGGAAGCCCGCCGCGCTTCTCAACGCGGATCAGGTCAGGGGCGTCAAGTCCGGCCACGGTCGGCATCCTTCAGCGGAAGCCCTGGGGCTTGTCGCTGTGGTGCCGAGCCGGTGAACCGTCGCTCGGGTTGCAGAGGTGGAACGGACCTGCGCACGCCTTGCGGCGGTCGGCTGCGGTTCGTCATGGCCGGCAGTGTAGGCCGGGTTCGGCAAGGAATCAATCGCGACGGCGAAGGGCGCGCGCTTGTCAAGCCCTTTCGCGCTCGGCGTCGAGACCCCGAGCGCGGCCTCAGGCGATCATCGAGCCTACGTTGACCAGCGTCGGCGCGCGCCGAGCGCCGACCGCCATCGTCAGCGCCACGAGCCCGTCGATCCGCCCGGTCGCCTTGCGCTTAGAGAAGATCCGCGACTGGTGCAGGTCCGTCTCGCACACGGCGCTCGCCGCCGCCCATGTGAGGCACGGGTTGTCGTCGATCTCAATCTCGCCCCGCATGAGGGCGCCCTCCAACTCGTTGATCGACTGCGGCATCCACAGCGCCGAGGTGCGGGGCTTGACGAAGGTCTGCGGGTGTTCGGTGAGCGAGAGCATCACACCGATGTCCTCCAGCTCGCGCTTGAGGTACGACATGCGGTAGCGGTCGAACACCAGCTCGGCCACGTCGAACACCTCGGCCAGCTCGGCGATGCGCGCGGCCACCGGCCCGTACTCCAGCGTCGAGCCGGGCACGGCATGGATGTGGCCCTGCCGGACCCACAGCATGTAGTCAACGCCATCGCGCTCGCCGCGCGCACGCATCGTGTCGCCCGGGGTGAAGAACTCCACCGCGGCGAACAGGTGGCCGTCAATCTCGACGACCATGGCGAGCGCCGTGAGGTCGGTCGTCGTCGACAGGTCGACCGCCAGCGTGACCCGCGCGCCCGCGAACCGCGTGACGAACGGCGTCTCCGGCTTGCGCACGCACGCGCGCCACGCATCGCCGCTGATCCACGGCGAGGAGGCGTCGACCCACTCGCAGAAGTGCAGCCGGCGCACGACCGACTCCTTGCCGGGCATCTGCCGCGCCTCCAGTACCTGATCTCGCAGGTAGTCCTCGCGGATGGACACGCCCAGGTTAGGGTTCGTCTTCGGCCAGCACCGCTCGTCGTGCAGCGGATCCTCGCCGCGGTCCAGCGCGCACACGTAGGAGAAGAACCGGTCGTCCTCCAGCATGCGCTCGGCGATTTTGATCGCGCGGTCGTGATACCTCCAGCACACCGACTGCCGGTCCACGCCCGCGTTCGTAATCATGAACATGAGCGGCGAGCGCCGGCCCTTGAAGCCCGCGCGCATCATCTCGACCACGGTGTCGTCCTTGTGCTCGTGCATCTCGTCGATCAGCCCACAGTGGGGCCGCGGGCCGCTCTGCTTATCGTCGGCCGCGATAGGCTTGAAGAACGAGTCGCGGAAGACCATATTCCACGGCTGCACGCCACCGATCAGCCGCACCCGCTTCGACAGCGCGGGCGACTGCTTCACCATCGCCACCGCGTCACGGAACAGGACCATGGCTTGATCCTTCTTCGAGGCGGCGGCGTACACCTCGCTGCGCGCCTCGCCGTCGGCCACCATCATCAGGAGGCCGATGCCGGCAGCAAGCGGCGACTTGCCCGAGCCCTTGCCCGTCTCGATGTAGCAGACCCGGAAGCGCCGCGAGCCGTCGGCCGCGCGCCAGCCGAACAGCGAGCCGACGATGAACACCTCCCACGGTGAGAGGTGGAAGGGCATGCCTTCGAACTCGCCCGCGTTCAGGCGCAGCACCTCGGGGAAGAAATCCATCGCGCGCTGCGCGAGCCCCACGTCGAACACGTAGCCGCGGGCCGCAGCGTGCTCGCGGTCGTCGAGGTGGCGCTTGCAGGACGCGCGCACATGCGGCCCGGCCATGATCTTCCCGGAGACGACGTGCTGCGCGTAGACGCTCGTCGGGTCGCGGTAGCGGCGCGCCTTCGGTGCCGGTGCTGTCGCCTTCGCGGCTTCAGCGCGACGAAGGGTTGAGGAAGCGGTCAAGCTCGTCCCCCTCCTCGACGGGCTTCTGCACGGTGATGCGCGAGCGCGACATCGGCGTGAGGCCGAGTTCGACCAGCAGCGGGCGCATCTGGTCGTTGATCCGGCGAAGCTCCCGCATCAGCGGGTTCGACAGCATGCGGTTGTTCGAATCGTTCGACTTCACGAGTACCTGCATCCCCGTCTCGATGTAGAGCGCCATCGCTTTGTCGCGCGCCACCACGAGGTTCACGTAGTTGACGAACGTGTCGTAGTCCGAGCGCGCCAGCAGACCAGGCGCGCAGTCCTCGATCAACCGGGACCAGACCGCGAGGTGATCGGCGCTGAACTTGGCAGGAGGCGCCCTCAACCCGAGCGACGGCTGAGGGCTGTTTTCGTGCTTCTCCCGGCGCTCCTTCGGCATCTTTTTGAGGTTGCCCTCGATGACGTGCAGCGCGAGGGGCTTAGGCTTGCGGCCGGTGGTCGCCATCGTTCGCTCCGTTCAACAGTAAACCGAAACGTTCGGCATTTCGCGCCGCTGCGAGT
>Ga0247824_10000063_pt1 | contig 40778 bp, 76 predicted proteins | sample 13C_PalmiticAcid_FD_194412 | JGI IMG/M metagenome (GOLD analysis project Ga0247824, IMG submission 194412) | Soil microbial communities from agricultural site in Penn Yan, New York, United States - 13C_PalmiticAcid_Day48 | ecosystem: Environmental > Terrestrial > Soil > Agricultural land...
CATTGCTGCAGCGTTCAGGGCGGCCGAGGACTTTTCTCCCGTCCCAAAGGTGCGGCTTGGCCGCCCTGAACGCTGCAGCAATGGCCTTGCGTTGTGCCTTGGTGTAGGTCATGCCGTCATCGCTTCCTGCTGCGCCTTCCAGGCTCGGAACTGCGCCTCGTAGTTGTCAAACTGCTTTGCGAAGGTGTCGCGCAGCTTCTGGCGGTTCTCGGAGTCAGCCATGTAGTAGCAGTGCGCAAGCGACTTGATGAACGATCCGCCGCGGACCTCCATCACATGCAGCGCGTTGTCGAAGTGGGTCTTTTCCATTTCTGCTTCCTTCTTCTTGCGTTCTCTCCACTCCGCCTCTGCCTTCCTGGCAAGCTGGCGGGTGTCGTGGTGGGTCCAGGGCATCAGTTCATCGCCTGGATGCGTGCCAGTTCGGCGCCTTCTGCTGCATGGGCTTGGATGTCAAGCCAGAAGCCGCGGACGTCGCAGGGGTCGGGGTTGTTCTTGGACAGCTCTTTGCACAGGCGGTCCAGTTCGTCGCGCACGGCCTGGGCCAAAGCGGTAGGAGTGACGGGCTCGTCGTCCAGTGCATCGAGCCCACGATCAAGCCAGCTGTCGTAGTCGGCGCCGGACCAGGGTTGGCGGGCAGTCATGGGGTGGCCCCTAGCTTGGTCAGCAGTGCATCAACCAGGTCGAACGCCTCTTGCGCACGAACTTGCGCGACATCGGCGTGGTCTGCAGTGCCTTGGCCGTGGTAGTTCAGCATCAGGCCCAGTGCAATCTGGGTCTCGCGCAGTGCTGCCAGCATCTCAGGCGCTGCGGCCCGCTGGCGTTCGTGCACCTCAATCGCATCTTGGGCAAAGGCCCTGCTTACGTCGCTTTGCGCATCGCCGTACTGGAACCATCCATGCTTTTCATTGAGCGCAAGGACTTGCTCTCTGCTCAGGTGTGAAGTGCTCATGTCTTGCTCCATAAACAACGCAGCCCGCGAGGGCGGGCTGTGGGTGGTGGGGTGGGGGTGGCTACTCGGATGCTTTGTGCAATGCCGCGCGGCGCCTCTCCAGCTTCTCCGCCATCTTCTCCAGCTTGGCGCGCTGGTCATCCAGAGCGACGTGCCCGGCAGCGATGGCAGCGTCCTTGGTCGCGTGCAGCTTCGTGCTGTCGTAGCCCTTGCCACTGGCGGATTTGTCCCAGTGGGCATACGAGCCCCAGTCGTTCCAGGCGAGTCCAACGATCTCGATTTCGACCGGCTTGAAGGACGGCAGGAGAGTCCAGGCTTTGTAGGGATAGCTGCGCTTGGTCATGATGTTCCTTAGGTTATGGGTTGATGGCGCGCCTGCTGCCGATCCTCTTCGGCCAAGGTCTCGGCTTTGGACCCTTTCCCCCTCGCACCTTTCGCAAGGATGGAGGTTGTTTTGCCCACGGAGACCTAAATTCGTGGGCTCAGGCGGCCATCAAAACAGCGCTCGTGCAAACGCTGTTTTGATGCCTCTCTTTCGAAAGGCCTTCGCTGATCTATCAAGCCGAAGCTCTCCCAGCACCCCCGATCAATCAGGCTCGGGGCAACACCTTCCACCTCTCGCACTCGTCACGGCTTTGGCGCGCCGGAGTCTTAGCGGTCACCGCTGCGTTGTTTGCTGCGATGGGCGTATTGAACCACAGTTAAAGGCATCATGCAACCACAGTTAAAGACAAAGTTCAAAGGATCCTCCGGCGCAAGTCGCGCATAGCTGTATATTTATCCAGAAATGCAAGTCACCCTCTACGTTCTGCGCGAGAACGGCCGCCCGCTGAGCTATGCGGAGGTCAAGGCGGGGCCGAGGCCACGGGGTCGGTTGGTGCTGGGCACATGGGGCAATCCAGAGGTGCACGCCAAGCTGTTCGGCGCCTGGCCGGACATGAACGCACCGCAGCTCCACCACGCGCGCGTCATGAGGATCAGCAACGGCTGCATGCTGCTGTTCGGGTTTCAGTGGCAGCCCAGCATTCCGTTCCCGCGCCAGGCGTGGCTGTGCGCGCTGGACGAGGGGGTAGGGGAGGCGGCGCTACGGAAGATTAGGCCGCCGAGGGCAGCGGAGGTGCCGTTCGCGGGGTTTGAGGATGAGCACGACGACCTGACGGACTGACCCCAGAAACGACAAAGCCGCCCGGAGGCGGCTTGTACAACTAGGCTTTGTTCTGCCGCGGGGCTGGAGTTTTGGTCGCTTTCGCCGTCATGCCGCGGACAGCTTGGATGATCCCTGCCACTGGAACCCCCAGCAAAATCGCTGCCACGATCGGCTTGTCTGCCACCACACCCGCGTAGATTGCGCCGCCAACGCAGGCCGCAGCGACGGAAAACCCCAAGACTTGACCGACAAGATCGCTGATAGCACTCTGCCGGTGCGCCGCAACCTGAGCCGAGACTACGGCCTCGCGGTGCGCGATATCGGCCTCAAGTTGCTTGCGCTCGGCAGTCATCTGCCATTCGGCGCGCTTCTCCGCCATCTGGAAAACGCGCTCCATTGATCCAGGCATCAAGCGCTCATAACCCTCCAAGACATCCGGAGAAGGCAGAGGCCCAGAATGATGCGCGATCCTGGTTTGCTGATGAACCGTCGTAACTGTGCCGCCAGGATTTTGCCCCGCAGGCTGCACCTTCGTTCGGGGCCGTACAGGCGGCTTACTAGCCACGCTTTACAAGAGCAGCTTTGATGTCTTCGCCCACCAACTTCCAGTCCTCTGCCATCGAACCGCGGGGTCGCTTCGGCAACTGCTGAAACTGGCACTGCGCTGCAGGATCGTGAACAAACTCACCGAACAGCAGGTATGGCGCACCTAGACCTTTCCAGAATCCTCTCTTAAAGGACTCGTGGCCGGTGCAGGACAGGTCAAGGATGGGGTCGTGATTCATCGAGATGCCAGCGCAATCTTGGTGGCAAGAGATATTGTGCGCCAATCCAAGGCCCAGTGTCATTAGCGATTTGAAATCTCATGCAGCGCGGCGGGGCGTGGGAGTGGGCCGCTCCGCCCCCTCCGGCACTCCCTCACATCCACCAACTCACTCGCACTTGAACAGGACTTCGGTTTCCGGCCAGCCGCCCATTGGTCTCGCCTGGGTTTCTTTGGTGTCGATGATGCGAGCTTGCTTTGCAGTTTTCCGGCAATAGGCGTCGGCCTCGCCAACTGCTGCCGTCTTAAGGCTAGCAGTGGTCACCCAGCCTCCGCTGCCCTGGTGCGCAACCTTGTACAGCCCATCGGACAGCGGGACCACACCCGAGGTCGGAACGGCGCAACCCGCAAGTACCAGCACCAAGCCAGCAAAACCGACCTTCTTCATCTTGTTTCCTCGGGGTCTCGATGGTGAGCCAGTCGCGCGAGCTGGTCTGAAAGAAAGGCCACCATGCCGCGTGCAAAGGTCGGGTTCCGGTGGCAGTGGCCGGCCACGTTCGTGATGTACCGCTGCTTACGCAGAGTGCAGGCGAAGGCGATTCCGGTGACATCGCCCCTTCGCGCGCCCTCTAGCAGCGTCTCCAAGGCCTCCACTACATCGCGGCTCACGTTGTCGGGGACTAGGCGGTAGGGCATGTCACTGCCCTCCTTGCTTCCGGCGGTCCGGCTGGTTGTAGTCCGTCTGGATTGGCGCTCCAAGGTTGCCAGGCAGCCGGTCCGTCAGACGCCGCATCGGTGACTGTGGCGCTTGACCGATCTCTGCCAGCTCGGCGACCTGCCTGGCGGCAATGCGCCTGATCCTCTCGGCCTGTTCGCGCAAGTCCCGCAGTTGCGCTTCACTCATGACCAGCTGCACGTCCTGCAGGATGCCCCAGTCGGATTCGCTCACTTCATGGCGGTCATCGAACCGCTTGTTCGGCAAGGGCGGCGGCGCGAGAGCGGGGCGCTTGTCTTCCATGGCGCCCGCGCCTGTGCCCAGCCACTCGGCGCTGATTCGTAGGTGCTCCGCCAGAGCCGCGCACGTCGCGGCGTTGATGTTCTTGGTCTGGCCAAGCGCGATCTTCCGCACCCCCTGATAAGTCAGTCCTGACTTATCGGCGAGGGCGGTGATCGTCATTCCGCGGGCTTTCATGGCGGCAGCCAGTCGGCCCCCGAGCGTGTCGGGCTCAACCATGGTTGCATGTTGGCATAACGCCGATGAACTGCGGTTGCGCAAGACGTTTAACTGTGGTTCAATCGGCTCTATGGAAAAAGCTAAAGCCATCGAACTGCTGGGCGGGTCCGTGTCAAGCGCGGCTGCGGCCATCGGGATCTCCTACCAGGCTGTTGACAAATGGCCCGACCGGTTGCCCGAGCGGATCTCTGATCGCGTCCTCGCTGCCCTTGCACGCCGGCACCTGCCAGCAAAGCTGATTGGTGGCGATCCGGCCAAGAAGCGCCGCCCCACCGCAGAGCAGGCCAGCTAGCCCATGGCCCTCGTCCTTCTCGGCTGCTGCTTTGGGTTCGCCCTCATCGAGCTGGGCGAGGGGCGTTACGGCACTGCTGCCGCTCTCGTGATCATCCCGGCCGCCCTGATCAGGGCATCGCAATTCACGGGGTAGCGCGTCCACCACGTGCACCCATCCACCAACCGAACCACAAGAAATTAGGGAGTTCATTCCATGTACGCCAACCCGGCCCACATCCGTGCCAAGCGCGTGAATCTGAGCCTCAACGAGGACGAGCTTCGCGTTGTCGAGGCGGTCAGCGCGCTCAACGGCATGCAGCCATCTGCGTTCCTGCGCGAACTGATCATGGAGTCGATCCGGGGTCGTGTTCATGGCGGCAATTCTGGGTACGACGACGCAAATTTGCGAGCCGCTCATTCGTGACAAACCCGTCCCACAAGGGGCGCGAAAGAACAACTCACCCGTAACGGAAATGAGCACCCGTGCAGAGACAAACCACCCAGCCCCTGGATCTCAGCGAGGCGGAATTCAAAGCCGTTCAGGAGTACGCGCAAGCCCGCGGAATCTCTGTGGACCAGGCGGCGACCGAGCTTGCCCGGCAGGCCATCGTGAGTCGGTTCGTGCGCACGCTGCGCAAGTCCGCCACCGTGGTTCGTTTTGAGCGCCGCAAGCGCTAAGACTTTTCCGTAACGGAAAAAACACGCATTCGGATCGAACCATGACACGCCCACTGACTATCGCTGGCAAGCCCAGCCGTGAACTGCACGCCGCATCCATCGTCGGTGCCTACTCCATGCAGCCCGTGCGCGGCCTGGACAAGCCCGAGACCATCCCGCACATCGCAGCGACCCAGCCTGCGGCTCCTGTGGGCTATGCATGGCCGCATCTGCAGGCGCCGGCCCGTTCTATCCGGTCGCGCATTGACCCAAAGGCTCCCTGCTACTTCGCGAGCGGGGCGGACGCCGAATAGGAACGCGCCGCGTGAACTTCTACCCGCACCACATCGGCGACTACCTCACAGCCACGGCGCATCTGTCGTGGCACGAGGACTGCGCGTACCGCCGCCTGCTGGACGTGTACTACAGCCGCGAGCAGGTCATTCCTGCTGACGTGGCGCAGGCATGCAGGCTGGTGCGTGCCGCATCGAAGGACGAACGCAAGGCCGTTGAGACGGTGCTGAACGAGTTCTTCACCAAGACGGATGCGGGTTGGCAGCACAGCCGCTGCGACGCAGAGATCGTGAAAGCCAGGGCTGCAGCTGCACGTGCTGCGGAGAACGGAAAGAAGGGCGGAAGGCCGCCGAAGCAGAAACCTACGGATAACCCAGAAGAAACCCAGCGGGTTATTTCTGGGAACCCAGAAGAAAGCAACTCGAAAGCTCCCAATCCCAAGACCAATACCAGTTATTCAGAAGCTAACGCTTCTGCCGGCAAGCCGGCCGAGGTGTTGACCAAGGCTGAGCTCTGGACTGCTGGGAAATCGCTCCTGCGGACTGCTGGCATGCCGGAGGCGCAATGCGGCTCGTTCGTTGGAAAGCTCTGTAAGGACTACGACGACGCCATCGTGATCGATGCAGTGCGGGAGACCGTGGTGCACCAGCCCGCCGACCCGGCCAGCTTCCTCAAGTCCGCGTGCCAGCGCCTGTCTGGCGAGCGCCGTCCGAAGTCGAGCGGCAAGCACGCCGGCTTCCAAACCATGAACTACCGCGAAGGAGTGAACGCCGATGGATCGCTCGCTTGAACAACACGTGGACAAGATGCGCCGCATGTCCGATGCCTGGGTTGCCTTCAACGGCAACGAGCGCGGGCTGAAAGAACCCTTGGGCGACAAGACGGTCGAGTGCGAGAAGCACGGCCCGTACCAGTCGGCCGGCGTGCGCTACATGGGCACCCGCGAAGTCTGGACGCGCTGCCCGGCTTGCGAGGAGCAGAAGCTGGCCGACGACCGGCAGGCCCAGGCCCAGAAGCAGGCCGAGATGGAGCGCAAGCGCATGGAGTACCTGATCGGCGAGGCCGCCATCCCGCCGCGGTTCATCGGCCGCACGCTGGACAGCTTCAAGGCCACGACCGATGCCCAGCGCGCCGCCCATGCCGTCGCGGTCGAGTTCGCACAGAACTTCGAGCAGCATGCCAAGCGCGGTAGCGGCCTGATCCTGTCGGGCCTGCCGGGAACGGGGAAGTCGCACCTGGCCATTGCCATCCTGCAGGCCCTGCTGCCCGAGATCTGCGGGCGATACACCACCTGCATGGGCGTCATCCGTTCGGTGCGCAACACCTGGCGCAAGGACTCCGAGCACAGCGAGACCCAAATCCTGCGCGCCTACGCCGACGTGCCGCTGCTGGTGCTGGACGAGATCGGCGCCCAGTACGGCACAGACGGCGAGCAGACCATCCTGTTCGACGTGCTGGACATGCGCTACCGCGAGATGCAGCCCACGATCTTCCTGACGAACCAGAACCAGAAGGGGCTGGCCGAGTTCGTCGGCGAACGGACCTTCGACCGCATGCGCGAGACCTGCAAGTGGGTCGCCTTCGACTGGCCCAGCTACCGCCCGCAGGCCCGGAAGGAGGCAGCATGAGCCGCGAACACCTGACCCGCATGCGCCGTGAAGCCATGGAGATCCTGGACATGGTGCGGGCCGGCATCGCAGTGCCCGAGTCGCGCGTGATCTGGGCGCTGATCACGACGGGCGATCTGACCCTGACGGACATCGTGTGACCGAAGCCGAGCGCAAGTTCATGGAACACCTCTGGCGCTGCCTCAAGTGGTTCGGCGCTGAAGGGACCATGGAATGTGCTCGCCGCTTCGCCAAGACCGACCCCTACCAACTCTCCCGCCTACCTGACCTCCTGCAGGCAGAGATAGACAAGCACCGAGCAAAGAAGGAAGCCGCATGAACCCCGATTCGATCCCAGGCCCGACGACGGACATCAACGCAGTGCTGGCCGAGCGCGGCAAGCGGTACGGCAAATTCGCCGACCACGCCCGGATTGCGATGGAGATCAGGGCAGCAATCTTTTCCAACCGCAGCCGCGACATGAAGCCCGACCAGATCGAGGCGCTGACCATGATCGCGCACAAACTGGCCCGCATCCTGAACGGAGACCCGGACTATGCCGACTCCTGGCGCGATATCGCCGGCTATGCAACCCTGGTTGCCGACCGGCTGGAAGGGGTGTCGCGGTGAACGGCTGCCACGGACGCGCCCCCTTCAAGCCCGAGATGCACGTGCAGAACGGTTGGCACCACCGTGTCGTCCAGGTCGGCGACCAGCTGGCCCTTGAGCGGACCGCCCGCATGGTCGATGTGCCTTTCCGCATGGCGCAGGACTGTCGCTACACGTTGACCGACCTGGGCCAGGCAGACAAGGGATGCACAGGATGCCGGTGGAAGGTGGAGGGGAAGGGCAATGGCTGAGACGCTGCACATCGACCTGCACAACCGCAGCCAGGCGTGGGCTGCGATCCAAGGCCAGCTGTTCCCGTTCCTCAAGGACGTGCTGCAAGGCGGTGGACGCTGGGTTCTGACGGTTGCTCGCCGCAAGCGCACTCCACCACAGAACAGGCGGTATTGGGGCAAGGGCGTCCTGGCCCAGATCGCAGAGCAGGCCGTCGTCAATGGCCGCCTGTACCCCGCCGAGGTCTGGCACGAGCAGTTCAAGCGCCAGTTCATCGGGGTTGATGAGTTGCCCAACGGGCAGCTGATCGGTAAGAGCAGCACCAAGCTGACCACCTCGCAGTTCAGCGACTTCTGCACGCAGGTTGAGGCCTACGCGGCGCAGGAACTGGGCGTGACGTTCTACGAGTTGGAGGCGGCGTGAAGATCTGGCAAACCTACCTGCTGGTGGCCGCCATCCTGGCATCGCCGCATCTGCCGGCCAGCTTCGCGCTTGGCGGGGCCATCGGATGGTTCGGGCTTGCACTGTGGATTGCCGGGAGGGGTGACTGATGCTCGGCTCCCTCCCATTCGCCCCAAAGCCCAGGATCAAGTGGAATGCTGAAAAGCAGATGTGGTCGTGTCTGTCTGGAAGCCCGTTAAAGGGCGCCTATGCGCTCACTCCTGCTGAGGCCTATATGGGCTGGCGGCTGCAGCAGTTTGGACGCGTGGTGGCTGCATGACCATCTTCCGCCGCACCCGCTGCCCCCACTGCAAGGCCAAGCTAGATCAGGGCCAGCGCATCCACGCCGAGTGCATTGAGCCCTACGCAGACGCCGAGGAAGCCAAGGCCAAGCGCAAGGCAGAGAAGCAGGCGCGCATGCAGGCCAGGGTGGAGCGCGCCAAGGACAAGCAGGCCAAGGAAGCGCAGAAGGGCATTCGCGAACTGCTGGCCGAAGCCCAGAAGCCATTCAACGAGTTCATCCGCCTGCGGGACGCTGACCTGCCCTGCATCAGCTGCGGCGCGGTCAACCCACCGATGAAGCCGGGCGGCCAGTGGGATGCCGGCCACTTCCTGGGCCGTGGCGCTTTCCCTGAACTGCGCTTCGAGGAACTGAACTGCCACAAGCAGTGCAAGGTGTGCAACGCCGGCTCTGGCAAGTTCGCCCACAAGGAACGCACCGTGCGCGAGAAGTACGAGGCCAACCTGCCAGACAGGATCGGCCAGGCCGCATTCGACTGGCTCATGGGGCCGCACGACAGGCCCAAGTGGACGCGCGACCAGGCGCTCGCCATCAAGGCCACCTACACCCAGAAGCTCAAGGACTTGAAGAAGGAGAGGGAAGCATGAACACCGTACTGATTTGGCTGCTGGTCAGCGTCGGCCACAACGGGTCCTACGCGTTCGGGACCGGGGTTGTCGAGCGCTTTGCCACCGTGCAGGACTGTGAGGCGGCCGCTGCCGCCATCCGTGACGCCCGGGAGTTCAGCAAGCCTGTTCTTCGATGCGTACAGACGCGGGTGGTGCGCCCATGACCGCCTGCACCCTATGCGGCTCCACAAGCCACACACGCAGCAAGTGCCCCATGGGCATCTTCACGAGGCTGATCCAAGAGGGCGACGGGTTTGCTGCCTCGGAGCGGCAATGCTGACCCAGGACGAGCAGACCCAGATCGCCACGAAGGTGCAGCTGATGATGCGCCGTGACCGGGTGCGCCTGGTGAAGGTCGCAAAAGGCGAGATGTCCGAGAAGTCGTACCGCGACTTGCTCATTGAGGATCAAGAAGAGCTGCGCGAACTGCTCAAGGAGGTTGGATGAAATCAGAAGTTGATGCAGTGCTTGACGACCTCCTGGCTCGTTGGCACAAGTGGCGCAGTGGCTACACCCTGGGTGGTGGCTACGCCGGTACGTCCAGCATGTTCAGGGACACGCCCCCTGGAAAATCCATGTACAGCCGTGACGCCGACGCCGACGACCTGGTTGAGGACGCCATCATGAAGGGCGTGGATGCAGCAGTGGAGCGTGTGCCCAACGATCCGCAGCCCTGGCGGCTGTGCCTGCAGTTCGAAGGCCGCAACCTCTGCAGCCGCGCCCAGGTGTGGCAGTCAGCGCGCCCAGGCTGGCCTGCTGGCGAGGCGCTGGTGGTGCTCAGGATGGAAGCGAGAAACCGCCTGTTGCGTGAATTGCACGGACGGGGGCTTGTGGGCGTGTAGGAAGTTGTGCCAGAATATTGCCGTCAGGACACCCACGTCCAAAAGAAGCCGCTTGATCGCAAGGTCCAGCGGCTTTGTCGTTTCCGGAGATCTCATGCAAGAAGAAGGTTACGGACTCGGGATTGAGGGCGTAGGGTTCGCATGATGCACTTCGTGCTCCTCGCCATCATTGTTCTGGTGACTGGCTTGGTTCCTCTAGGGTTCTACATGATGTACCGCGCGGATGAGGAATTCCAGCGGTGGATGCTGGAGGAACTCCGAAGCGACGCCGCCAAGTACAGGCCGCAACCCAACATCGCACCCCGAGCCAAACCGTAGCCAAGCGGTCGCAGCGCGGGCAAACGCTGCATCATTTCGCGGCACGCACTCTGTCGTCTCTAGGCGCGAGTGAGAACAGCAGCCCCAGCCATTCGGCAGTCTGAAGGGGCAATCCCGATAAGCCTAGGTAGCCCGGGGAGGTAAGCAAATGGGACGACCGTCCAAATTCAAACCGGAGTTCGTCACCCAGGCTGAGAAGCTCGCAAAGCTGGGTGCGACCGACATCGAGATCGCCGACTTCTTTGAGGTCGAGGTGCGGACGCTGTACCGCTGGAAGACCGAGAACGATGCCTTTTGTCAGGCCCTAAAGTCTGGCAAGGACGAGGCCGACGACCGCGTCGAGCGCAGCCTGTTCGCACGGGCCAACGGCTACGAGCATGACGAGGTGGACATTCGGGTGGTGCAAGGCGGCATCGTGCAGACGCCGATTCGCAAGTACTACCCGCCCGACACGACGGCGGCGATCTTCTGGCTGAAGAACCGTCGTCCTGGTGAGTGGCGCGAGACGAAGGCCGTTGAGTTGACCGGTGCCAATGGCGGGCCTGTGCAGTTCACCAAGGTGCAGCGCACCGTGGTTGACCCGAAGCAGTGAAGACCCTGAACCTGCAGACGGCGCGAGTGTTCGTGCCGCTGCTTGAGCCTGCCCGCTACAAAGGTGCGTGGGGTGGCCGAGGTTCTGGCAAATCGCATTTCTTTGGCGAGCTGCTGATCGAGGACTGCATGGCAGAGCCAGGCAACTCGGCAGGCGAGGGTATGCGGGCTGTGTGCATCCGTGAGGTGCAGAAGGATCTGGCGCAGTCGTCCAAGCTGCTGATCGAGTCCAAGTTGTCGGCCCTGGGCATCACCGAGGCTGACGGCTTCAAGGTCTACCAAGACCGCATCGCCACCCCTGGCGACGGCTTGATGATCTTCAAAGGCATGCAGGACTACACCGCCGACAGCATCAAGTCGCTGGAAGGGTTCAAGCGGGCGTGGTGGGAAGAGGCCCAAACCGCAACGGCGCATTCGCTGAACATGCTGCGCCCAACGCTACGGGCTCAAGGCTCCGAACTGTGGTTCAGCTGGAATGCCAGGCGCAAGAGCGACGCAGTGGACGTGATGCTGCGAGGTGCAGAGCTTCCGACTGGCGCAACAGTGGTCAAGGCCAATTGGCGCGACAACCCATGGTTCACAGCGGAGCTTGAGCAGGAGCGGTTGGACTGTCTGCGGATGCAGCCGGACCAGTACGACCATATCTGGGAAGGCGGCTACATCACGGTGATGGAAGGCGCCTATTTCGCCAAGGCGCTGGCCGAAGCGAGACTGCAGAACCGCATTGGTCGGGTCGCTGCTGATCCGCTGATGACCACCCGCCTGTTCGTAGACATCGGCGGCACGGGCGCCAAGGCAGACGCATTCACTATCTGGGCGGCGCAGTTTGTTGGCCGCGAGATCAGGGTGTTGAACTACTACGAGGCTGTCGGCCAGCCGCTGGGTACGCACTTGGCCTGGATGCGGCAGCAGGGCTATACGCCGGACCGCGCGCAGATCTGGCTGCCGCACGACGGATCGACGCAGGACAAGGTTTTTGACGTGTCCTATGAGAGCGCGCTGACGGCAGCGGGCTACGTGGTCACGGTGGTTCCAAACCAGGGCAAGGGTGCTGCAGCAGCACGCATTGAGGCAGCGCGGCGTCTGTTTCCGTCCATGTGGTTCAACGAGGCCACGACAGCTCCTGGCGTTGATGCGCTGGGCTGGTATCACGAGAAGAAGGACCAGGCGCGAAACATCGGCCTTGGCCCTGAACACGACTGGGCCAGCCACGGCGCCGACGCCTTCGGCCTGATGTGCGTTGCCTACGAAATGCCAGCAGGCGCACCAGTTGCGCCGATCAAGTACAGAAAGAAGCCATTGGCATGACCCAAGATCAAAACCACCCGGTTCCGACACAGATCGAAGAGATCGAGGCGATCTACCGCCTGTCGCTTGAGCACCACCCATTGATTTCGGGCCCGGCGGGATGCCATTGCCATTGCATCGTGCCGATTGCGGATGGGGGCTCGCATCGACACACGGTCATGCCAAACCTCGGCTGGCCCGATCATCTCGGCGGGCACTGATTGATGGCCAAGATGGACGAAGACACGCTGCTGTCTCACCTCCAGAAGGAGGAAGAGGCTGCCGCGGATTACGTGTGGGGCGCGCTTTCGGCCGAGCGGCTGAAGGCCATGCGCGAGTACCACCGCGAGCCCTACGGCAACGAGGAAGAGGGCTGGTCCACCATTGTCACCAGCGAGGTGCAGGACACCGTCGAATGGCTGCTTCCTGACCTGCTGGACGTGTTCGTCAGCACGGACAAAGCCGTTGTCTTCGAGCCTCAGCGTGCCCAGGACGTTGCAGGGGCCGAGCAAGCCACCGACGCCTGCAACTACGTCTTCTACAAGCAGAACAACGGCTTCCTGGTCCTGTACACGGCGCTCAAGGACGCGCTGATGGTCAAGAACTGCGCCGTCATGTGGCGCAAGGAAGAAAAGCGCACCAAGAGCGTCATTCCGGTGCAGAACGCGACACCGGAGATGCTGGCCATGGTCCTGGCGCAGCACGAAGATGCGGAGATCGAGTCGTCCAACGAGGTGCAACAGCCCATCATCGACCCGATGACCGGCCAGCCCGTGATCGATGCGGCCACAGGTCAGCCGGTCGTGCAATCGCTGTTCAACGCACGCATCTCGTACGTCGAGAAGCGCAAGATCATCAGAATCGAGGCGTTTCCACCCGAAAACCTGCTGGTCCGCCGCGACTGGACCGAGCCACTGCTGGACGATTGCCCCTATGTCGCGCGTGCGATGGAGGTTTCGCTTTCTGACCTGCATGAGATGGGCTTCACGGACGTGACGGCCGAGGAGCTGACCGGCAGTGGCGAGCCTGCACCGACCGACGAGGACGCCTATCGGGCCGAGCGGGCAGGGCGCAACGGCGATGCGTTCATCGAGTCTCGCCAGCGCTCCGATGTCGAGGACGACAGCCTCAAGACCGGCATCCTGCGCGTCGAATTCGTGCTGGTGGACTACGACGGCGACGGCATCTCTGAGCGCCGCTGCATCTACCGCCTGCAAGACAAGGTGCTGAGCAACGAAGAGTGCTCGCACGTGCAGATCGCCACCGCGTCTCCGGTTCTGCTGACCCATCGTTGGGACGGCCTGAGCGTTGCGGACCTGATGAGCGACCTGCAGCGCCTGAATACCGAGCTGACGCGCCAGGTTCTGAACTCTGCCTACCTGGCCAACAACCCGCGCAAGACCGTTCTGACCGACGCGAACGGTACGCCGCGGGCCAACATCGATGACCTCCTGGACTCGCGCCCTGGTGGCATCCTTCGCCAGCAGCAGGTGGACGCCATTGGCCAGGATGTGATGCCATTCGTCGGCGGCCAGATGCTCCCGCTGCTGGAGTACGTGGACCAGATGGGCGAGCGCCGCACTGGTCTGAGCAGGCAGAGCCAGGGCCTGGACGCCAACGCCATCAACGAACGGACGGCCACGGCCGCTCGCATGGCTCAGGGCGCAGGGCAGAAGCGCATCAAGCTCATGGCCCGGATCTTTGCCGAGATCCTGCTGAAGCCCATGTTCCGCGGCGTGTTCAAGCTGCTGACCGATGGCGACATGGAGCGCATCGCGTTCAAGCTGCGTGACCAGTTCGTGGATTACGACCCGAACGAGTGGCGCGACAGCTATGACCTGACCATCAACGTTGGCCTGGGAACTGGCGACAAGGAAGTGCAGGGCATGCAGCTGCAGCAGATCGCTGCGGCGCAGGGTGCATTGGCGCAGAGCCCATTGGGCGCGCTGCTGCTCAAGCCCAAGCAGATCTACAACACGCAGGCGAAGCTCGTGGAGAACGCCGGCTTCAAGAACGTCGGCGATTTCTTCATCGACCCGGGCGATCAGCCCCTTCCGCCTCCGCCTCCGATGCCGCCCGATCCAAAGGTTGCGGTCAAGCAGATGGAGCTCCAGGCCGATGCGCAGAAGTTCCAGGCCGAAACGCAGCGTCTGAACGAGGTCGAGCAATTGAAGGCGTCCGCCAAGCTGCAGGAAGTGCGCGCAAACCTGGAGCTGCAGGCTGCCAACGACGCGCGCGACGCAGAGCGAGAGCTGATGAAGGCGCAGTACGAAGCGCAACAGGCCATCCGCGACGACGAGACGAAGCGCCTGATCGCCCAGCTCAACGCCGACATCACGCGTTACAAGACCGACGCCGACAACGCGGTCAAGCTCCAGATCGCCGGCATGCAGCAGCAGACCGCGGTGCATTCCGCAGAAGCCCGCGCCCAGCAGGCGCAAGAGAACACGCCCGTTGAGGGCTGACCATTTCAAAGGCTCCGCAGTGATGCGGCCCGGAGGTACTACATGAGCGAATCCATCGCAGGCGGCCAGGCCGTCGATCTTCCTATCAAGACCGGCGAGAGCCTCAAGATCGGCTATCTGGGCGGCACGTACTCGGCCACGGCCATTGCTGGCCGGCCTGGTCTCCCCGAGGCGCTGGCGACCAACGCCACCACAAGCCAGACGCTTGGCCCGTGGACGCAGAACATCGTCGTGCGGCTCTCCACCTCGGCCAATGGTCGCGTGGAGTACGCAGCGGGCAAGCCGCCCGTGTTCGCACCGTCTGGGCAGCGCTTCGTCCGCACCAGCGATGGCGTTCCTGTCGAGCTAAAGGGGCAGGGCGCCAGTGCCGAATACCTGGCTGCGGGCTCCAGTCCGACCGCGCCGGCCTCCCTGGCTGCATCGGGCTCCTACAGCACCAGCCTGACCGAAGGCACGCGCTACGAGTCGGCCGCGCCCACGGTGACGGGCGGTGTTCCTCCGTACGCGTTCGGTCCTTCGGGCGGCGCGCTGCCCTACGGCATGCGTGTGGACGCCGAAACCGGCGTCTTGCGCGGCGTGCCGAGCTTTCAGGGGTCGTTCGGCGGCGTGAAGGTCCGGGCAACGGACCAACTCGGTAACTTCATCGACATGACGGTGGGGGCGATCACGGTCGCGGCACCCAGCGGTGGCGGGGGCGTTCTGTACAGCCGCGTTGGCATCCTCGGCGATAGCATCACTCTTCGCTACTGGAGCGCGTGGAACCCCGTCACCGTCACATCTTCTGGCGGTGTGGCCACGGTGACACACGCCATTCCAACGACCCAGCAGGTCATGCCGGGTCAGAAGATCAAGATGTACGCCCCCGGCGAGAACCGTCCGATCATGGGCGAGTTCACGATCCTTGCCCGCACGTCGGGGACCACGTTCACCTACGCTTACTCCGGCACCGACGACGCAACGAATTTCTCTTGCAGCCTGGGCATCACCAATGGCTATACCGACCAGTCGTACTTCAACTACCTGCAGGGCATTTGTGCGCAGCGCCTGAATCTGGTTGTGAACGGGGGCGTTGGCGGCGAAACCAGCACGCAGATCCTGGCCCGCGCGGACGCCTTCCTGGCAGCCCAGCCCCTCGATCTCATCATTCTGAACTGCGGTGCAAACGACCTGGTGCAGGGCGTCGCGTCGGCGACCATCAATGCCAATTGGCAGCAGCTGATTCAAAAATGTGCGGCTGCGGCGATGAAGGTCGTGGTGATCACCACTGCACCGATCCAGGCTCAGGGCGGTGCGACTGCGAAGATCGTGCACGATTACGTGGTAGCCCAGGCCGCTCTGTACCAGAACGTCGCTGTCGCAGACGCATTCACTATCTGCGCTGATCCCGCATCTGGCTCCTCCTACACCCCGAAGGCGAACTACCTTCTGGATGGCGTGCACTGGGGCCAGCGCATGGCTCTGGAAGTGGCCCAGGCCATCAAGCCGCTGATTGAGGCGCAACTGCCGGCCGCTGTTGGTCCCCAAGGCGCAAACCTGTTGACGAACGGCGACTTCACCGGCACTCCGGTCTCGGGAGTGGCGCCGAACTGGACCGTCACGGCGACTGGCATGCCGACGAGCACACGCACTGTCGAAAGCTCGGCTGACGGCAACCTGCAGCAGGTGGTGTGCGTGACGAACGCCGCACAAACCTGCCTGATCGAGGCAGACACCGAGCACACGAAGGTGACGGCCGGCAAGCGCTATCGCGTGTGGATGCGCGTCAAGGGCGCAGGCATGACGGCCATGAACACCGTGGGCGGCGGCCTCAACATGACGGCGGGCGGCATCGTGCACACGATGCGATTCATGATGGCGAACGCAGACGGCACCACGCAAACGCCGTTTGTGGATTTCGATCTCGACATGCGGACCGAAACGTTCCTGTGTCCTGCGAGCGTCACGTCGCTGCGCGTGCGCTGTGCGTTCGTGTGGACTGGCACGGGCGGCGGTACTGTTGCTATCGGCAAGGCCTTCCTGGAGGAGATGCCGTGATCATCTCGGCGCTACTCGCGCTTATCGGCCGGGTCTTTGTCGTAGGGCTCTCCAGTCCAGTCCCCGTCATAAGGATCGTCATCGCGTGGGCCAAAGCGAAAGGTGACAAAGGCGACCGCCGCGAGCAAGCAGGCACCGATGAGGTATTCGAGAAACATGCTGCTACTTTCGTGTTGGGTTGCGAATGTTACAACCTGAAATGACCGACCACACAGAAGTCCACCGCGCGACCGAAGCGGCCCAGGTGCTGGAGAACCAGGCCTACCAGCAGGCGATGGCATCCCTCAAAGCACAGATTCACCAGCAGTGGATCGAATGCCCCGTGCGGGATCGAGAAGGGCAGCTGCTGCTTCTGCAGCTCGCCAAGCTCGCCGACAAGTTCGACGGCATCCTGCGCGGCATGGTCGAGACCGGCAAGCTGGCGCAGAGGCGCATCGAGATTGACGAAGCGCGCAACGAATCGAAGGCGCGGCAGATGCTGCGCCGTGTGATGTAGGCGGGCACCCGCCAATTTGGGCCACCGCTGCGAAGCGCGCCCGCAGTCGCCTCTGGTGCCAAGAGGGGCGATTCAGACAGGACTCCATCCCATGGAAGACGGACAAGCCGATACCGGCCCCGATACCCCTGACCTCGTTCAGTTTCTGATCGAAAACCCCGAGGCCGATCGCGAAGAAACCGACGAACCCTCTGACGAGCCCGCCCAGGCGGACAACTCCGACGAGCAAGAGGACCAATCTGCCGAAGGCGAGGACGACGACGAGGAGCAATCCGACGACGACGCCGAGCCGGAGAAGAAGCCCGAGCAGGCAACTGGCCAAAAGTTCACCGTCACTGTGAAGGGCGAAGACGGTGCTGATCAAACCCTTGAGGTCGATCAGAAAGAGTTGATCGCAGGCTACACGCGACATGCGGACTACACCCGCAAGACGCAGGAGCTGGCGACCAAGGAACGCGAAGCAGCGCGCATCGTCACGACCAAGCTGGAAGAAGGTCGCAACCACTACCTGCAGCAGGCGCAACTGACGCATGCCGCCATCACCAGGCTTGCCGGCCTGCGCACTGACGCAGAAATGGCAGCCCTGGCGCAGACGGACCCGTCCGCCTGGGTGCAGGAAAACCAACGAGCCACGGCAATCCGGAACGAATTGCAGCGGCTGGAACAAGGCATGCAGGCTGAACACCAGCAAGCCCTCCAGAAGCAGCAGGAAACGGCCCGGGAACGCAAGGCTCAGGCGTGGGAGCAACTGACCAAGGATGGCATCGACCGCCCTGCGATGGAGCGCATCTACAGCACCGTCACCAAGACCTACGGCCTGAGTGCCGAGCAAATGGCCGGTGTGGACGACCCCCGTGTCGTTCGAATGATGCGTGACGCCGCCGCGTACCACGAACTCAAGGCGAAGAGTGCACAGGTGAAGAAGCAGGCCAAGGCCGCGCCTCCCCTGCCGCCTCAGCGCCAGACCCCTACCCGAAGCGACCAGAACACCCGCCGCCTGAACGAGCGTTTTCGCTCGGGCCGTGCCGGCGTCAAAGACCTGGGCGCGTTCATCCTGGCCAACAAACTGTAAGGAGCCAACACCATGGCACAACCGACCAACCTGTACGACCGCTACGACGCGGGCACCAACGTCCGCGAAGACCTGATCGACAAGATCACGATGACCAACCCGGAAGAAACCCCGGTGGTGTCGTCGTTCGGCCGCGCGACCGCAACCAACACCTACCACGAGTGGCAGCGCGATTCTCTGCGCACCCCGAACGCGAACAACGCCGCCATCGACGGCGATGACGCCACGGCGAGCGCGAAGACCCCCCCGGTCCGCGTCGCCAACATCTGCCAGATCTTCCAGGACACCATCGCCACCTCTGGCCGTGCCAACACGGTCAAGAAGGCCGGCATGGCGACCGCCCAGGCCTACTACAAGGCCAAGGCGTACAAGGAGCTGCAGCGCGACATCGAGGCCGCTGTGCTGTCCAAGAACCCGGCCGTTGCTGGTTCTGGCGCCGCTGCTTCGAAGACCGGTGGTCTGGGTGTGCTGATCTATACCAACGCCCTGCACGGCGCTGGTGGCTCGACCGCGGCCCATACCTCCGGCGCCCCCACGACGGCGCCCACGGCAGGCACGGCGCGTGCGTTCACCGAGGCGCTGCTGAAGACCGCGGTGCAGAACACCTACACCAACAGCGGCAAGGTGCCCCCGATGGTGGTTCTGTCGCCGAGCCACAAGGTGACGTTCTCCGGCTTCACCGGCATCGCCCAGAACCGCAAGGAGGTCAAGGACAAGAAGCAGGCCAACATCGTTGGTGGTGCCGATGTCTACGTGTCCGACTTCGGCAACATGGAGATCGTGCCGCACTACATCATGGCCGGCGCCGACACGGTGTATGGCCTGAATCCAGAGTACGGGGATGTGGTGTACCTGCGCGGCTTCCGCAGCAACGAGTTGGGCCGTACCGGCGACTCCGAGAAGGAGCAAGTGCTGGTGGATGCCACCGTGCGCCTGTTGTCCGAGAACACGCAGTTCAAGATCGCCGACCTGTCGTGATCCAAGGGGGCTTCGGCCCCCTTTCCTTTTTCTGGCATCGCTGCGAAGCGACCTGGGGGCGAAATGGCCTATTCCGAGAACGTCACGATTGACGAAGGCGTGAACCGCCAAGGCGTGCGCACCAAGCTGCACTTTGAAGGCGAGTCGCTGATCGTGCAGAAGACATACGACGCGCAGCCGTTCCTTGAGCACGCCGCCGAGATGCGTGCGGCCACGCGGGGCGAGCGCTGGGGCGACATGCGCAAGATCGCCACGATCCCGCCCGCCGAGTACGCGCGGTTCTTGATGATCAAGGACAACAAGGACCGACAGAAGGCCATCATGGCTTGGCTGCGGGCCAACCCCGCCCTGATCGCTTTCGAGCGCGCACTGCTGTGATCACCGACTACGCATCCCTGCAGGTCGAAGCGGCCACGGACGCGCAGCGGCGCGACCTGGCTTCCGCGATGCCGGGCCTGATCCAGCGCGCCGAGGCCAACATCTTCCGCGAGCTGGCCCTGTACGGCCTGGCTGCAGAGGCGACCGGCACGTCCGTTGGCGGCCAGATCACCGCGCCGACCGACATGGACGGGATCGAGTCCCTGACGCTGATCACGAACGGCTACGCGCGCTCGCTGGACTACATCCCGACGCAGGACGGCCAGCAGCAGATCGGCGGCGGCCTGCCCCGTTGGTACGGCCTTGATGGCGGCGTGATCACGATGTACCCCGCGCCGGCTGAGAACTACGCCTATTCCCTGTTGTACACGCCTAAGCTGGTGCCGTTGAGCGACGCCGCGCCCACCAACTGGGTTCTCCTCAACGCGCCCGACGTGTACCTGCACGCCACTGTCATTCAGATCGGCATCCGCACCCAGGATGACGCGCTGATCACCCGTCACGGCCAGTTCTACAGCAACGCCATCCAGGCCCTGCGCAACAAAGACGCTCGCCAGCGCCTCGCGCGACGCGGCAGCCTGCAGATCCGCCCCCGGAGCGCCTACTGATGCTGTTCAAGCTGTCCCCGTTCACTGGCGTCAACAAAGACCTGTCTGCGGTCGAGTTGCCGGCCTCTGCAGTGACGGATTCGGCCAACGTCCGATTTCGCAAGGGGATGGCCGAGCTTTTCCCGGCCAAGAGCGCGGCCTACGGGACCGCTCCGCTGGCGCCTGTCGGCGTGTTGCCCGTGCATGTCGGGACCACGCGCTACTGGCTCGTCATGGGCACGGCAAAGGCCTACTGCGTGACCGGCGCCCCCGCGGTGTGGACCAACATCACCCGCCAGACGAGCGGGTCCGATATGGACTACGCGGCCGACCTGGCCACGGGCTGGAACGGCGGCGTACTGAACGGCGTGCCCATCGTGAACAACGGCTTCGACGTGCCGCAAATGTGGGCTCCTGCGGCCCCTGGCACGAAGCTGCAGGCACTGTCGGCTTGGCCGGCCACGGTGCGCTGCCGCGTGCTGCGCCCGTTCGGCAACTTCATGTTCGCATTCGACGTGACCAAGAGCGGGACGCGCTACCCGCACCGCGTGAAGTGGTCGCACCCAGCAGACCCCGGCACGGTTCCTGTCAGCTGGGACGAAACCGACCCGACGAAGGATGCCGGGGAGTTCGACCTGTCGGGCTCGGGGCACATCATCGACGCGCTACCCCTGCGGCAATCGCTGATCATCTACACCGAGAACTCCACATGGATTGCCAACTTGGTCGGCGGTCAGTTCGTGTTCTCGTTCCAGCAGATCTTTGCAGCCTCCGGCATCCTCTCGCAGGACTGCGTTGTGGAGGTGGACGGCTCGCACATCGTCATGACCGCCACGGATGTCGTGCGGCACGACGGCAGTTCGATTCGCTCGGTCCTTGAGGATTCGATGCGCGAATGGCTGTTCGAGAGTATCGAGCCGACCATGCTGGACAGGTGCTTTGTCGCCAAGGTTCCGTACTCCAAAGAGGTCTGGATCTGCTTCCCAGAGATTGGGCAGACGCTGTGCACGAAAGCGGTCGTCTACAACTACAAGGATGGGACGTGCGCCATCCGCGAGCTTCCCGGCGTCTCGGCATCCATGCCGGGCTTGGTGGAGCAGTCCATTGAGGGTACGTTCGATGACAAAACGCTGCCCTTTGAAAGCTATCTGACGGCTTTCGACCAAAGCGAGTACGGCTCGCAGATCGAACGCGCCTTGTTTTGTGCGCCTGGTGTCTCGCAGCTGATCCTGATGGACAGCGTGCCGGCTTCGCCCAGCGACATCGTGAGCGGGTACATGGAGCGCACGGGGCTGTCTTTTGACGCCCCGAACCAAGTCAAGACCGTGGCACGCGCCAGGCCAAGGATCAAAGCGCCGACTGGGACTGTCCTCACATTCCGCCTGGGCGGCCAAATGGACCCGTATGGCCCGGTGCAGTGGAGCGATCCGCAGAGCTTCACCGTGGGTACGGACAGCAGCGTGGATTTATTCGCCAGCGGCCGGTATCTGGCCTACCGCGTCGAGTCCTCCACTGCCTACGGCTGGCGGCTGGAAGGCCTGGACTTCGAGTTTCAACCGAGAGGGGGCTGGTAATGGCCTACCGCTTCACCATGCCGCCCCAGGACGTGGCGAGCCTGCCGGCGTACCTCGCGCGGGAGTTCGGGGCCGTTGCAAGCGGCTTCAACGACGCAGCCGACAGCGTGCAGCTGAACCCTTTAGGGGCTGCGCCAAAGAAGCCGCGCATGGGGCTGATCGTCTGCGCAGATGGCACAAGCTGGGATCCCGGCGCTGGCGCCGGCATCTACTGGTACACCGGGTCTGCCTGGTCGAAGCTATGACCGCAATCGTTGAACAACCCGCCATGCGCGAGAAGCTGGCGGGGCTTGAGCGCGCCATCGTGGAGTGCCTGCCGCAGGTGGAGCTCAGGGTGGTGCACCACTTCTCCAAGGGGCTGTACGCACGCGAGCTTCACATCCCCGCGGGGACCGTGCTGACGGGGCACATCCACAAGACGCAGAACCTCAACGTCATGTCCAAGGGCGACATGACTGTGCTGACCGAGGCCGGACCCGTCCGCGTGCAGGCGCCTTTCACCATCGTCTCGCCGCCAGGCACCAAGCGGGCCGCCTACGCCCACACGGACACCGTGTGGACCACGATCCACCCAACCGAGTTGACGGACGTGGACGAGATCGAGAAGGCATTCATCGTCAAGACCTTTGATGAGTACCAGCTGTTTGTCGAAAAGAACCTGAGCATTGAAAGGAGCGAACCATGTCCTGGGGAGCAGTAGCAGGAGCCGCAGTCGGCGTCGTCGGCGGGGCGCTGAGCGGCGGTGGCAAGAGCGGTTCGCAGAGCACCACTCAAGAGGTGGACCCGCGGCTCGCAAAGTACCTCTATGGGGAGGACGGCGAGGGCGGCTTGCTGGCCGATGTGTCGAAGTGGTATCAGGCCAACAAGTCCGGTCTCAACGACCAGATGGCGCAGGGCCTGAACACGCAGTGGAACGTCTACAACGACCCGCGCACGTTGGGCGGGTATCAGCAGATGTCCAACCTGGGTTCTGGGCTCATGTCCACGCCCGTGGTGGGAAATCCATTCGCTGACGGCCGGCTGTCGCTGGGCGGAGGTGCTGCAAGCGCGCCCAACCTGGGCATGGGCGGCAGCCAACCGCAGGCGCCTCAGAGGGCTCCGATCAGTTACGGCATGCCTGCGAGCGCACAGCAGGCGATGCCGGCCGCGCCTGGCCCGTTCACCTCGGCTCAGCCGGCGTACCAGACTGCGGCGCCCGCGCCCGCTCCGGTGCAGTCGTCCGGCTGGGAAGACCTGTTCAACCCGAACAAGCAGCCCGTCTTGAGTTGGGACAAGGACAAGAAGCCTTTCGAAATTGGCACCAACTGGGCCTGGAACGGCAGCATGTGGGCGCCCCAACGCCTGGAACAAGGAGGCCCGTGATCATGGCAGTCAACCCCTACATCCAGCAGCAGGCCGATGCGATCCAGGCGGCCAGCAACCAGAACCTGGCGCAGAACGTCATGCCCGGCATCCGTTCCGGCGCACTAGGTGCGGGCCAGTACGGCAGCAGTCGCCAGGGCATCGCCGAAGGTGTCGCTGCCGGCAATGCCCAGACCGGCGTGGCTGGCGCGCAGGCGCAGCTGTACGGCAATGCCTACGCGCAGGACCAGAACAATCAGCTCCAGCAGCAGTCCATCAACAACCAGTTCAGCCTTGGCATGGGCAACCTGGGGCTGGGCTTCTTCAATGCCGGCAACAACTACAACCTGGGCATGGGCCAGTTGGGCAACCAAGCCACGGCGCAGAACCAAAACTTCTACACCCAGCAGCGCGGCCAAGATTTGCAGCAGTTGGGCCTCGGCGCCTCGCTGTACGGTCAGGGCATCACTGGGCAAGTGGGCGTGGGGCAGGGTCAGTACACGACGGGGCAGACGGGCTACCAGGCCCCTCTAACGAGCCTGCAGCAGTACAGCAACCTCCTGTCTCCCTTCTCTGGACTGGGCGGCACACAGGTAACCACCGGCAACACCAGCGGCGGCGGTCTGAACAGCGCAATCGGTGGCGCCCTGGCGGGCGGGCAGATCGGCAAGAACCTGGGCCTAGGCTCGGGCACATCCAGTAGCGGATGGTCAATGCCGTCCAACACGCTGGACTTCAGCGGCGCCAGTGGCTTCAGCTTCACCTAGGACGGACCATGAGCCTTCTCGACTTCTTCGGCAACGGGTTCGATGACCCGCGCTCTGGCCAGATCCTGGGCCTTGCGCAAGGTCTGCTGTCTGCGCCTGGTGGCCGCGGTCTTGCTGCTGGCATTGAGGGCATGCAGCGCGCCCGCCAAAACGATCTTCGCTCGCAGTTGGCGCAGTTGGAGCTCCGCGGAGCGCAGCGGCAGGATCAGCAGCAACAGCGCGCAATGGCTCTGGATGACGCGATGCGCGAAGCTGCCAAGGCATCTTTCCGGACCCCTGAGCAGGCAACTGCCATGAGCATGGGCCCAACACAGGACGGCGGATCGGTGCCACAGGTACAGCCTGGCTTCGATGCTGCGGGCTACGTCAACCGCTTGTACGGCCTGGACCCGATGAAGGCCATTGCGGTGCAGCAGTCGCTGGCGAAAGACTCGCAGTTCAACAAGATCGACCCCAAGGACTTCACGCCGTCGTCCCTAGCGAAGTTCGCCCAGACGCGCAACTACGGCGATCTCGTGCGGCAGGACAAGCTGGAATTCAAGGACACGGGCGGCAAGATCGCGGCGCTGAATCCATTCACTGGGCAGCAGGTCACAGAAGTTGGCAAGACCGGCAACCCGTTCGATGACCTCGTGCTGTCCAACGGCGCGGGCGGGTTCGTCCCGAATCAGCCGCTCTTGGACGCCCGCAAGGCCATCGCCAAGAGCGGCGCCGCCAACACCTCGGTGCGCATCGAAAACAAAATGGGTGAGGGCATCGCGGCCCAGGTCGGCCCGATGTTGAGGGAGTCGGCTGGCGTGGCCGAAGGCGCGGTGAAGCAGATCGACGCCGCCGACCGCATCATGCGGGCCCTGGACTCCAACAAGATGTATGCCGGCACCGGCGCGACCATCGGCCTTACCGCCGCGCAAGTCGCGGACAGCCTCGGCATCGCAGGCAAGAACACCCAAGAGAAGATCGCCAACACCCGCAATGTGATTCAGGGCCTTTCGCAGCTCACGCTGCAGGGCCGCCAGCAGATGCGCGGCCAGGGCGCTATTACCGAGAGCGAAAGCAAGCTCGCCGAGCGTGCGGTGTCTGGCGACATCAGCTTGACACCCGCAGAGCTGCGGATCCTGGCCGGGGCCGCAAAGCGCTCGGCTACGTACATGCAATCAGAGCACCAGCGCAAGCTGGACGTGGTGCGCAAGAACCCGGACTTGGCCGGCATGGCGCCGTACTTCGATGTTGCGCCAGTGCCGGCAGAACCCCAGCGCGGCGGCAACGTCGTGGACTTCGGGAGCTTGAAGTAAATGGACGTTCGCCTGCCTGACGGCACCATCATCCAGAACGTGCCGGACGGCACCACGAGGGCGCAACTGGTCGAGCGCCTGCAGCGCAATGGCATGGCCGTGCCTGGCGACTGGCTGGGCACGCCGGCTGCAGCTCCGGAGCCATCGGGCGTGCAGTCGGCGGGCCGCTTCTTGAACGACATCCCCCGCCAGGTGGGGCTCACAGCACGTTACGGCGTGGAAGGACTGGCAAACGCCGCGCAGATCGTGACCGAGCCCCTGCGCTACCTGACCGACCGCGCAACCGGGCTGACGGGGCGCACGAAGCCGCTCGGTGCGATGGCCTCGGATCTTGCCGACTCCATCGGCCTGCCGAAGCCCCGCGATGCGACGGAGCGCGTCGTCGGCGATGCGGCCCGACTGGTGGCCGGCGCTGGTGGCACCACCGGAGTCGCACGCCTTGGCGGTCAAATGCTCGCGCCACTCGCGGCCAACATGCCCGCACAACTCGGGTCGGCAGCAGGCGCCGGCCTAGCCTCTGGCGCCTCCCGTGAGGCGGGCGGCGATGAGCTGTCGCAAGCGGGCGCAGGCGTGATCGGCGGTGTTATCGGCGGCCTGGTTCCGGGTGGAGCAATGCTCGCCGGCCGGGCGGTTGAAAACGCAGTCAACGACCGCATCCCGTCGCTGTCACGCGCACGAGATATGCGCATTGATGTGCAGCTCGGCGACATCCTCCGCCAGCAGGACGTCGATTTCTCTGCCCTGCCGGCGCGCCTGCAACAGAGCATGCGGGCAGAAATGCGCGATGCACTGCGCACGGGCCGTGAGGTGGACCCGGCTGCTGTCCGGCGCCTGCTGGACTTCCAGCGCACCGGCACGACCCCCACGCGGGGCATGCTGTCGCTCGACCCCGTGCAGATCACGCGCGAACAGAATTTGTCCCGCATTGCCGCCAATAGCCAGGATGGGGCGCTGTCCGGCCTTCCACAGCTGCAGAATCAAAACAATGCTGCGCTGATCGGTCGGCTGAATGATCTGGGAGCGGCCAGGGGCGACGTACTCCGCGCCGGCGAGACGACCACGGGGGCGGTGCTAGGCCGGCAGGCAGGGCTGCGTGGTGCAGAGCAAGAGGCATGGAACGCCGCGCGTTCGTCCTCTGGCTACACACAGCCCATCTCCCCGGCGCCGTTGAACGCCATCAACCAAGCGCTTGGCGACGAGGCCCTGATGCCCTTCATGAATCCGACGATCTCGCGGTACATGGAGGCATTCCAGACGGGGCAACAGCCCTTCACGCCCCAGGCGTACCGCAACCTGCAGTCGATGCTCTCGCGGGAGATGGCAAAGGGGGGTAACGAGGCGGCTGCAGCCGGGGTAGCCCGCCGCGCCCTGGAGTCGGCGCCCATGACGCCACTGACGCAGACGGGCAGTTCTATGCCTGTCACTCAGGCTGGCATGAATTTCCTGCGCGGTCTTGACGCGCAGCCCGCAGACGCCTTGGCCGCCGTGGATCGCGCTCGTCAAGCGACGCGAGCTGCCTACGCATACGAGGACAGCTCACCGCTTGTGCGCGGCGTTCTTTCTGGCGGAGCGTCCGGAGACCCGCAGCGCATCGCCCAGAGGTTCGTTGTTGGTGGAACCGCCGATGAGGCGGCCACACTTGCGCAGGAGGTGGGCGAGGGTGGACGTTCGGCGATCCGTGATGCCTTGATGGCGCATCTCAAGGACAAGTCGCTCAGTGGCGCCTCTGATGAGGTCGGCAAGTTCAGTCAAGCCAACTACAACAAGGCGCTCAAACAGATCGGAGACCGCAAGCTGTCGCTGTTCTTCTCTCCCGAGGAAATCGGCAACCTTCGTGCTGTGGGGCGGGTTGCCAGCTACATGCAGGCCCAGCCTGTGGGCTCCGCCGTCAACAACAGCAACTCGGGCGCTCTGATGCTCGGCCGGGGCTATGACGCTTTGCGCGCCGTGGCTGGCAAGGTCCCGTTCGGTCAGCAGGTCATCTTGGACCCGCTGCGCAACATCGACCTCTCTCTGTCTCAGCGTGCGGCACAGAACGTGACGGGCGGCTTGCTCGCCCCGTTGGAGCGTCAGATGCTGGGCGCTGGACTGCTGCCATCCGGCGTTGCTGCTGGCGGGCTACTTGCCGCGCCAAACCCCCAATAGCGCCAGGATCACCAGCGAGATCAGCCAGCCAAGCATTCCCGGATCTACGTTCATTCAGCCCCCCCTAAGGGCCACCCAAGCGGTGGCCTTTTGCATTTTAAGGAGCCCACCCAATGGGACTTGAAGCAGCCAACTACATCAGCGACCTGATCGAGACGAACCCAACGGGGTCGGACCCGGCCAGCTCGTCCGACGACCACCACCGGCTGGTCAAGAAGGTCTTGAAGCAGACGTTCCCCAACCTGAATTCCCCGATCACCGCCTCCCCTGCGATGCTCAACGGCGCCAAGGTCCGCCAGGGAGCTGGGCCGGGGCAGGGCGGCAACGAGCTGTCGTTCGGCTGGGTGTCGCCCCGCATCCGCATGTCCGTCGATGGTTTCGACGTGGGCAGCATTGCCACGGGTGACGATGTGGTCGAGGCGGCACCCCCGGGGCTGTTGGGGTTGTTTTTTCACGGGTCTCTGCCAGCGGGATGGCTGAAGGCAAACGGCGCCGCAGTGAGTCGCACCACTTACGCGCGTCTTTTTGGGGTGATCGGAACTGGCTACGGCGGCGGTGATGGATCTACTACTTTCAACCTGCCGGACATGCGGGGCCTGTTCCCCCGGGCGCTGGATGATGGTCGCGGCATAGACCCTGGGCGAGTGCTTGGTATTTTCCAGTCGTCAGCCAACATCTTCCATACCCACGGAACGACAGAGGCGCCACACGCGCACGGCACGACGGAGGCGCCTCACATTCACGGCGCATCCACCGCTGCAAATGGTGGCCACGATCATGACAGCGGCTGGACTCGCAATGGTGATACAGGCGGCGCCGGGACCGGAGACGGGATCGGCGGAGTGAACTTCATCAGCAATGTGGCTGTATCTGCAGCGGGGACGCAGCGCAAGACCAGCGCCGTCTCTAACCACACTCACGGGGTGACCGTCAACAGTGCCGCGACCGGGCTTTCTGTGAACGGCGCCACGACCGGTCTGAGCATCAACGCCTCGGGCGATTCCGAGTCTCGCCCCTCCAACATGGCCCTGATGGCCTGCATTCGCTACTGAGGTGCCCATGGACACAAAGACCGTTTACAGCTATCACCCCTTCACGCGCACCTACCTCGGGCCGCTGGTGCTCAATGCGAGTGACCGCAGCCCGCTGGAGCCGGAGGTGTGGCTTATCCCCGGTGACTGCCTGGAGGTCGAGCCGCCAGCGCCAGGCCCGGGACAGTACGTGGCCGAGGAAGCCGGTGCGTGGGTGCTGCGCGACATCCCGCAGCCTCCTGCGCCGCCCGCGCCGGCGCCCACCCCCGAACCGGAACCGGTGACACCTGAGCAGCAGATGCAGGCCGTTGAGGACGCGATCCAAGACTACATGGATGCCATGGCTCGGATGCTGGGCTACGACGACATCAAGACGGCGGTCACCTATGCCGACGAGCCGGCAGTGCCGAAGTTCCAGGCCGAGGGCCAAGCACTGCGCGCGTGGCGCTCGCTGGTTTGGGCGGCGTGCTACGAACACCTGGCCCTGGTGGCGGCCGGAGAGGCCGAGATCCCAACGCTGGAGGAGGCCATCGCCATGCTGCCCATGTTCACGCCGCCGGAGGCCGCATGAAGCAGGAGGTCAAAGATATCGCGCTGCAGGTTGCCGTGTCGGCGCCCACGTCCATCACAGCCATCTTGTCCAAGGTCACGATTGCCGAGTGGGTGGCGATCATATTTGGCATCTTGCAGGCCCTGTATCTCGTGCGCAAATGGTGGCGCGAGGAAACGGAGTGGGGCATCAAGGCCAAGCGTTGGGCGGCCGGGCAGATCAGCAAATGGGGGGCTCCATGAACTTCGATGAGGCATTCGTCAAGCTCCTGGGCCACGAGGGCGGCTACGTCGATCACCCGGCAGACCCTGGGGGCGCCACCCGCTGGGGTATCACCCAGCGCGTCGCTCGCGAACATGGCTACCAGGGCGACATGCGCACGCTACCGCAGGAGACGGCCAAAGCCATCGCCCGCAAGGCGTTCTGGGATGCAGTGCACGCTGACAGCCTTCCCGCGTCGGTCCGGTTCGACGTGTTTGACGCGGCCTACAACTCCGGAGTGCGTCAAGCCATCAAGTGGCTGCAGCGCGCGGTGTTCGTGTCTGACGATGGCATCATTGGTCCGAAGACCCTGATGGCTGCGCAGACCTACAACGGCTCCGCCATCGCAGCGCGGCTCAACGGCCACCGGCTGAACATGTTGACCGACTTGACGACCTGGCCGAGCTTCGGCAAGGGCTGGTCTCGGCGCGTGGCGGCGAACCTCATCGCGGCGAAGGGCTGACCATGGGGCCGCTCGTCGCACTCCTCCCGGCAATCACTACGCTGCTGGACAAACTCCTGCCCGATCCCAATGCCGCGGCAGACGCCAAAATCAAACTGATGGAGATGGCGCAGTCTGGCGAGCTGGCGACTCTCAACGCTGCGACGCAGATTGCCGTTGCGCAAACCGAAGTCAACAAGATCGAGGCCGGCAGCAATCGGCTGTTCGTGGCGGGTTGGCGCCCAGCGGTTGGATGGATTTGCGCGTTCGCCGTGGGCTTCAAGTACATCGGCGGCCCACTGCTGGTGATGATCGCGAAGTACTCCGGCCATGACATCGAACTGCCCGACGTGGGCGCAGAGGACTTGATGGTGCTGCTCGGCGGCATGCTGGGCCTGGGCACGCTGCGCACGGTCGAGAAGGTCAAGAAGGTTGCCTGATGCAGCGATTCCGCTTCAACATCCCGCTGCAGGCATTGGGCTGGGGCGTGACCCTGGCCCGCGCTATGTGCCTGTACCTTCTGCTGGGCGTGATCGTCTGGCACCTTGCCCCGATGCATTGGTCCGTCTGGGCGCTGTACTGGTGCACGGCTGCCCTGGCCCTGCTGGCCTGGGCTCTCTATAGCCTGCTTGACGTGGATGGAGACGGCGCAGAGGGGGCGGAGTAGTGACCTGGCATCTCGACCCCATCATGCTCCATGGTCGGCGGTACACGGCCGGCAAGAGCTTCGAGGCCCGCGACCAGTACGCGACCATCGTCACGATTCAGATCCTGGGCAAGGTTGCCTACCTGAGCGGCATGCGCAACGACACCGAACAGGGCGCGGTCAGCAAAGAGGATTTCGCGGAGCTGGCCGGCCTGCTGCGGTCGAGCTACGGCGTGGAGGTGATCCATGCTGAGCGTCGGTCGAAGCCGCGGGAGTACCAGACCACGCCGGCGCCGCTCACTTGATCTTGCGGGGTGTCTCCAGCCGGTTCGCCGGCTTTACAGGCCCCGGGCGGGAAGGTCCGGGGCCTTTTCTTCAGATGCGCTCCGCAATGTCCTCGGCCGTCTCTCGGTAGTAGGTGTCCATCAGAACCTTCATGTTTTTGTGGCGGCTGATCCTGGCCAGCGTCATCACGTCAACGCGACGAGAAAGCCAAGTCAGTGCGCTGGCCCTGGCATCGTGGAAGGTCAGGTCGTCAATCAAAAGCTCGTCCGTCATGTCTGAGAAGGTCGCGCTGGCGATGTCCGCTCGAATGGTGAACGGCTGGTACTTGGCGAACAGGAGGGCACCCTTCCTGGCCAGTGGAACCTTGACGGGCGCAGAGGCCTTTCCGCTGCCCTTGTCTCGCTGCAGCACTGCGACTTTGCCGACGAGCGTTGCGCCAAGAATTTCGCTGAGCCGCATTCCTGTGTGCAGCGAGATGTGGAAGGCTCGGATTGTCTCGATCTCGCGCGCGTTCCGGTTCTCTGCGCGCAGAACGCGTTTGATGAGCTTCCAAGTCCAGACCTGATGGCGGGGCGGCCCGTGCTCGGGCATCTTTACCCCCTTGCACGGGTTCGTTTTCAGCACCTTCCACTCGTCGGTTGCGTCACGAAACAAGCTGCGCAACACGCTGAAATTCCGGATCACAGTGGACGCACTGACTTCGGCCATGCGATGGTCGCGCCACTCGCCTAAGCGCACTGTCGTGATGTCCACAATGGGAGTGTTCTCCCCAAAGAAGGCGGAGCACTCGCCCAGCCGGCGCTCTTCCCATTCCTTCGCGCCAGGGGCTTTTCCTTGATCGACTGTGGACAGGTACTTGTCGCAGGCCTGTGCCCACGTCATTCCGCTTGACCCCTTCATCGCGTCAAGCCCGGCCTCTGTCTCCATTGCCCACTTCTGGGCGTCGCGCTTCGTGTCGAAGACGCGGCTCGCCCTGGTGCCGTGCTTCTGGACTTCGGCCCTCCAGCCGCTGCTCAATTTTCGGATGTAGGCCATCGTGCGGGATCGTGTGCGGGATTCGTGCGGGGAGCTATGTTAGCTACGCCCCGGCGCTACAGTCGGCCTACAGGAGAACTTGTCACCTATTTCCGCGAGTCTCCATACAGTTGTTCCGCACCATGGCAGCAAGATCAAGCATTCATGCGGCTTGCAGCCTGATTTGCGGGATTCGTGCGGGTTTTCGGTGAATGAAGGCGCGAACTTCTGTCCGAAGCCACAGCCGGTTGCGAGGCGTGCTGGTGGGCGCCTCCCCCGGAAATCCGGGCAATTTGACCAGCACATCCCGCGCGTGGCGCATGCTGCACTTGTTCATCTCGGCAATGTCGGCCAAGGTCATCAGGTCGTTCATCGCTTTCTCCACTGGTGGCGCCCCAACTTGGGGCAGAAAAGAAAAAGCCCGCACTTGGGCGGGCTCGGTGTTGCTGGTTGCAGGGGCGGCTCAGGTGTCCGCCTTCTGTGGGGGTTGAATTCCTGAGGCCAGCGCTGTGGCCAGGGCATGCAGTTCCCGGTCGGCCTTGGTCAGCACCGCCAGCAACGCCCGCTTCTCGGCCAGGTAGGTCACGGCGAACTTAGGATCGTGCTTGATGATGCTGCTGGTGTTGCTGATCAGGTCGGCGCACTTGATGGTCTGCACCCAAGCGGGAGCTTGTGCCAGACGCATGCACGAGGCGCGTTTTCGCTCAGCCCGGTTGCCGCTTTCCAGATCAGAGAGCCACATCACGCCGTCGATGACGTTCTCCGGCATGTTGATGGCGCGCAACTGCATCGGCGTGACGTCCTGATCCTCCACGCAGTCGTGCAGCCAGCACACGGCCATGAACAGGTCGGGATGGATCTCTGGCGCGCGCCAGCCGACCGACATAGCGATGCCGGCAACCTCGGCGAGGTGGTCGTGGTAGGGGTTCCCGGTGTATTTGCGCACCTGGTCTTTGTGGACCTCGCGCGCGAACACCATCGCGTCGTAGGCGCAGCTCATGCCGTTCCTTTCTGTTCTGCGGCCAGGGCGCGAAGCTGGGCGGTCGTCGCAGGACCCTTCCGAAGCTCGGCGATGATCTTGTTGCGTTGGCGCTGCGGCAGCCGGATCAGTTCCGTGAACGCCGACATGACCGACGCGGCCACCAAGCGCTCGCTCATGGTCAACGAACTGGCATAGCGAGCCGCCCACTCCAGCTCGTTCAGTCCCTTGCCCGGGACTGGCCAGGACATGCCGTTGAAGTGACGGTGCATGGCGGGCAGCGCCGGCATCTGTGGTGTGTCAGCCATGTTCTTCTCCGTCATCGCTTGGCCTGCTTGACAGCAACGCTGCCGATCAACTGCTGGGCCAAGCGGGCACCGATGTCGAACAGGGTGTGCTGCTCGGCGGTGCGCTCGGTCGGCTGGATGCACTCGGTCCGCAGCTTCCCGTCGTTCGCCCGGATGTAGACCCAGAGCGGTGCATTCCGCCAGCCCGGGCCGGAGCAGTACTCGGGCACCACGGCGATGACTGCTTCGCCGTAGGCAAGGGCGATTGGCTTGGTGCTGGCCGTCATCCTGCCTCCCCGGGCTGGTTGGTCTTGCCGATCTGGGCGGCGGCGTCAGGCGGGCGCTTGCCGCACCACAGCCAGTGGTCTTGCCGATACTCGAACACGGTGAAGATGTGGCCGCACCAAAAGCATCGGTTGCGCATCACGGCATCCGTCCTTCCTGGGGGTGGGATTTTGCAGAGGTGGCGGCCAGCTCGGCCTTGCACGTTTTGCACAGGGCTGGTCCGCCGCATCGCGCCACCGCGCCATCAGGGCGCTTGTGCACCCAGCCATGGCCGGTGTTTCCCTGCTGCGCCGCCTCCACCCCGGGCAGGACCGCATCAAGCGCGCGCTTCTTTGCCTCGTACATGGTGTGCAGCCAGTCCACCCGGCCCGCGTAGTCCGCGGCCAGCCAGTCCTTGCTTCCGGGGTACAGGTCGTCCGGCAGGGGGTAGATGCGGGCCTCCACCCCGGCGTCCGAAACGGGATTCCCCGTATCGGCCTCCACCCAGGCCGGCGCCTGGGATGGGGGAGTGGCAGGCTGATGGACCAGCACAGAGCGGGCGAAGGCGCGCAGTTCGTCGGCGGAGCACAGCATGGAGTCGAGGCCGCCGCTGTTCCCGATCAGCTCATCCACGGCAGCATCGTCAATCCCGATCTCGCTCAGCGCCAGGCGCTCGGCCTCATGCCATGGCATGTTGGCCTTCTCGTGCAGATCCTTGGCGCGCGCTTGGAGAAGAGCCCCTGCCGGCGCCGTGGCCTGCGGAGTGGGGGCGGCAGGCGGCCGGTCGTCGGTTATGACGCGGCCGCAGGCCTGGTGCTGCTCGTGGAACGTCACCTCGCTGCCGTCCACGCCTCGCTGGCAGTGCGCGCAGTACCAGCCAGCGTACTCCGGTGCCGGCGCGGCCGGTGCAGATGCAAGGGCTGCGCGAACAGCCTCCAGCGCTACCAGTCCTTCCGATTCCGCTGACTGCCACCGGTCATCGTCGGACTCCGTAGTAGTGGGCCGCCAGGCGTCTCGTTCCGCCAGCCTTGCCAATGCGGCTGCTGCAGCGGCCAGTGCTTCACGCTCGTTCATGGGTCATTCCTTCGGTGTGGGGTGGGAGGTGGCGGCCGGCATGTCTCCGAAGACGTGCACCAGAAACGCCAACTGGCGCAGCGCTTCGTCGCGGTTGCGGTGCTGGCTGCGGTGGTTGTCCACGATGACGCTGAATCCGGATGGCTTGTGGCGCACGAGCACGCCGACAGACATGCCGACCTGCATCCCGCCTGGCGGGCGCCGCGGAAACGAATCGATGGTCAGGTCGGCCGGGTCGAAGTTGGGCAGGTCGCGGTTTCCCAATGCGCAGCCCTCGGGGGTGGAAATGGCGGACGCCGACTGACGCCCGGTCTGGAACGCCTCCCAGCACCAGTTCGTGAGGCCCGATTCGTAGGGCAGCGTCTCGTGCTTGGATCTGTCGACGCTGAGCCTTGCCTTGGATGCCCACGCCTCGAAGGCTTCCCGGTCGGCCGCGCCTTGTTCTGTTTGCTTGGTCATGGTGTCGGCTCCGTGAGTTCGACGGCGGCGGACATGATCAGCATCAGGTCCATGCCGACCAGGTTGCGCTTCTTGCAGACCTCGGTGGCCACGGCCAGCACGGACTTCTTGTCGCGCTGCGCCGTGTCCTGCAGGATCTTCCCCAGCTGGGCCATGTGCGGCTTGTAGTTCTCGCCCAGCAGGCGCTTGGCCTTGACGCGCATGTCGTAGAGCTGCGCGGCCATCTTCACTTGTTGCTCGGTGGCGTTCATGGTTTTGTATCCGGGTCGGCAGGGGGCTGAAAAGTCAGGCGGCCAAGCCGGCCGGTGCTCTGAGCCATTGCGTGTCGAAGTCGTCCATTGCCCTCGCCGGTGTGTCGCCGAAGCCAGCCACACCGGCCTGTAGGTCGTCGCCGTACAGGGCGCACCACTGGTCGCCGTCCGGGAACAGCGCCGGCCGAAACAGAACGCTCGGGCGCCGCTGCTCGTGGCCCGCAGCCTCGTACTCGTGCGCCACGCAGCGCATCTGATGGTCAACTCCACCGAAGGCGTCGCGCACCACGGACTGGATGGCCTCGCCCACGTCGCCGCAGTGGAAGCGGCTGCGCACTGCGTCGTACACGGCTTGGTAGTTGTCGCTCATGATGTGGTTTCCTATGTATCCGGCAAGGGGGTAGAAAGTCAGCCGGCCGGAAGCGCCTTGAGCCAATTGGTATCGAAGTCGCTCATGGCCTTGGCAGGCGTGTCGCCGAAGCCAGCCACACCGGCCTGCAGGTTGTCGCCGTAAAGGGCGCACCACTGGTTGCCATCGGGGTACAGCTTCGGCCGGAACAGGACGCTCGGGCGCTGCTGCTCGTGGGCAGCACACTCGTACTCCTGGGCGATGCAGCGCAGGTGATGGTCTGCCATGCCGAAAGCGTCGCGCACGACGGACGAGATGGCTTCGCCCACATCGCAGCCATGGAATCGGCTGCGCACGGCGTCGTAGACGGCCTGGTAGTTGTCGCTCATGTTTTCAATCCTTCAGCGGGGGTGATGGGGTTGGCGTTGCACAACGAACTCGGCGATGCGGTAGCCGCGGCGTGGCAGCAGTCGGTAGGCGACGGTGTGCGGGTCGCGTAGCAGTGCATTCAGCTCCACGCGGTCTCTGAACTGGCCGCCCCCCACCTTCATGCTGATTCCAAGGTCGCCCGCCTTGGTGCGCAGATGCTCGAACTTCTCGGCATCAGTCATGGTGTCGATGCCGTCCAGGACGCCCTCGTTGCCCAGACGGATGATCATGGTCACTCGCACGGCGGACGCTCGTCAGCCGATGTGGCGGGCAGCGCGGCTCTGGTCAGCCACATCACCCATGCGATGTTCGTCCTGGGCGAGCGGTATCCGTCCTCGAGTCGTTCGAGGTCCAGGCCTTCGACGCGCGCAGCTGTCTCAAAGCACGCTCGCTCTTGCTGGACATTCATGCGTCTTCCCCTTGGCCGGCGTAGTAGATCGCCCTGGCCTGGGCCTCGGCGACGCAATGCCGCTCGGTCAGCGCGGGCAGCAATTCGGCAATGCGGAGCGTGTGCGCATCTGCCTGCGAGACCAAACGGCGCCACTGGCCGCTGGCTGGCGCAGCCCGCGCAATTCGCGTTGCCAGGTCCACTTGACCGCGCTGAAACAGCGTTGGGCTCGGCAGTCGCGGGCCCTGGTGGGCAAGCTCGAAGAAGGTGGGGTTCATGTAATTTATTGTCGGTCGGATAAATCGGCAATGCAAGTGTTTTCTGTCGGGCAGACAATTCGCCATAGAATCCCGACATGGACGAACCTGAACAGCCCCGCAAGCGAGGCCGCCCACCCGGCACAACACGCACCGACCGAACGGAGCGCATCGACGGCCGCGTTTCTGAGGAGCAGAAGGCAGCGTTCGACGCGGCCGGGGGCATCGACTGGTTGCGCGCCATGCTGGACCGGTACACGCCGGCCAAGCTGCGGTCCCTGATCAAGGCCAAGGACTGAGCCGCCCGCTTCACGATTCCAACCCGGCTTGTTGGGGGGTGACGGTTTCGGCCTGGCTGTGCTGCGGGCCGGCCTTGTACTCGTAACGCTCCAGGCTCATCGCCAGTCGCAGGGCCATGGCCGCGGTCTGCAGCGCCTCGGTGCGCACCTTGTCGCGGTTGCTCTTGTGCGGCTCGTAGCACAGCTGCAGCATGTCCTTGGTCAGCTCGCCGAACTCCTCGCCCACAACGGTCAGCGCATGCAGTGGATCGGTGGGCCAGGTCGGGAACTTGCGCGTGGCGCGGGCCAGCTCGGCCAGGATGTCGGCCACGACGGCGGGCGTAACGACCGGCTGCTCTGCACCTTCGAGGAAGCGCATTGGCATGCCCAACGCTCGCGCGACGTGCACCTCCAGCACCGCGCCGCGGGACTTGCTCCAGCCCGGCAGCAGGGCGATGGACTCGCACACCGCGATCTTGGCGATGTCGAACCGCAGGTAGTCCTCCCACTCGGCGCCGTCCACGATGCCGTGCTCGGCCGGGTTGACGACCTCGATGCCGTCGGCGCGGAGGGCGGCGGCAGCGGCGTGGAAGGCTGGGAAGTTGAACTCGGCATAGCCGGTCATGGGGCCGGCCACGTAGACGCGGCCGGCGCGGCTGGGCGCCAGCTGCACTCCGCCTGCTTGGGGGGTCATTTTTTCGGTCATGGTGCCTCGTCAAAGGGTTTCATCGAAGCCCGGCGCACCGAAGTCGGCGGCCGACATCTCGGGGCGCGGGCGCCCGTCCAGCAGGGCCTCCAGCTTTTCGCGCGATGTCAGCGGGCGAGCGCTCCGGGCGATGTCCAGCAGCACGGCCCTGAAGGCTGGCGGCGTGGCGTTGCGGATGCGGGTCTTGTCCTTCCCGCCGACCAGAGCCATGCGGCCGACACGGCGGGCCTTGGCGTAGCCGTAGCGCGCGACCATCTCGGGAGTCGGTCCGCTGTCGCTCGGGCCCCAGGTCAGCGCGGGCAGGGCGGCCGGGTTGGGCACCACGGCGTAGAGCCATGTGGCCTTGCCGGCGAAGTGCCCGTAGTGGCCCTGCCAGACGCAGCAGGTCCAGCCGCCGAACTTGTCGGCCTTGACCCAGCCGCCAGCCGCGGGTGGCGTGGCCAGCCCGAAGAACTTCCAGGCGTGGCTGTCCTTCGGGTGCTCGATCACGCCGCCGTAGCTGCGCACGGACGTGAGGGCGGCGCCGAAGCAGCCGTCATCCTCGCCCAGGCGGTACTGATGCGGCCGGCGCGGTGCGCCGTGCCAGTACCGTCCCCAGCGCTGGCAGGGCGGGTGCGCCACCACCGGGTGCGGGCCGCGGTAGGTGCGCGCGTCGCGCTGGATGTCCCAGGCGTCCACGCCGTCCTGTCCGAAGTAGGCGCCGTCGGTTTCCACGTAGAGGGCCGCGACCGTCACGCCGGTGCCTTCTCGTCCGCCTTGTCCACCTTCTCGCCGCAGAACGGGCAGAAGTTGAACATCATGTTCCCGGTGGTCTTCTTCGGCTTCTCGCCGCCCTTGGCCAGCGGCATGAGCGCGTAGGTCTCGTAGGGCATGCACGGGATCATCTTGACCCCGCTGTCCACGATGACGAAGGCATAGCCCTTAAGGCTGACGCTGTGGTCGCGGCCCTTGGGGGCCTGCTCGATGAAGCGCGCTTTCATGCGGGCTTCGATGTCGGCTCGACATTCACACATTTTTCAATCCTCCGCAGATGGGGATTCGGGTCACGCTGCCCGCTTGAGCTTCGGAGCGTCCTTCGCCAGCAGCCACACGCGCCCGAAGCCGTCGCCGTAGTCGCTCATGGTCTTGATGACGCACTCAATGCCATGCCGGTCTGCATGGGTGCGCAGGGAGTTCGCCAGCTTTGCGGCCGTTGACCCGGCCGGGCACTTGATCGCTTGCCCGATCTTCATCTTGGAGAACAGTGGCTCATACTTGCTGACGGGCTTGGCCCGTTCTGTCGGCATCTCGTCGTCGCAGATGCTCAGCAGCTTGAGGTCGATGGGTTTCCCGGCCGGGGCCTTGGGCTTGTTGTCTTTGGTCATGGCTTGTCCTGTCCAGGGGTTGCGGTGGTTGGCAAAGGAGGTGTGGGCGGCTTGCATGGCATCAGCCTTTGATCCGTTCCAGGGTTTCGCGCACCAGTCCGATGAACTGCTCGCGTCGCGCACGCAGGCGCTGAATTTCGTCCTCGCACTCTTGGCGAGTGAGTCGGTAGACCAGCAACTGCTTGTCGGCCGGGAAGTCGGCGCAATAGCTGATGAAGTCCACCCATTGCCGGGCTGTGCAGTCGAGGTGCCCAACCAACTGCCAGCGGTAGGCAGGGTCGTAGCTCCCGCGCACGAGGTTGGCGTAGTGCGTGGAGGCGATCACAGACTTGATTTCGGCCACGCCGTCGTCGTCCACAAGGCCGTCGGGTGAATCGCCGTAGGTGCCCCAGTCGAAGAAGCCGCCGTTCTGCACGTCGGTGAAGCGCTCTTCTTCGTACAGCATCCTGGCGACAGGCTCTTGCTCGTGGCCGCGCTCGGTGTGCTCGTTGGAGAAGCTGAACTCGGCCTTCTTGCCTGTGGCGATCTCTAAGGCGATCTGCAATGCGTAGCGTTTAGCGGGATCGCCGAACGCCTTGCCCTCGTTGGCCATGAAGCACCCGAAGTTGGAGCCGGTGACCTTGCCCAGGCGCAGGGCCATCCACTCGTCGGAGTTCTGGGCAACGTCGTGGAAGATCACGCCGTCGCCTCGCATTCCTCGATCAGCTGCCGCTGGTGCTCCTTGGACATGTCCACGCGCGACAGGATGGAAGCCATGCTCTTGTCGCGCATGTAGGCCGCCTTGGCGTTGGCCCAGGCCTTGGCGTTCTCCGGCGTCAGCGTTCGCTTCTCGGGCGCATGCGGGCTGATCCGCAGGCCTTCCACCGTCTCTTTGCCGAACCGGACGTTGCCGTCCACGTAGACCGTGATCCGCACGTTCTGCCAGTCATCGATCCACTTCGAACCGGCCAGCGCCGCCATGATCTTGCTGTTCGTGGCGTTGAGGATCATCGGCTTGAGCTTTTCGCCCGGCCGCAGTTCCTTCTCCACGAACCATGCCGTGTTGAACTGGTCCTTGGTCTTCTTGGTGCGGTCGGCCTCCAGCGTGACGCGGCGTACCGTCAGCACGGTGGGTTCCACGATGTCGGCGCTGCTCAGGTACGGGGAGTCAAACGCCTTGCGGTAATGTGTTTTGTCTTCGCTCATGCTGTCCTCAGAAGAACGTGAAGAAGAGGGCCGCGCCGACTGCCACGAGGTAAACGGACCAGAAGCGCAGGGCGTCGCGGGTGGGCTGTTCTGGCTCGGGCTGCTGGCACGCATCGGGGCAGGGGCAAGGCTTGCGGCCCTGCTGACAGGCTCCAGCGGTGCAGGCTGGGTCCATGTGCACGCGGTGCATCTGGAGGTACATGGGGGATTCGGTCATGGGGTGGGCTCCTTGGGGGGCTCTTGTGCCGGAGTGGCCGCCTTGGTGATGGCATCGCACAGGGCGATGTATGGCTCGATGAGATCCGGGCAGTTATCCAAGTGGCCCTTGCGCTCGCAACGGTCCAGCCAGAAATCCAACGCATGCCACTCGGCAGCTGGCAGGCTCACGGTGTTCGGCGGCTCAGAAAGGGCATCCGCCGCCTGCTGCATCAGCGGGATCAGGTCGGCCAACGGATAGCTCTTGGTGCGCACGGAGGCGCAGGCGTCGCGCAGGCGTTGTGCAAGGTCGCTCATCACTCCCCCCTTCTCGCCGCAACCAGTTGTGCAGCGGTGTCGTTGATCCAGTCTTGGGTGGCCTGGGCGGCGTCCACTTCGGAGGGTGCATCAGGGTCGTACGTCCAGGCGATGACGATGGCCAGAACCAGGGCGCAGCGGAGGATGAAGTTCATGCCGAGAACTCCTCGATCAGCTTGTCCAACCAAGCGTGACGGTGTTGCTGCACTCGGCGGTCGGTAAGCCGACGAACTGGCACATTCGCTCGTTCGTGGAGCCAGTTCCACACGGTGGCGTTCGGGTGCAGGCGATCCATCACTACGTCTCTGGCCAGACTCCAATTGGCCAAGTGGGTGTCATACAGCGCACCGCAGATGGTGGGGCGGCCGAGGACTTTTCTCCCGTCCCAAAGGTGCGGCTTGGCCGCCCTGAACGCTGCAGCAATGGCCTTGCGTTGTGCCTTGGTGTAGGTCATGCCGTCATCGCTTCCTGCTGCGCCTTCCAGG